>Ga0247844_1009101_pt1 | contig 10504 bp, 9 predicted proteins | sample LaCtaG_FD_192421 | JGI IMG/M metagenome (GOLD analysis project Ga0247844, IMG submission 192421) | Freshwater microbial communities from meromictic Lake La Cruz, Castile-La Mancha, Spain - LaCruzMarch201714.5m_1 | ecosystem: Environmental > Aquatic > Freshwater > Lake | place: Spain: Castile-La...
ATGGTATTCAAAATGAAGGAGGTTTTGTTTTGAAATTTCAAGATTTTGAACCAAAAGTTGACAATCAATGACAAGTGAGCACATAAAATCGGAGTTTAGAAAATTGCAATTGCACATTTGTGATGCCCTAGAGAAAATCGACGGTTTAGCTCTTTTTCAAGAAGACGCTTGGACGAGAGAAGAAGGTGGAGGCGGTTTCACTAGAACCATTTCAAACGGGAAAATTTTGGAAAAAGGTGGTGTTGCATTTTCAGCTGTTGATGGTCCAGTAAGTGAAGCAATGAAAAAACAGTTAGGAATGCAGGGCAATGCTTTTTTTGCTTCAGGCGTTTCGATTGTATTGCATCCTTTTCATCCGCACCATCCGATTATTCACATGAATGTGCGTTATTTTGAATTAGATAATGGAACTTATTGGTTTGGTGGAGGAATTGATCTTACGCCCCATTACATCAATGAAGAATCCGCTAAACTTTTTCATCAAGGCTTAAAACATTTGTGTGATATATACCATATTGATTTTTACACCAAATTCAAACCTTGGGCAGATACCTATTTTCATTTGCCACACCGAGGAGAATCACGAGGAATTGGTGGAATTTTCTTCGATCATTTGGATGAAAAAAGCGGTTTAGAAAAATCAAAAATATTTGAGTTTTGCCTTGAATTAGGTAAATTATTTCCAATTCTTTATGGTCAACAAATAGATTTTACGACCGTATCACTAGCGACAGAAGCAGAATTGGCTTGGCAAGCTTCAAGACGTTCGCGTTATGTGGAATTCAACTTATTACACGACCGAGGCACCAAATTTGGAATTTATTCAGGCGGAAGAACAGAATCCATTTTAATGAGCATGCCGCCAATGGCAAAATGGGAATACAATGCTCAACCGAAAGAAAATTCAGAAGAAGCAAAAACCATAGAGCTCTTGAAAAAAGTGATTGATTGGGTGTAGAGTTATTTGATGTTTAAAAGAATTTTATAAGCTAATATTCCAATTTATATCATTTTAACTGTTCAATTTTTTCATTGATTTTATCAATAAAAAGATGGTATTCAGTTGGTACATTACTTTTCATTTTGTCTATAAGCCAAAACTTTCGAACTCCATTGTAATTGTACTCCACATACAAACCTCCCCAATCTCCGGCGTCAGGCTGACCAATGATTTTGTTGGTGTCACTTAATAATGAAGTTGGAAAATAATCCAATAAATCTTTAGTATTGTTGAATTTAGATTTTGATAAACGAATATAATTACCAACATAAAATCCAGTTGAATAAGGATAGTTATCTATATCGTCTTCAAACAATTTTTTGTCTTCCAATCTGAAAATCTCAACACAACGTTCTCCCATGCATTCGCCGTGAAAGTGTCCAAAAATAAGGTAATTTGAATTAGAGATTTCGTCTCTTTTAGAACATGAATTACAAAAATGTAAAAGAAGAAAGGCTAGAGTTAGGTGCTTTGTTTTCATGTTTTTAGATTTGTTGTTATACCAAATAAACGAATCTTTTTAATAAAAATTGGAAAATAGTACATAATAAAAGCTTAAAAGATAATATGGTATAAGAAAAAAAAGAATGAGCATACAGGATAATCCCGTAGGGATTTTATATTTGTAAAAATGGTAAAAGATGTAATGTTCGACCCCTATGGGGTCGTATTTTTGATACATGAGTGTTAATTATAAATATTTGACCCCAACGGGGTCGTATGATTTATTGTAAAATTCTTTTATTTTCATGACTATTTTACAGAAAAGAGACCTTTGAAAGTAGCCGAAGTATTTTTTTAGACAGCCCCTTAAATCATGAAATTTTTGGCTATTATTTTAATAGAATCTACACAAATAAAGTGTTTTTAAAAAAGTAATTTTTAAGTTTTTATAATTATTTCTAATCAATCCAATCAAACAAATATTCTTCTTTATGATCTATCTGAAATTTGGTTAAAAACGTTTTGTATTCCTCACGAAAAGTTTGTTTTTTATGGTGATTTTTTTGGTTGTTTATATATGCAATCACATTATTTAAAGCAGAATGACTGTAAGAAAATGCTCCAAACCCTTCTTGCCACTGAAACTTAAATTTGCAAAATTTCTTATCTTTGATAAATTCATTAGTTGATTTTTTTATTTCTCGAACCAAATCTGAAAGACAACAGCTCGGTTTTATTCCAATTAAAAAATGAATATGATCTGGCATTCCATTAATAACCAGCATTTTTTGATCTTTGTTTTTTACAATTCCTGAGATGTATTTATAAAGTTCCTCCTCCCAAGATGCATGAATCAAGCTTTCTCTTCCCTTAACAGCAAAAACAACTTGAATATATATCTGTGAAAATGTATTTGGCATTAAATTTAATTTACAATTAGTAGTTAATGAAAACTATTTTAGGACGAAACTTTTTTTTCTCATCATCTAATTTAAGAAAAAAAATACTAAAATGAAACAAAACAGATAAATGAATTTAAGGAATAATCTTCATAACTATCTATTCTCTTTATGCTTAACATATATCATCTGGCAAACTTTGTCCATCGCTTTAAAAAGAGAAATATCTAAATTACTTGCACTTGAAATACTTGAAAGCGTGACAACTGCATAATAAAGAATAGCATTTTCCTCGCGTTTAATTCGTTCCACAAGGTTTATTTTATTACTTCCTTTTGGTGATTCAGAAACGATTATTTCGTTTGTATTTTGGTCAATTGCAAAGGATATTGATTGGATTGTGATTAATCAGTCGATTTCCTTTTTACCTTATGGTAAGTTTTATAGGCTTTAGTAAATATAATTTTGTCTAGATTATTAAATCAAATTATAATGAAACAATCAAGCTTAATTTTCTTTGTTTTTTTGATTCTTGTCAATATGAAGATTAAAGGACAAGGTGTTTTAAAAGAAAAATCTGCTGAACTACAAAGCATTTTAGATCAAACTGTGGACAATAAAAAGATATTCGGTGCTTCTTTCTGTATAAAATACAAAGGTGAAGTTTGGTCAGGTTTATCAGGTAATTTAAAAAATGACGACCAATATTTTATCGCAAGCACTACGAAAATGTTTGTAACTGCAATTATTCTACAACTTGTGTCAGAGAGAAAATTGTCCCTAGATGATAAAATCAATAAATATCTTGACACAGTTGTTATGAATGGTTTACATATTTATAAAGGAGTTGATTACTCTAATGAATTAACAATTAAGAATTTATTAGCTCATACATCGGGTCTAGCAGATTATTTTCAGAATATTGGAACAAATGGAAAAAGTCTTGAAGAAGAAATTGTAAGTGGTGAAGATCAATTTTGGACTTTTGAAGAGGCAGTACAAAGAACCAAAGCTATAAAACCCTTATTTGCACCCAATACAAAAGGTAAGGCTCATTATTCAGATGCAAATTTTCAATTACTTGGAAAAATTATAGAGAACATTACAAGTAAAACGTTTGAAGAAAATTGTGAAGAAAGAATTTTTAAACCGCTTAATTTGACAAAAACCTATATGTATTGTGAAATTGGTGATACCAATCCTAAAACACTTTATTACAAACAAAACGAGCTATACATACCAAAAGCAATGACATCATTTAGGGCTGACGGAGGAATGGTTTCAACTTCAACAGAAATGATGACTTTTTTAGAAGCCTTTTTTAAAGGAAAGCTATTTCCAATTAATTATATTGAAGATTTAAAGCAATGGAATAAAATTTTTTCTCCTTTGCAATCAGGAGTAGGGATTCACTTATTTGCTTTGCCTAAAATTCTTGGAATTCCAGAATTAATTGGACATTCAGGTCTATCTGGAGCATTGGCTTATTACGATGCAAAGAATGATTTTTTCGTAACTGGTACTGTTAATCAAATAGCCTATCCCTCAACCTCCTTCACAGTTGTAACCAAATTTATTCAAACAACATTATCAGAAAAGAAAAAGAAAAAAATTGAAACAGTTTCTGCAGTTGGTATAGGAACAACCTATTCGACAATTCAAAACAATAATGGAAATTCAAAAGTTGGTTTCACAATTGATTTGTATAAAGAGTACAAATTAATAAAGCCTATTTCCTTTACAACTGAAATAATGTATAGTCAAAAAGGGGAAAGAAGTAGTAATGATTTATCAAATATTAGATTACATTACCTAGAATTGCCATTAATGTTAAAGCTTAATTTAATGAACAATAAGTTTGGATTGTCTTCGGGATTTAGCACTAATTTTCTGTTGGCTTCAAACAAGGAAACCCAAACTTTTCAAAGATTAGAATACACCATTCCATTTGCGATAAATTACAGAATGGCAGATTTTTTACAGCTTTCTTTTAAATATAATATTGGTTTGACAGATATTGCAAAAAATAACTACATAAATCAAGGGTTTAAAAACAATTACTTCATTTTTAGTTTGTTATTAGTAAATCCTTAAACAAAAACTACAACTCTCTAATTCCCCAATGATTTAGAAAATAATAAATTCTATTACTTTGGTCGTGCTTTCAACTTGGATTATATAATAACAAAGTGAATTGGTTTATTTCTTATTTTAAACCTAAATTACAAACTTTTGTTTTAAATAAAATACCACTAAATCCAATAGAATGAGATTATTCCTACTTTCCTTTTTATTTTACACTTCTAGCTCATTGGCTCAACCGCTATTACAATTCAATCAAGAACGCTTGCAAACAGATAAGCGATTGATGCTAGGGCTTGGTTCTTGGGCTGGTGCTAATTTTTTGGTAAGTGGAGTAGGGTGGGCCACAGTTCCAAAAGGGGAAGCATATTACTTTCATCAAATGAATGTGCTTTGGAATACAGTGAATATCGGATTGGCAATTCCAGGTTATTTTAATGCAAAGAAATCAAATCCAAACTTAACTTTTGCTGAATCCATCAAGACACAACATAAAACAGAAAAAATATTTCTAATCAATACAGGATTGGATATAGCCTACATTTCAGCAGGTTTATTATTACGAAGCAACGCAAAAACGAATTTGACAAAGCGCGACCAATTCAATGGTTTTGGTACAAGTTTATTGATGCAAGGAGGATTTTTGTTTTTATTCGACTTAACGGCCTATGTTCTTCACAATCAACACGCCAAGAAATCACTTTATCCGAAAATGAATTCTATAGAATTAAGCACATCAGGACTCGGAATTAAATGGAATATTGGTGCAAATTCAGGTTTAAGTAAATCCAAGAGTTTGATTTAAAGATTGAGTATATTCTCACCTCCAAACCCAATTCTCATCAGAAACATAGCTAATTTTTAAAACAGTGGCTAATCTAATTAGTTCTGATTTTAGTTCTTGAATTGAGGCAATTTTATCTTTCGGTAAGATTAGCGTTTTACCAGCCTTCATTCTTATATAGATTGTTGTTGGAATTTCGGTAATTTCTTGAATTTCGCTTGTACTCACTTTCGCTTCACTTAATTCATCTTTGATAAAGATTGTTTTGTCGCTGATTTCCAAAAATGCACTTTTTCCGAAAGCATCCTTGTAATTTTCTTGGATGAAATTCTTGTAATGTTTGATGTAATTATTTCGCTCCCAAAGTGGGTAAAGGAAAAACCAAAGAACGGATAAAACACAAAATAAAACACCCATTAAAAGATTGTTTTGATAAAAACCAGAAGCACCAAGCACGAGATACAATACTGGCATTATGATTTTGTTGCGACTTCTTTTTCTTTTGATGGTTTTTGATTGTGAGGCAACAAAAAGTTGATAAGTCAGATAATCGTTTTCGTCAATTTTTAATTCAAAGGTCATAAAGTGGATAAAAGATTAAAATTAATGAATATAAGCTATTGAACCATTTTTCGCAACTATGCTATCTTTTAACTACGTCATTTTATTTGTAAAATGGTTTAAGGTTTAATTCTTCAAGTTATACAATCGTTCACTATCAAATCCAACTTTTTTAGCTTTCTCACACATCCAAATCTGAGCCTGTATAATTATAGCATCAATGGTTTTATTAATCCAAACAGCAGAACAGAATTCTTAACTTTCAGGAATGAAAGAATCGTGAAAACGCTTTGTCATAGGTATTTAGTTAAACCTAATTTATTTCCCAATTGCTTTAAGTATACTATCAACTGACTCCTTTTCCATTTTTGTAAATGCAAACCATTTCTTCCCTAAATCTTTCAAAGAAGCGCCGATGTGATAGACTATGTCTTCGTCAATGATTAAAAAACGATCATGACTTTTTGTGAATGATTGAATTTCAAAACCTCCATATTGCTCATTGGCTTTTTTAATGTCAAGGGTTAATTGCCGGTTGATGGATTTTGTGTATAAAATAACCTTCACCTTGTTTTCTTTTTTTGACAAATGTGTTAATGTGCTTTCATTTATGTAATTGTCAATGAGGATGATTTCGTTTTTCGCTTTTTTTATGATGCTAGAGAAAAACGCATAAGCATCGAAGATTTGACCATCAAAGAAAATACCTTGAGTTGGGATAAGTTGCGTATTGATTTGTAGGTCAATGTGATTAACCTTGTTTTTTAAGTCTTCAAAATTGTCCTCCAATCGATTCATTCTGTTGTTGATTGTATAACCTTTTAGAAGATGCTCTTTGAGAATTCGGTTTGCCCAAATTCGAAATTGGGTACCTTGTTTAGAATTGACTTTATATCCTACGGAAAGAATTGCATCAAGATTGTAATGTAGGACTTCTCTTGTTATCTTTCTATTTCCTTCTTTTCGAACTTGTGCAATTTTTGCACAAGTTGTATTTTCGTCTAATTCTCCTGAGGAATAGATATTTTGTAAATGTTTAATAATTGAGGTTCTATCTGTTTGAAACAATTCAGCCAATTGATATTGATTGAGCCAAACGGTTTCATTTTCTTCATCCAACCTCACTTCAATATGTTCAGCAAGTTTGCCTTGTTGGTATAGAATTATCTCGTTCTTCATTGTGTTTTTTAAAGTATTTATTTGACTTATAAAAGACTGAAATCGTTCTCTCTTTTACTTTTATAGATTCGATTTTTTAGTTTCAGTATTTTTTTCTGCTTTACTAAACTAAAAAATAATTTCGAATAAGACAAGTAATTAATCATTTACTTGATTAGAAAGTAATATTATTTTATTTTTGTTTCGCAAGTCTAATGTAACATTTATTTTACAAATCATCGAAACATGAGCGGTTATGTTGCAAAACTTAGTTTTAAAATAGTCAAAGCAAAAAGCGTTTAAATTTTGTCTTTTTCTATTCTAACCAAACAATAATTACATTTTATTTATCTTGAATTCGTTTTCTAGATGTTTCCCAAAAAAGCCTCCATCTTGTTTATATTTGCACATGCAAACTAAGTTACTTCTCATAACGCCGCCATTTACACAGCTGAACACTCCTTATCCTGCAACGGCTTATTTGAAAGGTTTTTTGGATGAACATGACGTCTCAGTTTCACATTGTGATCTGAGTATTGAGCTGTTTACTTCGGTGTTTACAAGTGATTTTTTGGTGCAGCTTTTTAAGGAAGCTAAATATTCTGGAAGTAATTTTTTTCCGAGTGTAAAAAAAATGAAGCAGTTATACATCGCAAGAGTTGACTTAGTGATTCGATTTTTACAAAAACACGATTTAGAAAAGGCTCTTAAAATTATAGAGCCCGATTTTTTACCCAATGGACACCGTTTAGCGAAGGTGAACACAGCGATTAAATGGGAGGAAGGGGAAGCTGGAATCATTGACAGAGCAAAACATTACGCTACCCTTTTTATTGAAGAAATTGGTGACTTTATTCAAGCCAATGTAGATGAGTTTTTTGCTTTTACAAAATATGCAGAACAAATCGCACGATCAGCGAGTAGTTTTGATCAAATAGATGAATTTTTGCACTACGAACCGACGCTTATTGAAGAAGAAATGCTGCGGATTTTAGAGAAAAAAATTCTTTTGTATGAACCAAATTTAATTGGATTCACAATACCATTTCCTGGTAATTTATTCGCAGCCTTGAGGTGTTCACAATTTATAAAAGATTTTTATCCAGCTATTTACGTTGCTTTAGGTGGTGGTTATTGCAATACGGAACTTCGAAGCTTGGAAGACCCACGAATTTTTGACTACCTTGACTTTATATCGCTTGACGACGGCGAAGGACCGATTTTAAAAATGTTGCAGTTAATTGAAGGAAAAATCAGTTGCGACGAGTTGGAAAGAACGTTTGTATTAGAAAACAATCAGGTGGTTTACAAAAATCAAATTCCCAATAAAATTTTTCACCACAAAAATTTACCTGCTCCAAGTTATGTTGATTTACCGCATGAAAAATATATTTCTTTTTTAGATGTGGTGAACCCAATGCACCGCATGTGGACTGACAAAAGATGGAACAAGCTAACTGTTTCGCACGGTTGCTATTGGAAACAGTGTTCTTTTTGCGATGTAAGTCTTGATTATATTGGGAATTACCAAAATACAACAGCCGAAAAGTTGGTCTATAAAATTGAAAAAATAATTGCAGAAACAGGTTTAACAGGTTTTCATTTTGTAGATGAAGCTGCACCTCCTAAAATGTTACGGACACTATCTTTAGAATTGATAAAACGCAATCTTTCAATTACTTGGTGGACCAACATTCGATTTGAAAAAACGTTTACAGCGGAGTTGTGTGAACTTATGGCAAAAGCAGGTTGCATAGCTGTCACTGGTGGTTTGGAAGTTGCTTCCGACCGTCTTTTGGCAAAGATGAAAAAAGGTGTGGACATTGCTCAAGTAACAAGAGTGACACATAACTTTTCAAGCTTTGGAATTTTTGTACATGCTTATTTAATGTATGGTTTTCCAACGGAAACGGAGCAAGAAACAATTGATTCCTTAGAAGTAGTAAGGCAGCTATTTGAGAAAAATTGCATTCAATCGGCGTTTTGGCATTTATTTACAGCAACCGCACACAGTCCAATCGGTTTAAATCCGGAGGAATTTGAGATTGAAATTACTGGTCCTGTTTTTGAAGGCTTCGCACAAAATGACTTGATTCATCTCGACCCGCAAGGCGCCGACCATGAAAAATATACCAATGGACTTAACGCAGCCTTGAATAGTTATTTGAACAAATCAGGTTTTGAAAAGCAATTATCTTCTTGGTTTGATTTTCCTGTCGTAGCAACTAAGCATCCAACAGATTTGATTGAAGGGTTTCTTGAAAGATAGTTTTAATTACAAATATGTTTTCCGAAGATTGTTATTCATTTGAACAAATTAACAGGAAAGGTTCAACTTGTTGAATATTCTAACCACAGAGTCACAAAGAACTCAGAGTTAGAAATTGATAAAGCTCTGTGTTCTCTGTGACTCTGTGGTGTTTTTTTTCATTCTATTTCTAAGCCTATTAAACACTTGGGAAGCACATGGGAAATTCAATAATTATAATTTTAAATGCACAATTACATTTTGTGAAATCTAAAATCACCTATCTTTCCAACATGAAAATTTTGACAGCCGTACTATTTTCCTTTATCTTCATAAATTGTATGGCTGAAAGTAGTGAGCTAAAAGATACTACCCGAAATTTAAATTTTATTGCAGAAGAATTGTTGATTCGCATTAGAATCAATGATGAAAGCACAGCGGATTCTTTGATTTTGGTATTACAAAATATGTCAACGGCACAATTGCAAAATCAGCTTGTAACAGATGCACAAAAAACTGCTTTTTGGTTAAACCTTTACAATGCGTTCATTCAAAAAATCTTAAGTGAAAACCCCGAACAATATCAGAATAGAAACAAATTTTTTAGCAAAAAGCAAATGAATGTTGCTGGCAATTTATTGAGCTTTGATTTTATCGAACATGGAATTTTAAGGCGTTCGAAAAATAAACTGAGTATGGGTTATATAAATAAAACTTTTGTGGGGAGTTTAGAAAAAAAGTTGCGTGTCAGAAAGCCCGATTACAGAATACATTTTGCGTTGAATTGTGGTGCAAGTGCTTGTCCTGCTGTTGCTTACTATTCAGTAGAAAAGCTTGATAGTCAGTTAACGCTTGCTGAAGGATTATTTGTTTTAGAAAACTGCATTCTCAATCAAGACAAAAAAACGATTGAAACCTCTAATATTTTCAGTTGGTTCAGAGCAGATTTTGGTGGCAAAAAAGGAATTAAAAAATTGATTGGAAAATATAAAAAGCAAGATTATTCTGGTTATAATTTAATTTTTAGACCTTACGATTGGGATTTAATGTTGGAGAATTATATGGAGAATTAGCTATTCTAAAAGTTACTGCTACAAAGTTGAAAATCTATTGTCGAATTTATTCCATAGTTATAAATGAATTATAGGTCGCAATTATTCCTTCATTATTTAATACATCTGATCTGAATTTAGCTAGTATTTCGGTAGTATCCCATAAAGTGTGTAAACATAGCTAAAAGTTATTCTGAAAAAAAATGGCTTCCTTCAAAAAGCCAGATTTTTTTCCGGTAATAACTTTTTAGTAATTTAAACACACAATTATGAAAA
>Ga0247844_1009103_pt1 | contig 10503 bp, 3 predicted proteins | sample LaCtaG_FD_192421 | JGI IMG/M metagenome (GOLD analysis project Ga0247844, IMG submission 192421) | Freshwater microbial communities from meromictic Lake La Cruz, Castile-La Mancha, Spain - LaCruzMarch201714.5m_1 | ecosystem: Environmental > Aquatic > Freshwater > Lake | place: Spain: Castile-La...
AAACTCAGACCCTGAAAAGTGCATCCGTTGTAGAATGTGTGTGAAAATTTGCCCTGTGGAAAATATCACTCTCAATCCTGAAACAAACTGTATTGAGTATTCGGATAAATGTATATTTTGTCTAAAGTGTTATAACTTCTGTCCTAAAGCAGCCATCAATGTTGGAGGAGAGACACCAAACACTGAAAAATATGCCCGTTATAAAGGACATGAAAAACGCCCAAGAGTAAATATGTATAGAAAATAAAACTCTTAACATTAAAAAAACGGTTGAACAATCAACCGTTTTTTTATTTTCTTAAATATAATAGTTTCTTTTAAGAACGGATAACAGTTCTTGACATCTCTCCTTTCTATCTGTTATAATTCAGTCAATGAAAATTAATTTAAGTTTATCGTCAAAACACACGAAATTCAAATTAAAAAGGTGGGTTGTTAATATAAACCCATAATAAAAAGGAGACTACTATGAATCAAGCACTCTCACAGAAGCACCCCTCTGCACTTTGGATTTTATCTTTAGTCTATGCACTTTACGCTGTCTCATACGGGGTTCTTTTTTCTAACCTCTTAATGTACGCAGAATCTGATAAAATTGGATTTACTCAAGACCATGCCTTTGCCTATATGGCATCATTTACCTCCCTTACATTCATCTTACCTCTTGCAGGTGGGGCTCTTGCAGATAAATTTGGATTCAAAAACTCTATCATGATGGGATTTATCTTCTGTATTATCGGATTTTTTCTTCTAGGTTCTCATTCTAGCCTTGGTTTTTATTTAGGTGTTTCATGTGCACTTGCAGGTAATGCTCTTTGTATGCCTGGTATTTGGGCCATTGTAGGGATGATTTATGAAAAAAATGATGGCAGACGTGAAGCAGGTTCTACCATTTTTTATCTTTTATTCAACATTGGTTTTTTAATTTCATTCTCTTGTAGTCCACTTATGGCAGCATACATTGGATACTATAAGACTTTCACCATTTTTTGTATTGGCTTTATTACGAGTTTTATTGTTTTTATTCTCTTTGCTAATAAAATTTCTAAAGATATTCATATTGAAGCTCGTAGTGAATTGAAACACTCACAACTCACTAATATTCTCATCCTTTTCCTTGCTTCGCTTCTAGGAATTGTCATCAGTCTAATATGTTTGAGATTTTTGAATATCAATCAAATTCTTGTATGGGCCATAACAGCGGCCATCTTTATTTATATCGCATATCTTGCCATGAAACAGCCATGTAAAATCACTTCAAGAAAAATGTGGGCCTTCATCATTCTCTCTATCATGGCGATTGCCTACGTAACCATTTACAACTCTGAATTCAATCTACTACCCGACTTTATTTCTCGGGCAGTGAATTCTACTATCGGTTCATTTAGCGTCCCTAGTGGAATGGTCACATCTTTAGATCCTCTCTTTTGTATTATCATTGGGGTGATACTCGGTCGGCTTTGGATGTTTCTCAATGCAAAAAATAAAAATCCAGGACTGGCTACAAAATTCGCTCTCGGTTTAATTGCCTCTGCACTTGGGTATATTTTGCTGGCAGTTTTTGTAAAACAAAGTGCTACACATGAAATGTCTATTCTTTTAACCATCCCCGTATTTATTCTCTTTGTTATCGGTGAGCTCCTTGTTCTTCCAATTGGTATTTCTATGACTGGCAGACTTGCTCCTAAAGGCAAAGAAGGACTATTCATGGGGACATGGACGCTCGTACAGGGTGCCTCTGCACTTGTTACAAGTTACGTTGCATCATTTACCATTATCAGTGTTACCAGCTCAATAAAATCTACCAATATGCAATACTTTCATGTATTTATCACTTTTGGGGTAGTCGTGCTCATATTAGGTCTCATCTTTTTCTCTATCAGAAAATATTTTGCCCTTCTTACAGCACGTCCTTCAAGATAATGTCATTTTAACATTAAAGAGGCAGTATTCGAAATATCGAATACTGCCTCTTTATCTATTACTTTGCTCCATTAAGCGTTTTTTCAGTCAGTGCATTAAATTTCATATTTGCACTACTCTCTACGTTTTGAAGTGCATTTTCTAGAATTGCATAGATTTTTAATCTGCTTGCTTCACTAGAAATATTCAATGTTGCATTTAAAGGTACCTTATTGGTAGCAAGCGCTGCATCAAATGCTGCATTGCTAATAGATTCAGGAATAAACTCATACTGCCCATTCGCGTTAATATACCCTAACGTTCCCATGGATTTTGCAAACACAAATTTAAGCTGTGTCATAGGGAAGAACATCGCACTATTGGTTTGAAGCACTGGATTGGTATTATAGAGTTGATCTAGATAAAATCTTACTTGACGTGGATATATAATATACGTTCCTCCGGTATTCATTCCAAGAGCCGCATTGTATTGCGCATCATTTAAAGTGTAATTTCCCATATTAGAAATCGCTGTTTGATATTTCGGATCTGTATAATTCGCTGCAATATTTACAAACCTTGAAAAAATATCGCTATACGATCCTGCATTATAACACGTATTCAATATCATATCAAAAAAGCTTGCTTCATCCGATATCACACCATTTGAAAAATTCGCCATCATCGGAGCATAATCTTTTGATTGAGGTCCCCAAGGCTGTTTATTATTGCTTACAAAACGCTGAATATCATTATGGTGGAAGTAGGTTGCTGCAATCGGTCCAAAATATTTATTATCTAATGAATCTGGTCCTGTTCTTGCCGTTTGTGCCCCACTATCCTGATCCGCTACCGAATATCCTAGAGACTTTTGAAGCACAACATAATTGATCAATCCTGCACCACTGACATTTTCAAGACGTTTCGAATAATCATTTAATTGATATGGTCCACCTTGTCCTGAAGCAAGTATCATTCCCTTAGTTGACGGTGGATTAATATCATCTGATGCACTGCTATACCCTGTTGTGTCAATATTTTCTTGAAGAAGCTGAGATAAAATGGTTCCATATATATAATCTTTATTAAAACGAATATTAGCATATAGTGGTGTCTCTTTTATCAATTGCCCTAGTAAAACCCCTGCAATATAGTTTGACATCACTAAATCTGTATAATTTGAAGTTAAAGGAAAAACTTCTGCTGTATGTTGCCCTGTCGTATATGGAAATGTTACATGATACACAATAGATCCTGAATTTGCTGTTGTAAAACTCAATGTCAACGCCTGTGACTGTTCTAAGTTAAATGCATTCACTGACGCAGACCCTGCTGTTAAAGAGAGTGCTGATCCTGTATATGAAGCAACTGGAAGTTTAACGGTAGATGTTCCATTTTTAACACTATTAATTTGAATTGGAAGCCCTCCAAAACTTGGCGTATATAGACTTACAGTGGCACTTCCAGTTCCTAAATTAGCGGCAGTTAAAGTCAGTGGCTTTACTTGCACAGATGCATCGGCTTGATAAGTGATCGCAAGTGTTGAATTGCCATCTAATTTTATGCTTTGATTTGCTATATATACCGCCTGTCCATCAAAATAAGGCGCTGCTTGTAAACTATACGTTTGCCCCTGCTTAAGATTGGCAATCTTTAAAGATTTCCCCCAACCAATCGCCTTAGAAACCACTATATTTCCAGAAGAATCTTTAATCACTACATTCACGCTTGCTGGAAGAGGGGTTCTACTTTGAGATGTTGTTGGTTTAGTCGGTGCCGTCAACGTCAAACTTTTTAATGTAGGATCAGCTGATTTTTTATAGAAAATTGTGACTGGAGATGTTAGCCCCTTTGAAATGGTAACACTTGATGGAGAAACAGTCGCACTATAAAGTGCTTCAGAAATAGTAGCTGTTATGGTATATGTTCCGACAGGTACGCCAACCAATTGAGTTGCAGCACCATAGCTGGAAATTTTCTTCTCTATTGGCTCAGATAGCGTTGGTCCAGTCAATCTTACCATAATCTCGCTCGGTGCTGGTGCGCCATTTTGGGCTTTTGCTGTTAAATCAACATTTCCAACCAGAATTTCACCTAATTTTGCTGTCACTGAAATATTTCCTGGTACCAAATTAGGGCCATTTTGTGCAAGATTTAAGGTAAATCTGAGTGTCGCACCTGGCTCTAATACTTGATCTACAACATACTCTGAATTACTCACCTGCCGAATTGCCGTCCAACTATTGTTCAACGTTGCACTCCATATACTCGTTGTTGCTGAAGAGCTTCCTAAATTAAAAAATATATGAACGTTAGAAAGATCAATTGGAAGTGCAGTATTATTTTTTAATGCAAACTCTTTTGAACCACTTAAATACCATGAATTTCCAGCCATAGGAACATTTTGAGTGTCTTGAACGCTCCCTTGCGTTTCAGATACAACCACATTTGATGGATTCACAGTAATGGTTTCTGCTTGTACTATCCCCACTATTAGTGTCGTCGCTAGAACTAACATTGTCAATCTTTTCATTTCTTCCTCCTTGTGAAAGGTATCTCGTGAGACCTTTCCCTTTTATCTAAATAAATTGGATTGATATAAAATTGATTGATGTCATTTGATTACCCCAGAAGCATCTCCTGAAACAGTTTCAACAAAAATGATACTTTATTATAACCAGATAGTACAAAAATAAAAAATGGCATGGTTGGTAAAACACGCTCTTTTTCATTTTGCTCCCCCTTTTCACACGCTTTTATTATGAATTTGCATTTTTTGAACTTTGTGTGAACTTATTTATGTGGTGTTGTCATTATAGTCTTATATTTAAATCGCTTCAACCCTTTTTTTTATATTTTTTACAACCCCAATATTTCCAACAGTTTCACACTCAGTTCACAAAACTTAAGCATTAATCATTAATAATTCATAGTGTTATGAAACGCATATCGCTATGCTTGTTCATAATATTTCTATGATCGAGATATGTATTTTTTCTAAAATCCTTGTCATATGTATTTTCTCCTAATAATTTTCTTGGAGAAGTTCAAATAGTTTGATATAATTAAAACAAAAACTAAAGGAATAATTATGAATTATAAACTCATTGCAACCGACTTAGACGATACACTCCTAGACGCAGAGGGAAGAATTTCGAAGGAAGATAAAGAGGCTATTATAAAAGTTCAAGAAAAAGGAATCAAATACGTTCTTGCCTCGGGACGTCCAACTTTTGCTATGAAACACTTAGCAACGGAGCTTCAACTTGAAAAATTCCAAAGTTTTCTCATCAGCTTTAATGGCGCAGTAATCTATGATGTGGCCAATAAAAAAACAGTTTTTGAAGACTCACTAACTTCACAAGATGCCCATCGCCTTTATGATTTTGCAAAAGAAAACAGCTGTGAAATCATCACCTATCTTGAAGATACTATTGTTTCAGAGGGGTACAATGAGTTCATTCAAGTAGAACTCGACATCACCAAAATGCCTCTTATACAAGTAGCGAACTTTAAACATTCTATTCAAGAAAATGTGATAAAATGTATTCTTTTAGCAGCTCCTGAACATCTTGCTGTAATGGAAGAAAAATTAAAAGAAAAATATGGTTCACTTTACTCAATCGCACGTTCTAAACCATTTTTCTTAGAAGTTACACGAAAAGGCATTGATAAAGGGGAAACGCTTAAACGGCTTTGCACTCTTCTCAACATCTCCCTTGACGAGAGTATCGCTGTCGGAGACTCTTATAACGACATCACCATGCTTGAAGCTGCAGGAGTTGCCATAGCTGTAGAAAATGCCAAAGAGGCAGTGAAAGATGTGGCTGACTTTATTACTCTTTCCAACACAGAAAATGGTACAAAACACTTTATTGAAAAATTTATTTTATAAAAAATATGAAAAAATCACAGAATATCAGAACGATACTCTGTGATTTTTCTATATTTTTACAAAACAATTAACTTTGAGAGATATATCCGTTAAGTCCATCTTGTCCTAAAGGATAGGCTTCCCACATATTGGCTAATTTTGTCATTTTTCCTATAACCTCATCACTATATGGATCACTAGTTCGCTGTGCTGCCATCAGTTTATCGCGAGTATATGAACCACGTTTATCAGTTGCATCAAGTCTATCTGCAAATTCTTCCGTTGTTTCACCTGGTTTTATTTGATATCTTTGATCAAAAGTGTACTGATCCAAGTTTCCTTCAGCTATATTTCTCATATGATAATTCCATTCGTCTCTCGACATCGATTGAGCTGCTGGGGTCAAATCCACACCTAAATATGTTCTAAGTCCAGTTTTATGATTGTATCCATCTCCTGGTTCACGATTATCAGGTCCTGTAATAGCTTCACCTCTTTGAACATTTATTTCATCATATAATTCAGGTTCTTTAGACATCCATTGTAGCGCATTACTGGTATACTCTGGCGAACGGTCCATATTTGCTTCTTGAACCATCTCACCCATATTTCCTTTTATCTGCCCACCATCTAAAAATCCATTTTTTGAAAGCCAATCAAGTTTCTCCGCATCGAGTACATATCCACCATCTAATGAAAAATCATCAAGTGTTAATTTTACTCCGCCTGGACGCGAAAATCCCAATGATCTTGGAGTTCCACCCACTGATTGACTACGTGCTCGAGACTGATGAACACCCTCTTCTTGAGGAGTTCTTTCTCCACCATTGTATACATCTTCGCCACTACCATGATTTCTTCTATGGCTCGAACTTCCCTCTTCTTCTTCTTCTCCAGCTGGCCCTACATCATCCTCATCTTCATTATCTGGGTCACCCTCTGTTATCGCTGTTTGTTTGAATGCATATCCAGCTGCAGACATTGTATGTGTTCTCGGTGTTCCATTTCCACCATTAGGAGGTGCTAATCCTGATAAGTCTTCTTGGTTAATAGGATCTCCATAGCAATAGGTATACCCATTAATTCCACCCTCTCCCTCTGGAGATGTTGGGTCGTATTGGATAAATCTTCCATCTTGTTGATCATCGAGTCTCACACCATTTCCAAGATTCATATATCCTGTGGTAATATCCTTTTGCTCACCAATATAACTCTTGTTGTCCAAACTTGAAAACGCACTTCCAGTATTGATTACATTAGAGTTTTCTGCTCCATATGGTAGATACGTATTCGCACTATAGCTTAAACTGCTTGGATCTTTATAGCTTCCTTCGATTGTTAAACTCTCATTTCCTTGATTATCTTCAAATTGGTTAACAAATGAGGTGTAACTATCACCATTTTTTATTGAATACCCCATTGGAACATAGGTGATTGTTTGACTTGGTGTTGCTACAGTCACTAAATTCCCGTTGTTATATCCATAGTACTCTGGATTATTTCCATCCGTTACAATCCCTGTATTGCCTTCTACATCATAGGTATAGTAATTTGTCGTTTTATTTATCCCTGTGACTTGCGACATCTTTTCATCGGTATTGTATTTATACACATTTCCTTGCCAATCTGTTGTCATATTTCCCATAGTGTTATACGTTATTGGAAAATACATATTCGGATTATATTCATCTGTTACACTTTGCAGTTTCATTGGATCATCACCCATGTAATTATACGTTGTCACATCACTCGCCACTGAACTTCCGCTTGGATAGACATTTGTACGTGTCTGGATATTGCCTAATGTATCATACACAAATTGTTGTTCTACGATATTTTCATTGCTATCATGAGGATAGTTTCCAGATTTACTTGTTAACGCATCATCTTCTAATACCCCTGTATCATCGTTATATGAATAGCTCTGAGTTAAATCCTCGTTGGAATTATTGATACTAAAGTTTTCACTTTTTGTAGCCACTCTTCCTAACGCATCATAGGTTAAACCATTTGAATAGAGTGTCGTTCCACTAGATGTTACACTATAATTTTTTAGTAAATTATTGCTGTCATCATAAGTATAGCTTTGAACGGTTCCATCTGAATTTGTAATGGTTTTAAGTTCTCCATTCTCTGGATAATAATCATACGTTTGATTCGTTTCAAGTGGTGTTCCACTTCCTAAGTCCGTAGTGAGTTTAGTAAGTTTTCCTAAAGCATAAACTGCAGTCAGTGTTCTATCTCCTGTTTTAGTTACTGTTGGTCTTAGTGAACTATCATATTGATAGCTGTTAGCGGTCGTAAAACTTGTGCCACTTTGTCCATTTTTTACTACCGTATCTGTAACGGTTGAATCTGAAACATTTCCATCTGGATAGTAATGATAATGAGCAAAACTTGTGCCATTTAGATTTCCATCATAGTTATAGGTTAACGCTGCAGAACCTGAAACATTACCGTAATTATCATAACTATAAGAGTGAACTGTTCCAAACTTATTCTTGATATATTCTACTTGTCCATCTGGATAATACTCCATAGTGGTCATTTGACCATCAGGGTTTGTTATGCTTTCTAAATCACCCCTAAAATTGTAATCGTAATACCAGTATGTCCCATCATCCTTTGTAACAAATTCTATATCTCCTAAACTATCGTAGCTATTTTGAAAGAGTTCAACCCCTGAAGTAGCATTAGGAGCAATAATTTTTTTCCATTGTAAATCCCCAAATGGATCACTCTGTTGTATAATAGTATTTCCAACTGAACTTACCGTCTTCATTTGATTGTTCGAATGATCTACACTCGTTGTTGTTGTGACTATATGATGATCCATGCTAAATCCACCGATATCTTTTTTATCTGTTGTTTCTGTTGTGGTTTGAACATTACCAAATCCATCATAAGTATAATGAGTATCAGAAATATAGCTCGTATCTGTTATTGCTTTCTTAATTGCAGCAAAAGTATTGGAATAGGCTTGTGCATTTGCTAAATCATCCATCAACTTACTATCTACGCCACCTTTGTTTAATGCCCCATCAGCACTATACCCTGATTTTAATGCTGTGAATATCGAACTATTCTCTATTGTTAGATCATTTTGACTAAATACATACTCATCGATGGTTCTTCCATTAGAATCTGTTACTGTTGCACTCACTGTTCCCACTGGATTTCCTGTGTTATCTAATGTGTAACTGCATGAGAGCCCATCTCCTAAATCATAAAGGTTTCCTGATATCACTCCATCAGAATTTTCTTCCGCTAATTCTCTATTGCCATTATCATAGGCATACGTGGTCACATCAGCATAGGTTGTTGTGCTTCCACCTGATGTAGAATCACTATACACTATGGTTTTACTTGGATTTCCAGAAGCGACATCGTATTGCGTTGCACTGTCTTGATGGAATGAATCGCTTGCATGCTCCTTATGAAAAGTTGCTATGACACGCCCTTGATAATCATACTCCGTTTCACTTTCAAATCCTGTTGGATCTGTCTCTGTGGTATAGTATACCGCTGCCCCATTGGAATCCTTTTCATAGTCTCCATAGGTATAGAGTGTTTTTAGTGTTGTATTGCTACCTACAAGTTTTATATCCTTTTCTGTGATTCTTCCCGCTTTATCGTATGTGTACATTGTTGCGTTGCCGTATTTATCTGTGATTTTTAAGGGTAATCCGTCCACACTCGTAATCGTCGTGTCTCCCTCTCTTACCAATGAAATACCACCTTTATCTACTCCCGTTTCTAATGAACCTTCTATCATACCACCTGTCGCATATATAACGTAAGTATCAGCTGTTTTTTGTGATTGTATATCTGAATCTGTTGCAATGGTAGATGTTCCTGATACCGATGTAATTGTATCTGCCGTTAATCCTTCTAAGATTGGTGATTGACTTCCAATATTGGATGGTTGCAGTCTATCTATCTTAGTATACGTCTCTGGTTGTGGCGTCGTACTACTTCCAATATAATAGCCGTTTTCTACTCCATAAACAGTATCAAAATTATTCAACCCTACATGTGAATTTTTCACATATGCAGAATCTGTATTGTCTGCGCTCTTCGTAATAGTAACAGGACTACTTTCAAAATAGAGATTATTTGGTGTAACATGAGGCTTTTCATAAGTATACGTAGTTACCTCTCCATCATTTCCAATAGTTTGTGTCACATTGTTATAGTCATCATATGTCGTTTGTGTTTGAGTTGTCATATTTCCTGTAAAGTTTGAAAACTCCTCAGAACCATCCCCTCCATAAAGGGTCGTTGCAACAGATGCTGGCATATCATAATATGGCGTTAAATCATCAAAACTCCATGCCTCTTTTAAATTATCTAGATACCCAGTTATTTGTTTAGAGATAATCTTCCCATTATCAGAGATATCACTTTCGATTAGACTTCCCGTTGCATTGTACGTGTTCGTTGTTACCATTGAGTGGCCATTTTTCGTTGTTGTTACCTCGGTATTGTAGTAATCTCCATTACTTGATGGAAATTCACTCATATAAGGATCAAAAGAGGCTCCTGGCATATCCTGATCCATATAGTCCATTTCGGTAAATGGACCTGTTAAATAGTTTGTCGCAGATTGCGCTACACGATAATTAGCACTGTTATCTCCTGTTCCTATAACATAATTCGTTGTAGATAAAAGCGTTCCCTTACTATCATAATGGTCACACTGACTTACTGCATCTTCTGCCGTCTTA
>Ga0247844_1009111_pt1 | contig 10493 bp, 14 predicted proteins | sample LaCtaG_FD_192421 | JGI IMG/M metagenome (GOLD analysis project Ga0247844, IMG submission 192421) | Freshwater microbial communities from meromictic Lake La Cruz, Castile-La Mancha, Spain - LaCruzMarch201714.5m_1 | ecosystem: Environmental > Aquatic > Freshwater > Lake | place: Spain: Castile-La...
TGCCGACGAGCGACATCAGGCCGACCAGGAGACCGACGACGAGGGACGAGACGCGGAGCGTCCACTCGATCTGCTCTTGCAGGGAGGTGATGACGCCGACCAGCGGCGAGGCGATGCCGACGATGGCTTTCAGGATGTAGTCGTAGTCGAAGGTGTGGCGCATGGGTCAGGGGAAGGTGATGTCGATGGCTCCGACGGCTTCCGGGGACGCCGCCTGTTCGATGTCGGCATGGATCTGTGCCTTGCGGATCCAGAGCGACTGGTAGGCCGCGCCGTAAGCGAGCAGCAGGGCGCGGAGGTCCGGCACGGCGAAGGTGTGGAGCTGGCCCGCCCGGTCGGTCACCGGCACCGCGGCGGGCAAGGGGCCGAGCCTCTCGGCCTCGGCGAGCATCACGAGAAGCTGGCTGAACGCGTTGCGGTCGCTTTCCCCGCAGCGCAGCGTCACCGCGCCCAGGGTAATCCCCGCGGCGAGGCGATGCTACCAGGCGGCTTCGAGTTGGCGGCGGCGGGCGATGCGGGCCGCCCGGAGCTGGAGGTCGGGTGGTGGTGGGGCGGTCATGGCAGTTCGGTCAGGGTAACGGTGAAGCCGATCTGTTCGCCGGAGCCATACATCCCGAAATAGGAGTAGCCGGCCCAATCAAAGCTCGCGTCCGCCGTGAAGGTGAACTCGGCGTAAATGTCCGAAAAGCTGACCGGGCTATCGACGATGGCGGCCGAGAAGTCAGCGGTTTCGCTGATGCCAGCGGAAAGGAAATTGCTGGCAACGAGCTGCACGTTGGAAAAGTCCCCGGACCCGTAATTGACGTATCCGATCCCGAAATAGTCGCTGCTCATCGGGAGCGAGTCGAAGTTGTCGAACCGGACGTGGTAGTTCTTGCCCGCCTCCACGATGCCGAACGAAACCTGGGTTTCGTAGCTGTCGATGATGACCGGGGTGACGATCGGTGGTGGCGGCTGTTCTTCCTGGCTGACCAGCATGATCCAGCCGTCGTTTGTCGTGGTCATGTCGTCCTTGGTGCAGAGCCATGCCTGGCCATCGACCGCGGCAAGCCGTCCGCGCCATCCGGGAGTACCGTCGATCATCGCACCGCTGTCATGGTTCGACGGGGCGAAATCCAGAACTGCCTGATACCATGTGCCGCCGATGTTCTGCATCGGGATGGTCAGGACGGGCGGAGCTTCCGGAGCGTTGATGGCCGCGCGGACCCGGGTTCGGTGAAGCGGGCTCAGTGATTCCTGGATGTCGTGCCGCAGGTAGTTCGGGTGCGGGTCCGCTGCGGCCAGGTGGACCGCCATAGCGGCGGCGACGTCTGCATGGAAAGCGATGTTCTGCGGTGCCGGATACGCGGGCTCCGCATCGACAGGCACGCCCTCCGTGCCGCGGTTCACGTCGTTCTCGACGATGACCAGGAAAGTCCGCGTGGAAGTCGGCTGGCCGCTGCCCTCGCGCCAGGTGATTTCACCCATGAGCCCGATCTCGGAAAGCTCGGTGCCGGTGGAAGAACCGACCTGCATCGCCGAATCGAGCTCGACCGTGTTGAAGCTCGGCGAGCAGGAGTAAACGGGGCTGGCCGCGCCGGTCGCCGGGAGCACCCAGGCGGATTCATGGACGAGGTAGCCGACGTCGTAGCGACCGCGCGGCTTGAGCCCGAACTGGAGTTCGAGGCTGAGCGGATCGCCGATCTCGGAAGCGGTGGTCCCGTTGGCAAGGAAGCTCACCTCCAGTTTCGCGGCGTCACCGCGCTTGAAGCGCAACGAAGTGACCGGGTTGCGGAATCCCGGCCCCTCGATCAATTCCAGTGTCTCCAGGTCAACGTAGAGCCTCACGCCGGTGGGCCACTGTCAACTGATCGACACGACCTTCGCCCGCCACCACACGTCGTTATTGGCGATCTCATCCCCCGTGGATCCCTCGATCTCGATGATGTGGCCGCAGGGGCGATCATCGAGGTTGATCGTTACGTTGAAGGGGCCGACCGCCACCTTGCCCCACGGATCGGCGCCGCTTACCTCGGTGCTCTCGTGATAGAATTGCCGCGCCCCGTTCAGCCGGACCTCCAGCCAGTCGAAGCCGGTGTTGAGGATCTCAATCTCTCCCCAGACCTCCAGCACGACCTGGGTGCCGCAGCAGATCCCGAAGACGACCGTGCCGCCCACCGGCTCCTCGCTTTCGGCGCTCGGGTTGGATTCGGAATCCCCGTAAGCGGCGGAGCGGAAGATTTCCCATTCACTGGGGGCCATCTCGCTTGCTGACTCGATCAGGACCGCGGCGGTGCGCCTGGTGGCAGGGTCGCAGCACATTTCGACGCCGCCTACCATGATTGGAGCGATGAGGTGGGCCATGTCACGCGAGGGTGAGAAACTTCCGGGTCTCGGGATACCCGTTCACGCACACCTTGAACTCTTCAACCTTGAGCGTGGTGTCGCCGGGAGTGGTCACCAGGCCGTCTTGCCAGCGGGCCAGATCGGTCACCGTTCCTTCATCATCCACCAGGATGGCCCCGTCCTTGCCGTTGCCCTCGATGCGGATTTCCTTGGGCAAGGGATCGCCGGGATTGGGCGGCTCGCACTTCACGCGGATTTGCGGCTGGGTCACCCGCTCGGCGATGGAGCGGAACTCGGCAGGTCCGTCGGGTGGGTCCTCCGCCGGTTCGCCATTCTGCTCGGGCACGACCCAGACCGGCTTTCCCGCTCCGACATTGGCCGCCCGGAAGTCGAGTTCCACCTCGTCGCTGGCCTCGTTCTCGCTGATGCCGTAGTCGCCGCGGACGGTTCGGAAGCGGTAGATGTTGGAGTCCTCCTTGTGGTCCTTGAACACGTTGGCTCCTCCCCCGACGTTCTCGCCGGTCCAGAGCTGCGCCCAGTGCTCAATGTCGCTCTGCTGATAGACCTTCACGCGGGGCGTCCCGCCGTCGTCCTCCAGCTTGAAGAGCTTCACGAAATACTCGCCGTCGCTCCCGGAGCCTTCCGGATCCTCGGGGTAGTAGTGGTTACCATCTTGGTCCTCGGCCGCGGCCAGGATTTCTGGCTCCTCGCTGATCTCACCCATCTCGTCGGTGACGATCTTGCACCAGAGGATGTCGCCGATGGACATTGCGATCTGCGGGCGGGGGATGGTGTCGAGCGCATCTTCACCCACCTTGGGGATGCGGAACTTCACCGCCGGGGTGTCGCCGGACTTGGGCTTGCGCTCGATCACCCAGCCTTCCTTGACCGTCACTTGGTAGCTGTCGTCCTTCTTCTCAATGCCGATGACCGCGAAGGGTGGCAACGCGGGATTCGGCGCGAGGCCCGGAGAGGGGCGTGAGTAGGCGAAACCACCCGAGGAGGCGATGAGCTCAAGCCCCGTCCCCGGTCGCGGCGTGCGCGAGGCGATCGCGTCGAGCAGAGCGTTCCAGTCCTCGGCAAGGATCGGATCCCCGCGCTTCTTCTTGGGTGGCAGCCGGTTCATTCCTCCCCCTCCTTGTAAATGTCCTCGTCCCAGCCGCCCCGGTCGCTGGCCAGCCACTCCATCTCGATCCGGTAGGACTTGCCCTCCTGCGACTGGCTCACGCCGTTGAGCAACCAGTTGCGGCCTCCGGCCAGTTCCGGCACCGGGCCGGACGGCTCCGAGATGTTCCCGATGTCGTTTAGATCCGACGACTTCGCCGGCTTGTCGCGCACCCAGCTTTCGCGCCATGTGACCCGCGGGCTGTAGTAGCTGGTCTGGCCGCGCTCGATCTTGGCGAGGACCTCCTTGCCCGGAGCGCTCTCGACCTTGTCGCGGAGCTTGTTGCCCTGGTCATCCTTGTCCTTGCCGGACTGGATCAGCTGGATCGCCTCGCGCTCCTTGTCTTCGAGGTCCTTGTAGCGCGGGTGGCTGAGCAGCGGCTCCTCCGAGAGCGACAGCCCCATCGTGTAGACCGCGTTGTTCTTCTCGTCGGCTTCTTCCTTTTCCTCCGCCCCGGCATACTGGCAGGTGATTTCCGCGAGGTCGCCCTCGGTGAAGCTGGCGGTGACCTGCGAGACCTGGATGAAGTTGATCTCGGGATGGACCGTGCCCGGCCGTGGCATCAGGGCGACGGCGGAACTCCGATGGCAGAGGAAGATCTGGGTCGCGGTCCACTTGCCCTCCTTGTCGATCTGGAGGGAGTAGCCCGGCTGCGGGTAGAGGCGTCCCGGCTGGATGGCAACGTGTCTCGGCATCTTGGCCGGGGCACGGCGTCAACCGAAGGCCGCCTGGCCGCCGCCTCCGAGCTTGTCGACCCGCCGGTTGAGATCGTTGAGCAGCCGGTTGGTTTCGCCGGTCAGCCGGTTGTTTTCGCGTTGGGCGTCCAGGGCCCCGGTCGAGTAGCCGCCGCCCCCGACCTTGCCGAGCGAGGTCACGATGGGGGCGAGCGATGAGGCGGTGGGTTTTGCGGCTGACGGCGCGCTGCCGCTGACCTTGCCCGCAGCGGCCACCGTCTTGGCGGCCTCCTCGGCCTTGGGTATCGTCTCGCGAATCGACTTCACCACCTTGCCAAAGCTGTCCCGCAATCCGCGGGTGTCGATGAGCTCGTTGCCGGTGGATTCGCCCGCCTTGCGTGCCGCCTCCGCCACCCGTTCGCCGAGCTTTGGTGCCCCGTTGCCGATGAGTCCCTTCGCACCCTCGGCCATCTCCTTGAAGTTCATGCCGAACAGCTCCGCGCCGGATTCCCGCCGATCCTTGAGGATTTTGCCAAAGTTGGTTTCCACATCGCCCGCCTCGAAGCCGAGCAGCTCGTCCATCCCCGGGATCTTGAGCAGCCCCTTGAGCAGGTGGGCGATCACCCATTCCATGCCGGATTGCAGATAGACGATGGGCGTCTGGAACGCGTTGAGCAGCGCGGCACCGAAGCCGGCCACCAATCCGAGCAGCGTGGTGCCGAGGCTCTTCCACATCGCGCCGTCGGTGATCAGGTTCCAGAAGAACTCAATGGCGGCGCGGAAGCCGTTGACCAAGGCGTTCACGCCCACCGCGAAGCCGAGTTTGAGGGACGATGCCACGAGGTCGAGCAACTGCCCGCTCTTGAAGGCGGCGATCACGAGCTGGATCGCTTCCTTGATTTGCTTGCCCGCCTCGGTTGCGAGGGGAGTGAGTTGCTGGACCAGTACGATGGCCTGCTCGACAAGGGGACGGATGGCGTCGTTGATCGGGGTGCCGAGGGTGAGGAAGACCTCGTTGATGCTGTCCTTCAGCGTGGAAAACAGGCCGCCGGTCGTCTTGCCCTGCGCCTCCATCATCCCGGCGAACTTGCCGCCCTGGGAGGTCATCGAAACGAAGGCCCGCTCGATGGCCGGGAAGCCGACCTGGCCGGATTCCACCAGCTTCTTCACCTCCGAGTCCGACACGCCGAACTGCTTGGCGAGTTCCTGGATGATCGGGATGCCGCGGCCGGTGAGCTGGTTGATGTCCTCGGCGAAGAGTCGCCCCTGGACCCGCGCCTTGCCGTAGAGTTCCGCGATCTCGTTGACTGGCGCCTGCACGCCCGCGGACACGTCGCCGATCCGGCGGAGGGTTTCGGGCACGGAGTCGGCGGATTCACCGAAGGCGATGAGCTTGCGGCCGGCATCCGCCAGCTCCGGGAACTCGAACGGCGTCTTGGCCCCGAGTTCGCGGAGCTTGCCGAGGGTTTGCTCCGCTTTGGCCGCGTCGCCGATAAGAGTCGTGAAGGCGACCTTGGTTTGTTCGAAATCGGCGGCAGCCGTGACCGCTTTCATGCCGACACCCACCGCGGCAGCCCCGCCGGCCATCGCCGCACCGATGGAGGCCTTGAACGCCGTACCCGCGACACTGAAGCCTTCCTGCAAGGCAGCGGCACCACCCTTGCCAAGCCTTGCTAGTCCCGCGCCCGTGAGTCTGCCCATCCGCCGGGCCGACGCGCCGACCAGCTCGGTGGCACCGGCCATCGCTCGCTTCAGAGCGGTTATGTCGGCTCCAAGGGTGACGGTCAGGGCGCTCATGTGCCGGGTGGGGCGTCAACTCCCAGCAGCCTCCTTGGATCGTTCTGCACAAAAGGAATGATGCCCGTGTCTGATCGGAACCGCCCTGTACGGAGCCGGACGCAGGGTGGTGTGGGACTGGGGAGTTCACTACTCCCCGGGGCCCGATTGTGCCTTGGTGGTTTCCAGGATTAGCAGCTTGATCGCCTTGCTGTCGCATGTGTCCTCGATGAGTTCCAACTTCTCCACGCCTTCACCGGGGAGAACGATTAGAGCAATGGCTGGTCTCTTCTTGGTTGTCTCCGCGTAATGGCTCGCTTGTCCTATCGCCTCGTGCCACTTCGCCAATCGATCAACCTCGATGGCGAATCTATCGGTCACCACATCGATCCGCCCGTGGTCAGTTGCAACCTCTGTCCGCCCGTCGAGGGTGGCGGCCAAAGCTTCGGTCCACTCGTGCTCATGTGCCTCGGGGCTGACAGGAACTCGAACCACAGGCAAAAGAAATTGAGACAAGGCACCGACCTCGCCAGTCCTGATCGCTGAGGGAGGAATCATCGAGTCCTCAGTCTGCGAACCGTGGACAAGGCGCTTGATGCCGACAAGTCCCCCTCCGACTACCACTGCAATCAATACTGCGGTGAGCGCAATCTTCGCCGTCGGATGAACTGTTACTTCGGTTGGCATCGGTAGTCAGTTCGCGAACATGAGGAGAATTATGATCCCAATAACGATTGCGATCACGATGATGACGGTATTGTTCGACTTCTTGACCTCAACGTTGGTCTTCCCGCTCGCAGTCTGATATTCGGCGCGCACGGTGTAGTCGCTCTTGGTGCTTTGTTCGAGCGAGTTGACTTGTCGAATCGTGTTCACCATGTCCATCGAGCTAGCCTGGTAGCGCAGGTCAGCCCTCTTGGCTTCTTCGTCGATATCGAGTCGCTTCTCGATGGCCTTCCCGAGAAGCCGCTCTTGTTGCTCCTTCGGCAGCTTGGAGAGAGCTTCGTCCAAAAGGCTGCCGGGCTGAGAAAGGGAGAATCCCTCTCGCTTGATTGGTAGATTGTCGCGTTTGTCGCTCATGGTCGGAAGAGTATCAGAGCCGGAATCAGAAAAACACAAAGAATCGCAAGGCAGCCCGCCTTGGCCGGCTCACCAATCGACACATGGATGGTGCCCTGCGGCAATTCGATGGTGTGGGAGATCGTCTTCTGCCCTTGCACGCTCTGAATCAGGGTGTCAATCCGCCGAAACTCAAGTTCGAGGTGGCGAAGTCGGGCGATGGCCTCCTCCTCCTCGGCCGCGGCAAGGAGTCGTTGTGCAGCCTGAGAGTCGCCGTCCGCGAGCCACCGGATGCGACTAACAGCAGATGCGGGAAGCTGAAATCGGCTACTTGAGGCGAGTAGTTCTCCGACTTCTGGCGCAACCTTCGTGCGCCACTCATGCGGCTCGCATCGGACATGCTTGTTGACCTTGGTGCGGTGTGCGTCTCTGACCTTCTTGACGAGGTCGAAACGGATATCGGAATCGAGAACAGTCGGAACGAGATTAAGTATCCGCTGGGCGACCATGCCACTCATCCGCACCGCACCGCTCTTCCAGCTTGGGTAGGTATTCCGAGCATAGGAAAGGGCTGAACTGCCGTGTTCACGTCCGTAACGCATGAAAACTGATTCGAGCTTGTGGGTAGGCAGGTTCAGGAAGATTCGCTCGATGTCCTTGTCGATTCCTCCCACGGCTGCGGAAAGCTGATCCCGCTCTGAGCTGTGCTGTCGCCAGTAGCTGCGCGAATAGCTACGGCGTCGATAACCTCGGTAGTATCGCGACATCTATTTTCTGGCAAACGTCCAAGCGCTGGCAACCCCACTAGCGGGGGCCAACATTGAACGCGGGGTTGAGGTTGGAGCTACGTGAAAACATCGAGAACAGAGGGGCTAGTAGGGGTTGCCCAGCCGCGACGTGTTAGCCTCTTCGATTTTGGGGGCGACTCCGCTTCGTCAATAGGCCCAATCCAAAGATAACACAGAGAAATGCTGATGATGATGGCTCGGGGATAGCCACAACCACATTGTCGATCACGGGACCGAATCCACCACCATTGTAGGTAATGAACGTGATGTCGGTGGAGTTGCTGAGGGCAATGAAAGAATACTGAAAGGCCGTCCAAGGCGGATTGACTGTATCCAAGGTGCTTCCTGGCGAAAACTCCTGATTGAGGTTACCAGCAGTCACAACACCAGTCACCGGATCAGGACCGTAAATGTAAGCTACAAAGGAAATATCGTAGGTTGCTCCTACGGTAGTCGGAATAGTAGTAGTGACAGATCCAATACTGGATGCAGCAAAATGGCTTGCACCGCTCAGGTCAATGCTGTGAATGCCATCGTATCCTAAATGGGAAGGTGTGCTCATCCAATCGATTCCATCGGGGCCTCCCACAGTCCATCCTGTGATTGTTGTCGAACTATTGGTCAACCTCATGTAATTGGCGGCATTGCCACTATTCTGAGAGTAGTCTCCAAGCTCAAAACTACCAGCCCCCGCACCATAAGTAGAGTCGATGATGTTGACGGCGGCAGATGCGGAGATAGTCGTGAAAAGAAAAAGTGAAAAAATTTTCATATTATTCAAGGAAATTGGTGGGAGAAGACGAGCGAGTTAAAGGCGCTCAAGCAATGCATTGAGTTCTTGCTGATAAATCTTGGTCTCTTTGTAATGGCCGAACATGATCCAGTAAATGTCGGTATTCGGATCGAGTTCGGATGTGATTCTGAATGAGCGTTCAATCTCCAATTCGAGGTTTGCGATATGGGCTTGGATCTCCTCTTTGATGCTTTCGTTCATGATTGTCTTTGGTTTTATTGGCTAACAGTGTGATTATGCCGCGCGCTGCATTTGACCTGTAACAGCAGCCTGCCGTATTAGGCTGGCAGATGCAGCGTTGCAGTGCGCTTTTTTGCGTGCGCGCGGTCTGAAAAGGGACCTTCTTCGGTGTGAGGTGTGCATCGAATGTAACCGAGTGGTTGCAGTGGAAGCGTCCGTTCGCAAGGCTAAAATCCTGCCTAGTCATGATTGGCGGGATTCCAGTCTTTCCGCAGCGTCTCCAACTGCTCCCGAAGGGAAGGCAGCCCGGTGTTCGTCTGACTCCAATTCGTCCGCACCCCATTCCGCCGCAACAGGCAGTGCTGATACTGAGCCAACCGCGCCAGCGGCATGAACAGGATCCGTTCCTCGGACCAGCCGGTTTCGGCGACGACGGCGAAGACTTGGGCGGCTACGAAGCCGGGTTCGTCGCAGGCAGGGGCTTTTTTCCGGCCAGTCCCGACACGGGATCGACCTGGGCCGCCTCCAGCTCGCGGCTCTGTGCCTCCAGGCGCTGGAAGGCGGTCTGGAAATCGTCTGGCGTCAGCCCGCCGCAGAAAATCAGGGCGGCTTCCCGGAATCCCTGGTCGTTGAACGAGGCGCGGACCACCTCGGGCCATGGGGCGCAGTGCGTGTAGACAAAGCCCATGATCGAGGAGGTGAACTCCGGAGTGCCGTCCTTGGGCATTTCCCCTTTCACTAGAGGGTTGCCGGTGCGGAGCAGCACGTCGTAGCTGGCCAGCGAAAGCGGGCGCATCGCGTGGCCGGCGACGATGGTTTCCACGTCGAGGAAGGCGGCGGAAAGGAGCTTCTGGCGGTCGGTGTCGTCCATGGGATCAGAGGTGGCGGAGGAACAGGTCTTCGGTGGCGGGCGAAGCATCCAGCGGGATGAAGGCGATCTTGCCCCGGCGCTTCACGCAGGCCAGCGGCACGTCCCGCTTCACCTTGTCGACCAGCCGCTCGCGGTTGAGCAGGGCGCACTTGATGTAGGCAAAGGGATGCTCCGGATGGGCGAGGTGCCAGGCGTCGTCGTGCCAGGCGGCAATCAGTTCCTTGGTCTGGAACTTGCCGCACGGGCTCTGTGGGTCAAAGAACCAGACGGTGCGCTCGCCGCGGATGCCGTCGCCGACGACGCGGACGAACGGCTTCTCAGAGAGATGGATGCCCACTGCCGTTAGCGCGGCTGCGAGGCTGGTGTTGCTGGTGGCGGTGGAGGAAAGGTGGGATACGGCGTTCATCTCTGGGTCTGGAGGTTAGGGAGTGGTTCAGGCCCCGCCGCTGGCGACGAAGGGGTAGTGGGTGGCGGTCAGGTCGATCTTCTCGAAGTCCTCGTTGTTGAGGCTGCGGCTGACCTGCATGAGGATCGTGGTGCCGCCGGCCTGCTGGAGGTGGCCCGGGATCGCGTTGGCGAGGGCGATGGCCGCGCCGATCTTGCCGCTGAAGGACGAGGTCTTGGCGACAAGGCCCGAGAGCTTGATCTCGACCTTCTCCTGGTAGAGCGACAGGCCGATGATCTCGCCCGCCTTGTCCAGGACGGTCTTCTCCTGGTTGGAAAAGTCGAACGACAGGTCGGTGATGAGGATTCCCGGCTGATCGTTCGGGATGCCCCAGTTGCCGGTGGTGCCAAGGAAAGTCGCGGCCATTTGACCGCGTGCGGCGTGTCAACCGGATCAGACGGCGGAGACGACGGCCTC
>Ga0247844_1009112_pt1 | contig 10491 bp, 11 predicted proteins | sample LaCtaG_FD_192421 | JGI IMG/M metagenome (GOLD analysis project Ga0247844, IMG submission 192421) | Freshwater microbial communities from meromictic Lake La Cruz, Castile-La Mancha, Spain - LaCruzMarch201714.5m_1 | ecosystem: Environmental > Aquatic > Freshwater > Lake | place: Spain: Castile-La...
GGTCTCACCATAGCCACTTACCGCGCAATAGATCAGTCTGGGATTCAGTTTATTTAACTGATCAAAGCCAATGCCAATGCGCGGCGCCACGGTCGGTCTGAAATTATGGACCAGTACATCCGCGCTCTCGATCAATGTCAGCAGTATTGCGAGGTCTTCTGGCTGCTTGATATCCAGAACCGTTGCCAGCTTACTTCGGTTAACCCCGAGAAACGCCCGACTCTCAGACTCGAGGCTCGAGGGGTATTTTCGAAGATTATCTCCAGCAGGGGGTTCGACTTTGATGATCTCTGCGCCTTGATCTGCCAGCAAAGCACAGCCATACGGACCAGCAATATAGGCCGACATATCAATGACCCGAACACCCGTCAGCGGACCGGACGAACCCGATCGACGGGGGAGGACTGACGCGCTAGGCCCTGTTGAGTCTTGGGTGGCGGATTGACCTTTCATGCTTTGGTTATTCCGCCTGAATGTTCGCGGTCGCCGCAACACGCTTCCAACGTGCAAGCTCATTGGCGATATGGGCACTAAATTCAGCAGGTGTCATGGCGACTGGGCTCGCACCTTGTTTGAGGAAAAATTCCTTCATTTGATCCGAACCGATAATTTTATTGATGGTTGTATTGAGCTTTTGCACCACATCGGCAGGAGTCCCTGCCGGGGCAAGTACACCCCACCACAAATCAACCGCAGCGGCGCCGTAGCCATACTCATCAAGCGATGGAATTTTTGGCGCGATCGGGGAGCGCTTCGCCGTTGTGACAGAGAGACCTCTTATTTTTTCATTATTGACGTGATTTAACAGCGAAGGTGCGCTGGCGATGATCATATCGATTTGACCGCTCATCAGATCGTTGACCGCCGGACCCATCCCTTTGTAGGGAACATGTGTCATTTTGATTTTCGCGACATCGGAAAAAATTTCACTGGCGAATTGATTGATACTTCCGACACCTGAGGTACCGAAATTGAGCTTGCCCGGATTGGCTTTGGCAAAAGTGACGAGCTCAGGGAGTGTTTTAAAAGGTGTATTGTTACCGACCGTAATGAGCAGAGGTCCTCGCGCTAACATCGAGACTGGCGCAAAGCTCTTGACGGCATCGTATTGCAAATTATTTCTGACAGCGGCGCCTGTAGTGAATGTCGATGAAAGAACAACAAGCGTATAGCCGTCGGCTGGGGCTTTGGCCACCAGAGCGTTTGCTAGCACGCCACCCGAAGCGGGTTTGTTTTCGACAACCACGGAGACACCCAGAGCATCTTGCATATGTTTGCCAATCGTGCGGGCGAAGGTGTCATTTGAACCGCCGGGTGCACTCCCAACTAACAAGGTGATTGGCTTGTTGGGAAAGTTTGTTTGCGCGATCGCGGCGGCTGGGAGGAGGGTAGCCAAACAAAGTAATTTAAATAGTTTTTTCATGATGTTGTGTCTCATTTGTATTTTAAAAAAGGCGCGCTTTGAAGCAATTCAAATTAAACCAAGACGTTTGGCGCTTTCTACTAATTTCACGGCGCTCTGATAGAAAGGAGGATCGATCATTTTTCCGTCGACCACGTAGGCGCCGATACCTTTAGCGTCAGCTTCTTTGGCTGCCTCTAAAACGCGTAAAGCATGCGCGATCGCTTCAGCGCTAGGGCGAAAGGCCTCGTTAGCCATCGCGACTTGACTCGGATGAATACAGCTTTTGCCAACATAACCGAGTCTAGCGGCGAGTTCAGCTTCCTCGAGAAAACCCTCCGTATTCTGGATATTCGCAAAGGCGGAGTCAAAGGCATCGACGCCAGCCTCCGCCGCAGCCAATTTCACCTGCATCATGGCGTACTTGATGGCAAAGGCTTCTTTTCGTGAAATACCAATCGGTTCAAATAAATCACCTAAGCCGAGTTGCAAACCCGCGACGCGTGGATGGGCTGAGGCCAAGTCAAACGCTGTTCGCAAAGCTTTTGGCGTCTCGATATTCAAAAGTAGACGTATTGGATGATGACCATCTTGATTGACTCCGTTGATGCGTTCAGCTTTTTCAATGGCTGAGACGGCCTGTCTGACGGCCTCGGGGCTGTCGGGTTTCGGCAGGTTAATCATATGCAAGCCAGTCCGCACGACTTGAGCGATGTCATGCTCAAAATACGAGGTATCCATGGCATTGACACGAACAATGATGGTTTTTTTGGAGTTGAGTACGCTTGGCGCATCCATCCACGTGCTGAGGGTAGCTCTAGCTTCTGCTTTTTTAGATTCAGCGACAGCATCTTCGAGATCGAATGACAGGGCGTCTGCCGCACTTGCCAAGGCCTTATCGAAGAGTTCGGGGCGAGACCCGGGGACGAAGAGTTTGCTTCTCATAATGCTTGAGTGACCTTCTGAAGGATGAAAAAGATCAATAGTCTTTCACCCTTATAGAATAGTTTCAGGGTGACATCTAGATGTTCTTGCTTTTTTCTCTGATCCCGATATTGCGTGGTGACGCTTGGTAATCTATGTTGCGCCGCAGCAATTAAACTTCTATACGTCATCTGTTAACTTGTATAAGTTACAGAATAATAAAACCATCAGCCCCGCAGACAAACAGTTCTTTGAGGAACCCCTATGCTCATCACTTCATGTAAAAAAATACTCACGCATTCTTTTTTGATCGGTGCGATCTTGGGTGTTTCTAGCGCATCGTTTGCTCAGTCAAACCCCGTGGCGAATTTTCCGACGAAACCGATCAAACTCCTGGTTGGGTTTGCTCCAGGCGGAGGGACTGATGCCGCGGCGCGAACGATCGCGATCAAGCTCAGCGAAATATTGGGTCAAACAGTCGTAGTGGATAATAAACCAGGGGCTGGAGGTAATATTGCTGCGGATCTCGTGGCAAAAGCCCCCGGTGATGGTTACACCATTGGTTTGGCCAATATCGGCTCACTGGCTGTCAACCCCCATATGCCGAACGGGACGCCCTACAACACGCTGAAAGATTTCGCGATGCTTGGCAACGGGGTGACCTTTGGCAATGTGCTTGTGGTGCGCGCCGACTCAAACATCAAAACATTTGCAGATTATCTAGTAGCGGCCAAAAGTAAGGATAAGCCGTTGTTTTATGGCTCTTCGGGTTTTGGAAGTGCGGGTCATATGTCCGGGGAGTTACTCAAACAACGCGCTGATACTACCTCACAGCACATTAACTACAAAGGCGGCGGTCCTGCGATGAATGGTTTGTTGGGTGGCGAGATTCAAGCTATTTTTGCCAGCGCACCGACGGCTATCCCCTTGGTCAAGGCAGGCAAATTACGTGCCCTGGCAGTGACGGGAGCGAAACGTGCGGCGGACCTGCCTGATGTGCCGACCATCGCAGAGCTTGGTTTCCCTGGCTATCTCGCGACCAATTGGTATAGCTTTATCGCTCCTGCAAGTACGCCGCCCATGATTGTCAAAAAACTGAACGAAGCGATTGTGGCCGCGATTCGGGATCCCGCGACGTTGACCCGCTTGGCTGCGCAAGGGATGGAGCCTGATCCATCGACTCCTGAAGAAATGCGCGCCTTCGTCACCAAGGAATTCGACACTTGGGGCAAAGTCGCAAAAACCCTCAAATTTTAATTTTCTCGGGAAGCATCTTGGGCTCAACTATCGTTGAAAAAATTCTCGCTCAACACTCCGGTCGTGAGCGAGTGCAGGCGGGTGAAGTCGTCGTGGCAGAGGTCGATTACGCCATGGTGACGGATACTCGTGCTGTGAACACCATCAAAATGATCGAGCGTTTCGGCGATCAACCCCTCCAGTTCGCAAAAAAGACTTCGTTAGTTCTCGATCATTACTCACCGCCTCCCAACCAGGAGGCGGCAGACATTCACTCCGAGATGAGAGCGTTCGCCGCGAAGCGCGGAACAGGTCTGTATGACATTGGCGATGGTATTTGTCATCAAGTGTTACCCGAAGGCGGGCATTTGACCTGCGGTGATTTGGTGGTGGGGACCGACACACACTCTGTCACGTATGGCGCCTTCAACGCTTTTGGAACAGGCATCGAAGGCACTGATGTTTCAGCAGTCATGATGAGTAGCAAGCTTTGGTTCAGGGTACCTCAAACTGTGCGTATCGATCTTCAAGGCGTGCTTGCGCCCGGAGTCTGGGCCAAGGACATCACATTGGCGATGTTGGGCAAGTTTGGTGCCGAAGGGCTGAACTATCATGCGATCGAGTATGTGGGTGACGCGGTCCGTGCGATGGCGATCGATGATCGCATGACGCTTTGCAATCATGCGGCCGAGTTGGGTGCCAAGGCGGCGATTCTTGAAGCGGATGAAAAAACGTTCGCATGGCTTGCCGCGCATGGGGCCAAGACACCTCGCCCGACCTTTGCAGACACTGACGCCCATTACGCCGAGCGTTTTACGATCGATGTGGCGAATCTGGCGCCACAATTGGCGCGTAAACACGAGGTCGATGACATCATTGGCGTCGATCAGATTGAAAAACAGAAAATTCAATTTGCCTTGATTGGCACGTGCACGAACGGGCGTCTGGACGATATCCGCCAAGCCGCTTCGATTTTGAAAGGCCGCAAGCTCGCTCCGGGTGTGAGGATGATCGTGACACCTGCATCCAGACAAATTTATCTGGCTTCGCTTAGAGAAGGATTGATCGAGATCCTGACGACAGCAGGTGCTTCGTTCGAGTCTGCCGGCTGTGGCACGTGTGTGGGCATCACCAATCGCTTAGTTCCTGGGGATGGTGATACCGTTATTTCGACAGCCAATCGTAATTTCAAGGGCAGGCTGACAAATAAAAATGCCGATATCTGGCTTGGCTCGGCTGCAACGGTCGCGGCCTCGGCGCTGACGGGCTACATCACTGATCCTAGACTCGTTGAGGGCGGCACTTGGAGGTCGGCAGCATGAGCAAGGGTTTATTGATCGAGGGTTCGTCGTTTTTGCTGGGAGATGATGTCAACACCGACATCAATTGTTCCAACAAATATCTCCCCGGTAAAGACGTGGCCTATGTGGCTCAGCATGCATTTGAACAGCTTTCACCGGGTATCGCCTCTCGCATCGCCCATCACGGTGGTGGCATCCTTGTAGCTGGCGAGCACTTTGGCATCAACTCATCGCGAGAGCAAGCGACGCATGTATTACGTCAGATGAAAGTGCGTGCCATCGTCGCTCAATCCTTTGGTCGCCAGTTTTTCCGTAATGCGATCAACAACGGCTTGCCAGTTTTCGAGTGCGACACTTCAGCGATCGTTGAGGGGCAGTCTCTTGAGCTGGACCTTGCCAAAGGTGTGTTGTGCTGCGAAGGTCGTGTTCTCCAAAAGTCGCACCCTTTACCATCGGAGATCCTCGCGATCCTTGCAATGGGTGGGCTGATTCCCTTTTTACAAAAATACCCAAATTGGAACTTCGCATGACAATCATTTCAGCCACACAGAAGCGTCGCTCGCTGCGCGAGCAATTAAAGGGTGTTCAAGCGGTCCGTGCACCGGGCATTTATGATGGTTACGGAGCCCGACTTGTCGAGCAAGCCGGTTTCACCGCGGTGTATATGACTGGCAATGGCGTGTCCGCGACCTTGCTTGGGCGTCCCGATGTGGGCTTGGTGGATCTGACGTTGATGACAGATCATGCGCGACGTGTTGCGGCAAGCGTCAACATTCCACTTATTTGTGACGCGGATACGGGTTATGGCAATGTCGTCAATGTGCGTCGAACGATCATGGAGTTCGAGGCCGCGGGAGTCGCCGCGATCCATATGGAAGATCAGGTCTCGCCTAAACGTTGCGCGCAGATGCCAGGCGATCGGACAGTGATTGATTTTGATGAGGCCGTCGCTAAAATCGCCGCCGCGAGCGCGGCCCGATCTGATCCGGAGTTTGTGTTGATCGCGAGAACGGACTCAGCCGGAGCGCTTGGCCTGCAAGAGGCAATTCGACGCATACAGGCGTTTGCACGAGCGGGAGCGGATGCTGTGTTTGTCGAACTCAAATCGAATCCTAATATTTTGCAAGATATCCTGACCATTAAGTCAAGTGTATCCGTCCCCGTTGTCGTCAATATCGATAGCGCTCAAGATCTTCGTAAGCTTCCTTCTGCAGCCCTCAAGCAAGCTGGCGTGGATTTGGCCATTTATCCGGCCATGGCGCGTGGAGTATTTGGCCTCGCCATGACGGCCGCTCTGACGCATTTGCGAAGCGCGGGCAATATGGCTGGGTACGAAGCCAATATGTTTTCTTCGACCCAGTACAACGAGGCACTAGGCTTGAGCGAAATCGAAGCATGGGAAAAGCGCTTTGACTAAACGATGATGTCACAAGCGGATCGCACAATTAGAGGAATTTAGTGAATCCCGCGACAGGTTCCCGTTCGCTGACCAGAGAATTTTCTATTTTTGACATGTCCGCATAGCCAAGCGCCAAGCCACACATCAGTATTTCGCTTTCAGGGATGCCGGTCACGGCACGAATCGTGTTGTGGAAGCGATTGAACGCGGCTTGCGCACACGTATCGAGTCCGCGTCCCCGTGCTGCGACCATCAGGCTTTGCAGGAAACAGCCAAAATCCAGCCAAGAGCCGGTATTCATCGTCCTGTCGATTGTAAAAAATAGACCAACGGGCGCACCGAAAAAAGTGTAATTGCGACCATGCTGAGCATGCATGCCGGATTTATCTTCTCGACCGAGCCCTAGTAATTTGTAGAGATCAAGTCCGACTTTGCGTCGACGTTCAATATAAGGGGAGTCCCACTGAGTCGGATAGTATTTGTAGTCCTCTTTGAGTCCCTCAAACTGAGCCTGATCGTGATAGACCTTTAGGATCGCCTCAGATACGCGTTGTTTGATATCCCCCGTCAGCACATATACCTTCCAAGGCTGTGTGTTTGAGCCAGAGGGGGCGCGAGCCGCTACCTCAAGCATTTGTTCTATGTCTTCGCGCTCGACGGGGGTCGGTAAAAATGCCCGCATCGAATGACGCGAAGTAATTGCATGATCGACAATTTTTTGTTCGTTGTTCTGAATCATTATGCTGGTTCTCTTAAGGGTCAATAAACTCCCATTACTGTAGTACATTTTGAGGGCAACTGATCCATCATCAATCCGTTAAAAAGACTAGGCAGTTTAAGGTAAATAAAATAAACCATCGCGAAACATGTGTTGAAGCTTCCTGACTAAGTTAAGCGTCAACACTCCCTTAGGAGTAAAGGCATTGGAAACAATCCAGTTTGAAGTGCAAGAGGGCGTCGGTACGCTGACGTTGAACCGACCCAATCGCAAGAATGCGATTGATGCTGTCATGCGCGAAGAGCTCAAAGAGGTCGTATTTTCGCTTGCGCAACAACGAGATTTACGTGCGCTGATTATTACAGGTGCGGGCGGAACGTTTTGCGCCGGTGGTGATATCAGTGTGATGGGAGCGGGTACGTTGGCACCCGAGGATGGGCGTCACAGAATGCGTCATGACTATCTTTCGTGGATTGAAGCCTTGCTTAGACTAGAAATACCTGTGATCTCGGCGGTCGAAGGCGCCGCCTATGGTGCAGGCTTTAGTCTCGCCTTGACGGCGGATATTGTGTTGGCCGACTCCTCGAGCCGTTTTTGCATGTCTTTTATGCGTTTAGGCCTCGTGCCTGATTGTGCGGCTTTTTATACGCTTCCCCGGATAGTGGGTACGCAGCGCGCCAAAGAGCTTGCTTTTTCTGCTCGCGAACTCAACGCCGAGCAAGCCCATGCATTAGGCATTGTGCTTGAGGTTTTGCCGCAAGGACGCGTTCTTGAAAGGGCTCAGCAAATGGCGCGTTGTTTCGCGCTTGCCGCGCCTGCTGCGCTTGCCATGACCAAGCGCGCGATGAATGTATCCATGAATAGTTCACTTGATGCAATGATGGATATCGAAGCCGATGCACAAGCGGTGGCGCGCACCAGCCAATGGCATACGGATGCGGTTCAGCGATTTTTAAATAAAAAGCCTTCTGCGTTCCAGTGGCCTGGTCGCTTGGACTGATGTTGTTCGAGACGTCCCTCCAAGTCGGAAGTATTCCTATCGTTTTAGTCTTAGGCGAATGCTTGACGGCGACGCGTCTTTTTCTCAATCTGCTGATCGCACAGGATGATTTGTCTGGCTCTGTCGTGATTGGCGTCAAACAAGATACGCTTGATCCAATCAGGCACGCTCGATTGATCGAGTTACCGCGACTTGAATTCAGCGCACAAGACAGCTGCCTTTGCTGCGGCATGCATGGCGCACTCGGAGACGCCTTACGTCAGATTTTTTTTCAAGCATTAAAGGATCGGTCCAAGCAATTAGACCGTGTGTTGATCGAGTCTGACTCGATTGAGCCGTCCCAGCTGGCCCACACCTTGAGGCACACTCCTTTTTTAGGGCAACGTTATTTTCATCAAATGACGCTTAGGGTCGTGTGTCCGTCGCAACCCTCCAATGCATCTTCCCATCACATGGACGAGTGGCAAGCGTGCCTCTCGGGTCTCAAGGGGCTTGATCCCTTCAGTAATCAATCGCGGCAGATGTTGATCCTATCTTTGCCACAGGCACAGTTTAATGCAGAGCAATTCAAGAGTTGGTCTGAGCAAGTCAAGCTACAGCTTCCTTATAAAGAGGTGTTTTATCTCAGTTCAGACGGGGTCTCTGACGTGAATTTGTTGCAAAAGATGCTTGGTTTGGGCACAAACAACAAATAGATGCCTCAAAAGCTTGAAGATATCTAGGGCAATGCGGTAGAATAAATGCAGAGAAATACCTTGGGTATCCCCAAATATAAGCCTGTGAAAGCATGCTAACCATATAAGACCTTGAAACTTAAGGCTTTGATTGCCCGGCTCAGTGCTGGTCAGATCGCGCAAACCATTTGATATATCCGTGATCAACGACTACACATCCAAGCGTTGTGCCATTTGAGGTGGCTTTTTACCCCAGCTTAGAAATCGTAACGTTCCATGAGCAACGGTTCTTTTTAACCATACCTTTGATGGGCTTACGGCTAGGTGGCTAGATAAACTTGCTGAAGTTTTTTTATTCGTTTTTTGTTGCGAGATGCGCTGTGATGCCAGATGAGTACAAAATAAAACTGGCCGAGCGCAGAAAGCGATCGACCAGTTGTATTTGGTTGCGGGGGCAGGATTTGAACCTACGACCTTCGGGTTATGAGCCCGACGAGCTGCCAGACTGCTCCACCCCGCGTCTGAAGAATGAAGTATAGCGTAGTTCCCGTTTCGGGACAAGTTGCCTAATGGCTTGTACAGGAAAAGAGTATTCATGAACGATCCGCAAGACATGCAGAACGATGCACAAGACCCGCACAATCATCAACGCGATGTCGAGTGTAGCGAGAGTGGTGAGGTGCAATCCGATGACATTGAACAGCAACAAGAGCATCTACATGAGCAACCACACGAGCAACCACACGAGCAGCTAAACGAGCAGCCACGTGAGCACCTACAAGTTGCGTTGACTGTGCAAGAACACAGCGACTCTGATGACGCTGTCGAAATCGACATCGCCAAGCGCGTGCTTGAGACCGCACTATTATGTGCCTCGAGTCCAATGCCGCTTTCTGAATTGCGCAAACTTTTTGAAGAAGAGTCGCAATCCTCAAAACGATTGACCGATGTATTGGAGTCTATTCAGCAAGATTGGCTGGATCGCGGCATGGAGCTTGTCGAGCTTGCTTCGGGTTGGCGCTTTCAAAGCCGTGCTTCGATGCAGCGTTATCTTGAAAGACTGAGCCCCGAGCGCGTTCCAAAATACTCGCGCGCCGTGATGGAAACCTTAGCGATTATCGCTTGGCGTCAACCGGTCACTCGTGGTGATATTGAGGATATCCGTGGGGTGACGGTTTCCTCCCAAATCATCAAAACGCTCGAAGATCGTGGCTGGGTTGAGGTGATCGGGCATCGTGATGGTCCTGGTCGTCCCGGTTTGTTGGGCACAACCAAGCATTTTTTGGATGATTTGGGTTTGCGCGCTCTTGATGAGTTGCCCGCGCTCGGCGCTGCCGAAATGTCTGAAGCTTTGCAATCGCTGACCTTAGAAGCGGCTTCACTGACTTCGTCCGAGACGATGCCGATTCAAGAGGTTTTGATCGAGACCGAACAGACAGAAGTGACTGATCATGATTCCATGCCATTAGATCTCGCAAGTCAGAGCGAGCCAGAACAAAATACAAATCATCCAAACCTGGAGTCCAAGTGACTAAACCGAATTCCGAAGATGCCATCCTGAACTCTCAACAAGAGGGCGTTGTGGTTGTTAAAAAGGCTGTCCGCAAAACGGCGGCTCGAAAAACACCTGCGCGCAAGACTGCACGCGTCGTCGAAGTTGAAGCTGCCGCAGTCACACCTGAGCCTGCGGCACCAGATGTCAGCGCGCCAGTGGTTAAACCCGCGCGCAAGCCAAGGCAGCCTCGCGCAGCAAAGAGTGCGGAAAGTTCGCAATCTGAATCTCATCAAACTGAAACACAAGTCGTTGACAGCACAAAATCGGTGAGCGTTGTAGAGG
>Ga0247844_1009119_pt1 | contig 10485 bp, 9 predicted proteins | sample LaCtaG_FD_192421 | JGI IMG/M metagenome (GOLD analysis project Ga0247844, IMG submission 192421) | Freshwater microbial communities from meromictic Lake La Cruz, Castile-La Mancha, Spain - LaCruzMarch201714.5m_1 | ecosystem: Environmental > Aquatic > Freshwater > Lake | place: Spain: Castile-La...
CTGTTTCGCCCTTGTAGCATCCCCGGAAAAATAGCATAAACGCATCTCTTGGAGAAATCGTTCCAGAAGTCGGTAGTCCAGCATACGCTGGACATGCTCTATAATTCTAAGAAGTCTTGGTGTAGCTGCAATATTGTTGGGAATGTGTTGCGAAAGCAAGCGAGCGTAGCCGCTTCCCCTAATCACTTCCAGTGAGTTGAATGGGAATATGAAGAGTTTTGGTACTTGCGCAGTTTCGAGGAAGCGCATGTTGCTTTCAACTTCATCAAGCGTAACAAGAGGGTCGAACGGTATGAAACCACCATCAATGCTTATCCCAACTTCACGCATCAATTCGATCGCTTGAAAGTTGTCATGTGTACTTGTGTATTTACCGTATCGGCGAAGTTGTGGATCACTTCCACTCTCGAACCCTACGTAGAGTGTTCGGAAACCGAGTTGCCGCATCTGTACCAAACGGTTCTTTTTTTCTCGTTGAATCTGCAAAGAATCGCCCGAGCAAGCGATATCGGACACTTTGACAGCGCCGTAAAGTGTCGTAGTTGACGGCAATGTGCCATTGAGTCGCATTTCCATAAGAAAATCCAGAAATTGCTGGAACACAGCATTATTGGGGCCGACCAGATCTTCGGATACAAAATTGATTGTTGCAGGATGGGACTGCATTACAATGCGAATGCTTTTCTCAAGTTCCTCTATGGGTACCGCACGCCAGTCTGCCTTCTGTCGCTTGGCGACAAGGTTACAGCTATGTATGCAGAAGGTACATGCTGGCCATTTGCTACATCCGCGTGAAGTTTCAACGAAGGCAACTTGCCTATTCAAATGCAGATTGGTAGAATTCAGGACACTAATTGCAAATGTTGGGGCACACAGATGTTTTGCAGGAGTTGGTTCGTGCCAACTAAAGATTGGTGCGCCGTCTATAAGAGACCAACTGTTTGGCAGACTTGTGGGTAATGTACCTTGCAGTAAACCCGAAAGAGCTAATTCCCCATCGCCATCGACAACAACAGCTTGCGGGAACTGGCGTAATATTTCATGAACCCATTCAAGGTTTGAACAGGCTCGATTTCCAAAGACGAATCCACTGCCGCTCGGAGTGCCAAGAGCACCGCACAACTCATTGGCAACATCCATAGCTTTGCTCTCATATCCGATGTTGACCGAGAAACAAATATAATCCGGAGCGAACAGTGCAATGTTGCGTTTCAGCACAGGTAGACCGTTCTCCTCGTAATACCAGATTTTCTGGCTTAGCGTGCTTGGTAGCACTGTTTCAAGGTAGCCTGCAACAGTATGTGCACCAAGGGCAGAAAACCAGTATCCGCGGTATTCGCCAAAGCTCAACCAAACAATGTTGGTAACTTCATTTCGCATTTATTTTTCGCCGCCAGCGCCCAGACATGAATGGAGCATGAGACTCAATTTCAGGAAAGATCGCTGCGGCGTGAATACCGAGACGTTCAAGATCAATCCTTATTTTTGCCTTTTTTCCAGAAGGTATTTTGTATTTTAGAAGAAAAGATTGTTTGTGGTCTGTGCATTCTTTATTTAATTTTTCCATATTACCCCAAGAAGGCCAATCATCAGAAATATCAGCCTCATTGCAACCACCCCAGACCGCGAATACCGACTGTTGAAGTCTCATCCTTTGCCCGAGTCTTCGGGGGAAAACCGCTATCGGAAGTTGCAATTTCTTTTTGAATCGGTCCATAATTTTTTTAAATATTTTATCATCTACTCCTAATCCATATCTCCTGCCCAGTGTCTCCATAAGCACTTCGAAATTGCTGCGCTTACGCAGATTGAAGTACAGATCGCGAATGTTGCGCGAAAGTGCCATTTCGGAGCGGATCATAACGTCAGCACTATCAGGAACAGCGATATCATTGCGATTCGAACTTAACCGTGTATGGCTGTTCAGACGCCTGGCGTTCAATACAAACAACGCACCGTCCTTCCCCTTATTCTTATCAGGATTCTCCAATAATGGCTCTGTTACGGCATGTAAAAGCGCCACCAACAAGCTTTCAGTCCAGTCCAGAAGGCGGGTGGGATATCTATAATGCTGCATGTGACATAGCCAGTCGAACGTGGTGGATCGCCCCTGTTCGCATTCAGGATTTGAAAGCATAAACTGATAAGTAATGGATGCCTCATCATAACACTCGCCACTAGAATCAGCTGGTTTGAATTTACGAAAAACAGAGGGTTCGAGATCCCAGTCAAAACATGCCTGTCCCCGGAACCAGATCCCCATAGGAAAGCGATATTTTGCACCTACGGATTCGCCGTAATTGTCGATACCATTGCAGATTATTTTTTTCAAACTGCCAGTACAATCCTCTTGATCATCGCATTTACGATCAGTTTGTGTGCAATCTTCTATTGGTTTGCCAAACAGTAATTCAAGCGCATCTGAAACAGAATTAATAGTATCTTCACTTTCCATTTTGTCACCTCTTTAGAATTATCATGTAGTTTAGATTGGTATAAATTTAGAGAAACAGAATGCGTGATCCGAACAACAGTGCATTGTTACCGATTGTTCTATTAAGCGCCAGTACGTACGATCATAAAAAATGTGATCCATCTGTCCTTTTCTGTGCGTACTGCTACGAATGGCGTCATCATATCTTGATAGCGGCAGATGGTCATACGGTGTTGGGCAATTAAAATCACCGATTACGAAGGATGGCTTTGGATTGTTTTTCAGGAATTCCGCAAATGCAGACCAAATCGGTAAACATTCGTCATCCGATGGTTTTTTATTGAATTCAGTGAACGGGACAAAATGAGTAGTAGCGACTGCAATTGCATTCGAATCACCTTCGCGTAGGATACGCGCAATTATGGCTCCCTTATCGTGTGATGGAAAGGGCTCCATCCAACAGGGATTAGGGAGCAAAGTGCTACTAACTGTCAGTAACGGATGGCGGCTAAACATTGCTATGCCGATTCGAACCGAACCGGTATTATGGAGATGGGAGGGAGACAACGGAAGAGATGCGCAATAAGGCAGGTTGGTTTTATCTGACAGTTTACTACTCCAACCTGCCAAAGAACCGGATGAGCAAAACGGGACTTCCTGAAGACAGAGGACGTCGATTTGCCCGATCAGTTCATACAGCTCTTCAGGCACAACCGTATCGTTAGTTACAGGGCGGACTGCACCGTTAATGTTCCATGTTGCAATGCGGAGAGTATTAAACACTTATTCCTCCATGTGCATGCTTAATGTAAAAATAACCGAGAGTGATTCCGTCAAAATATGAATCAGCTCGTTCGTATGTCTGTTCTTTTTTACTGATTTTTGAGAGTTGGTTCAAATCATTTGAGATCATCACCGTTTCACCGCAAGCGGGAAATCCCGGATTGTATGAGGTTTGGTGGTGGTCGGAGTCTGCTGCCCTTTTCTGCATGATTCTATTTCAACCCAATTGTGAAATCCTCTCCCACAAGGCTTTTCTGAGGTATCTGCTCATATCCCCACTTCTTGTAAGTGAGTTCCGGCAGAGCAGTCTCCACATAGGATACCAGCGAGTTCACAGTAATCTGCCCCTTTGGATTGGCCGCCTTCCCTTTCATGCCGTCCAGCAGGATCCAGGAAAATGCGCCATGCCCCTGGTACCCTTCCAGCGCCACCTGGCTTTTACTACTGGCAACAATAGTGTGTCTCCCCACTGCCCGGGTCAGTTTGTTGATCGCGGTCTTCTCCAGGACTCCGCGTGATGCTATCGCTTCAGCAAAGGAGCCGCTGTTGCACGTGTCCAGGAGCAGCAGCGATTTGGATGCCTGGATGTATGCGAGGTACCGCTTGAAGTCGTTCATGGAAACGCCGGATTTCGGGATGTCCTCGTCCTGGCTGTAGCGGAAGTTTACCGGCAGGTAGTAGAATGCGCCGTCCTTGCTGTAAGTGATGCCGTGGCCGGCCACAAACAGGATGAACATATCTTCACGCCGTATTTTCTTGCCAATTGCGGTGAAGGTCTCTTCCAACCGTTCCTTTGTCACCTCCGCATCTTTCAGAGTGCGGCGGGTGATGCTACCAAACAACCCTTTGCCCTTGTTATTAAGAAGCTCCGCTACACCGTTGGCATCGGCGTTAGAGTATTTCAGGTGCAGGTCGCCGTCACGGTATTTGTCTACAGCGATGGTGAGGATATATAGGTTAGGCTTGCCGATAAAACGTGAACTGTGCTTAATGGTAATACTGGATCGGTCAGATTCTATGGAGTTTTCGCGATTATAAACCATAAGTGATATAACGTTGTCGCCGTTATCTAGTGTCAGATTACGAGTAAAACTAAAACATTGACTAGCTGCCTTTTTACCAACTACTCTCAAGCCACGCCCACCGCTTTCTACTGCAATCGGCATGTTATTTAGATAAAGTGTAACATCGCCGATACCGCCGCCGTCATCGCATATCTCGGCAGAAACCTCCGCTTCCGGCTTATCGGTAGATGACGCTTTGGTGGTTATTCTAACCTTTGGTGGGAGTGATTTCGCGCTAAGGATTTTGTTAATGTCTATTGCTTTGGCGTATTCGGAAATATCCTTCCCCTCGAATGATGCGGCAACGAGATCGGGGCGGTAGAAATCACCGTAAAGCTTGGAGATAGGGATAAATTCCGCTTCACGGTCTTTCCCACGGTTCAGGTGAAAACCAATTAGTTCTTCACCACCAGGAGAGTGATCAAAAAAACCTTCTGGCGTCCAGAGTACCCAACGCTTCCTGTCCGCATGTGGAAAGAGTGTTACAAGTTCCTTGCCGTCGCTCAATCGGTGCCACTTGATAGTGCCGTCGCCGTATGCCACCACAGCAACCCGACCGGTAGGAACAATGTTTACCCCATAGATAGAACTTGGTGCCGACATCTTCCAAAGCTGTTCGCCACTGCGGGTGAAGTAGCGTAGAGACCAGCTTGCACCAAGCAAGAAGCCGCTGCCATCTGGGTTGATGGCTAAAAAGTCTGATCGCTCACCTTGCTCTAATTTCAGCGGGACGCCGTTAAATCTTGGCGTTGTAGTGCCATTCCATCCTTCGATGGTGATACTCGGAAGAGATATAGTGGGTAAAGATAACATTGTCATGGCTTGTAACATGTCAAGGGGTGCAAGTATGCGTTTTGGTAAGTCAAAAAGGTATGGGAACAGGCCTTCTTCTTCATATCCAAATCGCACTTCACTGCCATCCGGGGCAATCTGAAAGCTATATTTCCCTTCCCGATAATTTGCAATGGGCGGTTTGCTTAATAATCGTCTCTGTCCTTTTTCTTCCAGCAGGGTAATTTTAGAGTCTGCAGTAGCGACCAAAAGGCCACCACTCGGCAGCGAAGCGAAAGAAAAGATGGTGTCGGTAACCCCCACAGGAATATCTACACCCTTACTCTTCCCTTCACTGTCCCAGCGGCGGACAAAATTTTGATATACATGATTAGCTTTATATTTGCGATACATTCCACCAGCATACAGGCTGAGGCCATCTGCCGACCAAGCAACGTTTTGAAGATTACCGTTGTCCACCCCGCTAGTATCGGCACTAAAAAGGTGAAATAAGTCTACGGAGCTGAGTATATCCACTTTTCTGCTGTCGTTATATCCAACAGCGATCCTGGCACCATTTGGGGAGAATCTGGCTGCACCGGGGACGCTGCCGCCAGAGGGCCTGGTTTTGGCGACTAACCTTAGTGACTTATCGTCATACGCATACAACCTTATATAGCCATCTTCACAACTGCTCACTACTCGCCCGTCAGCAGCAAAGTGAACGGAGTAACTTGCCCCCCCATACTCAATGTCCCGCGCAATTTCACTGCCATCGCTGCTACGGAAGATGCGGATGCCATTTTCACCTCCCAGACCGGCAGCAAAGGTGCGACCATCAACCGAAAAAATCAGGTGAGTGATTGTTGTATTGGGAAGTTTGCCGATGCGGCGAAGAAGCTTGCCAGAAGAGGTGTCAAAGAGATAGATAGCTGTATCGCCCCAGTCGGTGCCAGTCCATCCGCCCACCGCAAGTGTAGAACCGTCTGGTGAAATGGCAACTGCAAAAAGTTTGCCCTCGTTTCCTTCGCCGATAGGTGGGCGGAACGTGTTAACCAGTCGCCCTGTTCCCACATCAAACAACCGGGCGGTCTTGTCATCCGAGGAGGTAGCCAAAAAGCGCCCCTGGGCATCGGTGGAGATACAGTTGATAATGCCGGTATTGGCACCCACTTCGATACGCAGAATCGGGTTGACCGGTGGTTCGGCAGCAGTAGATGTGCCGACAGCACCAAGGAGAATGGCGACTGAAAATATTAAAAATCTCTGTAGAACCGATGACTGATACATTTAAAAATTCTCTTTTTTCAGGTTTTCACTTCAAAAATATTATTGCGTAAGAGGCAAAAAAAGATACGTTTTTGAGCTTTTCTAAGTGTATCAATAACTACCCATTTTGGAGCATCAAACTGCAAACCCCGCTCATAGAAACCGGATATGCCCTATTTTTTATCTCCATATACTGAAGTTTGAACTTTAGGATATTTTGCTTGAAAAGCATTTAGAACACTCATGATGGTTTGCATTGGGTATTTAACAACTGGCTGATCGTTTTTTGTAAGTGTTCTTTTTGCAAAGTCATAACGATATTTGATAGGTTGCTTATCTTTATCTGGAATAATAATCACCATTTTTTCTTTGTCATAAGCCACATACTCTAATCCAAGCTCTCCCTTTTCATTTATGCCCCTCAAAACTTTTGTATTGTTGCCCATAGTCAAAGCCATTTTATCTAACCCAGTATAGTCTACGCCGGATAATTCTTTTTCCTCCTCCGCTTTCCGTACCATCTTAGTCTTTTCCCATTCCTCTCGCATCCAATTCATTTCTTTTTTGGCTGCCGCTATCTGCCAACCTTTCTCGATCAAAAGTTCAAAGTCTACCTGTTTAGTAAATTCTTCCTCGGTCTTTATCAGGGGAATGACATTCTTGTAGTACTCATGTGCTTTCTTCAAATCTTCTGTAAGAAGGTACACATGTCCAAGGTTGACACTAGCTGCAACGTTATAGGGTGCAAGGGTTTGAGCTTTTTCGCAGGCGGGTTTCGCATCGGCAAATTTACCTTCCACAATGAGTATCCAGCAGAGCTGGCCATAGGCGTCGACAAAATCTGGGGCTAAGGTGTTAACCTGTTTAATATCAGCTTTGGCAAGGTCATACTTTTTCAGCTTGTAGTATATAACTGACCTCAACCAGAAAACATTATGGTTATCAGGGAAACGATCGACGATCTTGTCTGCTAAAACTAAAGCCTTGTCGTACTCTCCTTTTCCAATTACTGCTACTGCTTCATTAAACTTGGTCTCCAATTCCGACGTCCTCGAGTCTTTTACCGAACGACTTTCTTCAGCCATTGCTGCCTCCCCCATGCAGAGCACCAACGTCAGAACCATAGCAACCACAAACCCTATTGCTGAACAATAAATACGCCCCTTCTTCATAACACCTCCCGATTTCATATTTTGGTTAATACTGCTTCCATCGATTCTCAAACTAATTCTCAAACTAATTCGGTTCCTTCTCATACCCCACCTCAATTTATTGGTTGTTCAACGGGGTGCCCCCATGACACGCCCGACCATGTATTCGCCCGACCTGAGTCAACGGTGTTGGACTCTCATATCTCAGCAGCCATGTTCTCTGGCTGCAAACTCTCCGCTTTTCTCAAGTTGTCCACGCCACATTTTGTGTCAGCTGCGTCTCCGGTTCCGCAACTTCCAGTTTGGTAGATACGCGTTACGATTTTCAACGCGACATCAACAATATTGTAATCACCTCAAATGTTGCTTTTCACGATGAACCTGTTCAACGCAACCTGCCCATTACGCCAACAGTTCTTCCAGATGAGCCACAAGACCGGAAATTTTCTCCAACACATCTTCCCGCTCCGGAAATCCGCAGTCATCACCGGCATCGTCGTATCTGAAATGAACGGCAAATATCGTAAAATCAGGCAATTCTGAAAAACTGGAGCAATCCGCACCCAGAGCTTTCAATGAATTGAGCAACAACCCAAGGTCATGGGTCAATCCGTACCTGCCGCCAAGCGCTGCTATCCAGGCTTTCAAGGCTTTTTCCGCTGTCTGCTGAGCATGGAACCCAAAAATTTCGTATGCAAAAACATCCGAATCCAGCATCCCGCCAAGCGCTTTCAGATCACGTTTGGCAATATTCAGCATCTGCCTGGCATGATCAAGGTCGCACATACAACTCCCTCCCTTCCCGCAAGGCATGGGATATGACATGATTCAACGAGGTGCGCCAACGAACAACTTCATCAGCCGAATAGACCAGAATATCCTTTGCAACTCCAAAGCCTGCAAGGGCACGGTTGATGCGGCTTGTCTCACGAAACCTACTCCTTTCCGCGCCGAACGGAGCATCCTCAATAACCAGAAAATCAATATCCGAGTCGTCCCGCAATTCCTCACGCGCGGCAGAACCAAAAAGAATGATTAGCGCCGGATTGACTTCCTTGACGATGCATTCCGTCATTTCCTTAATAATGGCATCATTTATCGTTGCCATGGCACTATCCTCCGTCTCTTTCCATTCTCACTTGTTCCCACCGACTGCGTAGCAACAAGCGAGTAGTATCAAGAATTTCCTGGGTGTTTTGCATGAGTCGCCTCGATTTGTAAAAACTGGACTGATTTTTACCATCATTCCAGATTAGTGGCAACGTAAATCAAATATAATCCTGACTCAAACGCCTGTTTAACTCATCAGCTGTTTTCGATGTCATCACTTCGTAGTCCCCATCGCATACAAAACAACAAAAATACAGAGTGTCAAAGCCAGAAAAGAAATCAGCATATAACCAGCACTCTGTTTTACGCTGGTCATCTTGCTGCTGTTGCAGGCATCGTTACTCATAACAGGAAACAATAGTATTGAAGGAACAGCGGCGTAGACCACCGAGACAAAGGCAGCGGCAATACCGGTACCCAAATGGGAAGTGTCTGATAGATTAGCCATGACACGGATCAGTCCCATCGTAACGCTGACGCCGCCAAACAGATATCCGAGCGAGCAGGTGCGATCTATCGTCATGACGTCATCGTTGTCAATCTCACCGGTTATGATCCGCTTGACAAAACCTAACAAATCCCTGCCGTTACGATGAGTCAGGTACAGCAGCACCGGCCCGAAGATCATGATAGCCGCTGCAGGCTGCAGCATCGCACTGATATGCACACCTACAATCGCCGTTGAGAGAATAATAAAGACAAAAAATACAAGCCACAAAATGATGGTTTTCATGTTTCCTCCATAAAAGATGTTGTTTTATGGTTCCCACGCTCCGGCGTGGGAACCGGTTTATGCCGCTCCTGCGGCGCGTCTATTTGTATACGGGACGCTGGAGCGTCCGGGGCTGCATTCCCACGCCGGAGCGTGGGAACGATAATTATCCCTGCTAAATGAAAGGTTAGCTACTAGCGCTTTGTAACAGGCAGCAGCAGTATTGACGGCACTGCCGCATAGACTACCGAAAGAAAGGCTACTGCCACACCGCCACCCAGGCGTGAAGGATCGGAAAGGTTGCCCATGGTATGAATTAACCCCACCACCAGGCTGACGCCTCCGAACATCAACCCCAGTGAACAGACACGCTCAATTGTCAGAGTATCCTCGTCACTGATGTCACCCGTAATGACCCGTTTCATAAAGCCGAACAGATCGCCGCCACAGCGGTAAATCAGATAAGAGAGCAGTGGCCCGTACACAATCAAACCTGCAGTAGGTTGAATTAGTGCCGAAATATGTACACCCTCCTGAATCACCCCAACTAACACACAGACAAAAAATCCGAACCAAAGCATACTGTTTTTCATAATTCCTCCTGTTAATGTTTAATTTATTAGACGGACAGATTTCTGTTCTTCCTCAGATATTTTCAGATAGCCCGATTGCAGTCAGGTGCGGATAACCGCTTAGTAGCTCACGAAAACCCTCCAGCTTCTTTGTCGGCCAGGCAGGATTGCCGATCAGCTTTCGATACTCCTGCGATTCCTGGCAGCGAAAGGCAAGCTGCTTCCGGATCTCGTCAAATTGCTCTCCGGTGACGTTTTCCTTCAGATAGTTCAAAAAGTGCCGCAGAGTTACTTTGCAGGCTTCAGACGGGACACTGTTTGACCTGCCGTAATGCTGCACCACTTTTATTTTATCCTCAAACCGCACTTGCTCATCCAGATACAGCTCAACGGTTGATAAGGAGCGTCCGGTGTCGGCATCGCGAATAGAGAATATATGCGCCCCAAAGTATCTGCTCTTGCTCACATATTGTCCCACGCAATGTTGCATTCGTTTCCCCTCCTCCTGTAGCAGCCAGGGCGAATTCAGAGGGACAACTTTATGATTTTCTGTTTGCCACGACGAGCTGATAAGGGTCGGCCATTCAGGATTACTGTCTTTCTGTTTGGTATCCAGCTT
>Ga0247844_1009120_pt1 | contig 10484 bp, 9 predicted proteins | sample LaCtaG_FD_192421 | JGI IMG/M metagenome (GOLD analysis project Ga0247844, IMG submission 192421) | Freshwater microbial communities from meromictic Lake La Cruz, Castile-La Mancha, Spain - LaCruzMarch201714.5m_1 | ecosystem: Environmental > Aquatic > Freshwater > Lake | place: Spain: Castile-La...
GATCCCAAAAACCGGGTATCAATTGGAGTTTCTCCAGGTTGAAGGACTTGACCGGCTACTGCCCATATTTGGGGATCTTCATAGCATAACGCATGGGCTTTGACTAAAGAATGGGATGGGATGATGTCATCATCAAGGAAAAGCACAATCTCCGACTGGGACAAGCGCAACCCGTGATTCATGGCATGGGTTATTGATGGTTCAGGCATGCGGAGCCAAAGGATTTTCCCGGCGTCGTGCCAGACAGACAGGGCCTCATTCGTAGCCTGTTCGTGAGCCGGTGTCTGATCGACAACCAGAATATCTTTCGCCGACGCGGCCAGTTTCAACAGGGCCTCAATAGCCTCTACAAGAGGCTTTTCGCGGCCATAGGTCGGAATTACGATGGTTACATTGGTTACATCAGGTGTCGGCATCACGGTCCTCTGCTATTGTAGCGGCTTTCCCGGATCGCCAGCCAACCACTCGTGCCGGAATGCCGACGACAATAGCCCCGGCAGGAACATTGCGACTAACTATTGCTCCTGCCCCCACCACAGCACCATCGCCGATAGTCACTCCCGGCAGTACTGTGACCCTTGTTCCCAGCCATACATCCGAGCCGATTATTACAGGATTTACCTTGCAGAGCTGTTGATCTATGCGTAAGCCGGGCGCAATACCGTGATTGTGATCGGTGATAAAACAATCTGGTGCTAATAAAGTGTGATGACCGATTTGGACATTATCCTGCACGTCGAGTTCACATCCATTACCAATAAACACATAATCACCAAGTTTGAGAACTGCGTCGTCATTTACCAATTTGATATAGGCATTTCCTTCAATCATTACACGAGAACCGAAACTTATCCCCCACGGTCGATCAAAGCGGCAGCGACTGCTTATATGGACCTTGGCCGCAAGCCTCGCGCCTCGTGATCGCAGAACCATCGCCCGCAATCTCCCACAGGCAATCCTGCTTATATGAATGACACTTTCGATAAAACGAAAGAAATGTTTCAAGAGGATCGCCTGCCTGTCGCAAGTATTTGGTAACTGAATTTATTATGGAAAAACGGAATTAGACGAATGACCTGATCCATTAAATAGAGCACTTTGTAGGGCGTCCAGCCGTGAAGATAGCGAAACTTCATATGGCCAGAAATCCACGGGGTTTCAATACGGTGAATTTCAATATCACTAACACCAGCTTCTATAAATACCTGTCCCATTTCAGCAGGAGTATAGGCAAAAAAATGACCGTCTCCATCTGCGGTGTGCTGCAGGTGTAGATACTGCTCGACCGGGTGCAACTCAGAAAATGTCGGCAAATTGTTCTTGATATACTCAGCATTAGGTGTAGTCATGACTAATCGCCCCCCAGTCCTCACCCATTGCATCAGCTTGATCACCATATCTACAGGATAGAGGAGATGTTCAACAATCTGATTTGCGAAAACAAGGTCGAATTGTTCGTCCAAAACAACGTCGAGCGCGTTGCCGCAAACAAAACGAATATCACCTTTTTCATAACGTGAGGCGGCATAATCCAGAAAACCCTGACGTATGTCCAGAGCAACTAGCTGATGCCCTTGTTCCGCTAACAGCAGTGAAAGCGTGCCTTGAGCGCATCCGACATCAAGTATCTTTAGTTTTTCTCCGGTATTTGCATAACCCTGATAGATATCAAGAAAATATCGATATTCGTTGAAGAGATGGGGTGCTAAGGAAGAATCCCACGTCTGCTCCATGTCATGTTTGAAAACGGCTTTGACATCATCTGGCCATAATTGATTAAATACAGGGTGCTTCACCTGGTTCTCCTGAAAGCTTGAAGATACCTCAAGGCTGCCTTGAGATTATACGGATTCTCTTTCAGAGCTGATAATAAATAACTTTTTGCTGAGGAAACGTCTTTATTAAACAGGCACATGCCAATGAAATACAGTGCTCTCGACTTAGAAAAACGCGTTGTTTTCCTCAGCTTTTTGAGATCATATAAAGACGCAAGGATTGGTGAATCAACTAACCCTGCTCTGCGGCAACGCGCAGATAATAAAATCTTTTGTCCAATTTTTTTTTGCAAACTCCAGTGTCCACCTGAAATTCCACCAAATGAATACTCTGCCTGATATAGAATATCCGGTAGAGGCAAATGAATTCCTATTTCTGCCATCCTCACCCAAAGATCAATATCTTGGGCCATAAAGAATTCAGGCCGGTATCCGCCCACTCGATCATAAACCTCTTTCCTGAAAAATGTACACGGATGACATGACGGACCTCTCAGTTCATTTTGGTCAAGCGTTAATAGACATTTTGTCGCTTCATCAGGATATTGAATACTATCAAAAAGCAACTCTCCTTTGGGACCAACGAAACGCGTCCCGCAAGAAATCAGCACTGCTTCCGGATGTTCGAGTGCATATTTGAGCTGCTTGTGCAGTCGTCCGGGCAACGAAATATCTCCAACATCCTGACGTGCAATGAATTTACCCCTAGCGCGGCTGCAGCCATTAATAAGAGCACGGGTAAGCCCAGTATTCTCTTGATCAATAATCCAAATACGTGAATCACGAGCGGAAAAGTCGGCAAGAATTGAATCCGTCTCGTCAGTAGAGCCGTCATTGACGATAATAAATTCGAAATCCACTCCTTCTTGTGCCAGGATGCTTTCGACGGAAGCTTGAAGGTGCCGAGCGCCATTGTAAACACTCATAACAACGGATATTTCAGGATTTCCCAAAGTCAGACTCCATCCACGATTGCTTGAGAGTATGCTTGCCAGGCTCTCGCTTTACTATACTACGTATTTTCTCAGTAAATAATCCGAAAGGCTTCCAACCAAAAATATTGGCGGCATAAAGATAGCATTTTATCGCAATCGAAGCTCCAATATTAGCTTGAACTGCCAGGTTAATGAGTTGCTTTGCCGATAGTGCGTCACCCAATATCCCAGACTCTCTTGCATTGAGAAACATCCATCGTGAAAAATGCAGCAATTCACTATCTTCTTGAGTTACTCCTGCCTTCATTGCAGAATCATACAATGAATTAAAGAAGCGTACTCGGTCAACGGGATCAAGCCATCTACCCATTGTTTGTCGATTCTCTGAGTGATGTCGCTGGTCGCATACGAACTCCTTGCAGTGGACCAGTCTAGTACCGAGCGCTCCGACCCTGCCATCGTATTCCCAGTCTTGCGAGTAGCGAAGGTCTGACCACGGACCGACGGCATCGCAGACGGAACGACGGAAAAGGGGACAGTCGGTATTCCACCATCTGTCTGCCAGAAGTCTAGGGAATAAAGTCGGCAGTTCCCGTCCCGACCACTTGTGGGGCTTCTCAATCGGAAGACCATCCTCAGGACAGAGTCTGATCCAGCCATAAGCTGCGCCACATTCTGGCTTCTGGCGAAGCGCTTGAATCTGTACCTCAAACTTGCGGGGCCAAAGAGTATCGTCGCTGTCAAGATATTGGATGAATTCCCCCCGTGCAAGCAGCCGACCGGCTTCACGTGCCGGCCCAGCACCACGGTTATTGTTCCAGATGTAGCGAATTACTCCAGGGTGCTCCTTCTCCAGTGCCCGCCCCAATGCCGGGGTCTCGTCCGTAGAGCCATCGTCCGAAATAATAATCTCGATTGCCCGCCAAGTCTGCGCAAGTACGCTCGCCACAGCCTCTTGCAACATCTGTGGGCGGTTGAAAGTCGGAATGATCGTGGAAACAAGGTTTTCTACGATTGGTGTCATATTTAGTTATCCGGCAGTCCTGGCAATAAAATACATGGGTAATAAGCTCAATCTTTCCAGACAAAAACGTAATTTGGTCAAAGTGGTTTTATGCACACTATTGTTGTTCCAATATAGAGTTCCATGCGATTAAAATCTTTACTCGTGGAATTTATATTGATATTTGTTACTGTAAATCCGCTGGATTCTAGTCTTTTTCGATAATCATTTCCATATAAACGCATAATATTTTCGTCATTAAATTGTCTCATTCGTTCTGAAGCAGTTGCAGGCTCAATAGTCATTTGATTTTCAGCCACTGGATTTTCAATTAACGCCAATCCTCCTTTTTTGAGAACACGAAAAAGCTCTCCCATCGCCGGCTGATCATTTTTCAACATCATTAGTACGTGGCAGCAATATATAAAATCAAAAGTGTCTTCTTCAAAAGGAATATCACAAATGTCGAATGTTAGCTGTCCGACACCAGGTCTGATGTCACCACTTACATAATCCACTTTTTTTTCTCGTGACAGGAGAAGTGCAATACCTGGCTCAGGTGCGACATGAAGCAGTTTGATTGGAGCGTTATTTACTCTAATTAATTCTGACATAGTGAGCCAGTTTCGACGATGTGTGCTTTTACAACCACATATTGGACACAGAGAATCGTATATTTTAAATGGATCATTTTTGTGCGCCACAAAGGTTCTAATATGGTTATTACAAAGAGGGCAATATTTACTGACGCCAAAATATAATATTTTTCGAAGAAGATGATATCTTATAACTGAATAATAATGTTTTATTAGGAATTCATATCCTTTATTTCCTATCATTTGCTTTGCAACGTGTTTTAGATTCGCGTTAATCATCAAGGCCCTCGTTATGATGCGCACGAGACGATCAGTATAGAATTGTTCCTGCGGCATCGATGAATGTCGTTACCTTGATGCCCGGATCTTTTGTCAACCGATCAAGTAGTCGTTCGAGAGCGTCGGGCTCACAACTCAACCGGTGGCCGCCACCGATGCCGTGGAACATGAATATCAACCAGTTCCCGTGACGCGCAAAGGTATCAACCGTGGCCAGAAGTTCGTCGGCGCTCTTGCCGTCAGCGCTAACGCACGGGACAAAATTCCGGTCTGCGGATGTTATCCGGTCGGCTCCAGCGGGATTTTCTCCACCCCTGGCGGCTACAAAAAGATCAGACACCAGACCGGAGTAGTTTTGCTCATGCGACAGGAAGTCCAGCGCAGGCCAACGGTACATCCAACCGGCGATTCTGGTGCGGTCGAGACCATACCTGAAAAGAAATCTTTTGACCAACCCCGGCCGTCCCAGCACGGAATTGCAGCAGGTATAAGCATATGTCCGCTCCTGTTTGCCGTCGATTGCCGAGAGGAACTGGTTGGCCGTGGCCAGTTCGATACGCATCCGGTCCAAGGTGTAGTTCTCCAGGGCGTTACCTTCTGAAATATAGGGCTTGCTCGCTACCGCTGGATGGAAAATGGTGTGGTTGCCTAGCTCGTGCCCTCTCGTGCTTGCCGCCTGCCACTCATGCAGACGCCTGACAAAAGCCGGCGCGTTGAGGTTCACATAAAAGGTCCCCTGAGTTTGGTATTTATCCAATAGCGGTAAAGCCGTATCGAGGTGGACATCCAGGGCGTCGTCAAATGTAAGGGAAACAAGTAATCTATTCCTCATGTGTAGTCAACCCGAGTTCCCACCCCATCTGGTCTTTGACCCACGCCAGCGTATCCCGCATCCCCTCGCAAAGTCCGTAAGACGGCGCATAACCGAGAAGACGACGGGCCTTGGAGATATCAATCCTCTCCTTGCGAGCATACTTCTCCATATCCCAGTAACTGCAGTACCGCTTTTCCAGTTCGGTCAGAAGAATCCTGACCGTGCGGCGGACGACCTTGCGCGGGAAAGGCGCCGGATTTCCCTGCAGACGGTCAAGAATCCCACGGAGCTGGTCAACCAGACGGCAGGCAGCAACCGTCACGGCAGATTCTGAGGAGAGTGACGGCAGCCGCTCGATGCCAAGCAGGGTTGCGTACTGTCCGAAAAAATCCTTCCAGGTGATCTCCAGGCCGTCAGTGATCAGAAATGCCTCGTTGACTGCTTCCGGTCTGGTCCCGGCGCGTAGCATGGCGTCCACCAGATTATCCACATAGATCGCGTTACAGGCCCCGCTTCCCTCGTCAATGTACCTGAAGGTCCCATTCTTCATCTCTCTTAGTTGCCGCATGGTAAAGAGGTGCGAGCGAGGGCCCCATATGAAGGAGGGGCGGAGCACACTAACAGGAAGGTCATGATCTCTACCGAAGGCGAAGATAAGCTTTTCTGTTTCGACCTTAGAGTCACTGTAGTCACGGCCGAGGAGGACATATGGGGCCTCTTCGGTTAGTGTTCCTAACGGATTTGGACCATGGACAGCGGTGCTGCTGATATACACAAGTCGTTCAACGCCGGAGGCTTTGCACGCATCCAGGAGATTTCTCGTCCCTTCGATGTTGGTTCTGCGGTATCCCCCGTTGGCGGCAGGCCCGCTGGCGCAGTGAAATACCACGGCGCACCCCTGGACCGCCTCGCAGAGAGCAGCGGGGTCAAGCAGATCGCCCGCCGACAGATCGGCACGATAGCGGCTGACCCAGACAGCCTTGGACCAGTTTTTTACCAGAACACGGACCGATGCACCCTCTTCGAGGATAAGACGCTCCACAAGGCGCCCCCCAACAAATCCGGTCCCTCCGGTCACCAAAACCTGTTTTCCCGCATACCTTACCATGTTGCCCCCGGAATCGGGGCGTAGGAGGGCATGGAACGTGCTTTTTTCATGGTATAACAGTTCTCAATAAGGCGCATGACCCGTGTTCCTTCTGCGCCATCTACTAGAGGTGGGCGCTGTTCCCTGATACTGGTGACAAAATCAAGAAGCTGGGCATGCCAGCATGCAGTATGGTCAATATTTTCACGAGCACAGGTATGCATTTCAGTAGTGCCATTTTTTATTATCGTATACTCCCCGATACTGTTAGTACTAAATGAAAGCTCACCCAGATCGCAGATGAACGTAATCCGGTACGGCAGAGAGCAGGTGCGGCTCTGCCGAAAAAACCCGCGTACCCCATCACGGAAATTTAGTCTGAGGCGCACATTACTTTCCAAGCCTCCCACCGCATCATCTTCATAAGTTATATCGACTGGGTCACCAAACCAGTCAATAAAGGAATCCAGCGTATGGATGCCAGCATTGATCATGACTCCGCCGGGTACCATGTCTCTACGGACGGTATAACCGGTCACCGTCGGCCAACTATACTGTTTTCCTTCAGTGGCAATGACCTTGCGGATATACCCAAGATTATGATTGCTAGGGAGCTTCATAGCCAATTGCCGTATAGGAAAGAAGCGATACATATGACCTGCTGCCAACACTTTACCAGCCTTTACAGCAGCATCAATCATCAGTTCACATTCCGCCACCGTGTTGGCAAGCGGTTTTTCACAGAGGACATGAAGCCCCCGTGAACAGGCCTTTTGAACCAGTGACAAGTGAGTGTGAGGAGGCGTTGCCAGGATAACAGCATCGAGCTGGTCAGCAACATCGTCCAGTCGTACCCCGGCAACGGCTCCTCCATTAATGCGTGCGAGTTCACTTGCCCGGGCAAAATCACTGTCTACAAGAGCTGAAAGCGTTGCCTCTGAAGCTCTGAGGACGCAAGGGATATGCATCTCCTCTGCAATTGCGCCACAACCGATGATCCCAATCCTTATACTCACGGGCGTATCACTTTCTTAATTTGCCTGATCCTCTCATCTTTCGGTGTTCTCATGATATTATAGAAAAAATTCAAGTTATTTTTTCGTTCATTGCCGTATTTGGTCTCTTGATCTGGATGCCAGAGGTGGACAAAAGGCAGATAACCGGAGCGAAACTGTTTTAATGCTCGACAACGATCAAAAAATTCACGATCTTCACCGGTCCAATCCTTAAATCGTTCGTCAAACCCGCCGATCTCCCAGTACGCTTTCTTACAGATAGCAAGGGTACCACCCTGCCAGTTTTTCCGGATACGATGTGTCGGCATACCAATCAACCGGCCACCTCTGTCAAGTACCTCGGTATCTTTCTTTTCCAGGCAGAAGAGAAACCGCTGGGGATGGATTGCTTGGTACCCTTCTCCGGCTAATTTAAGAATTTCAAGCCCATAGGCTTGGGGAACAAGAATATCAGCATCATGACATACAACAATGTCAGATTTGCTAAGTCGTACGCCCTGATTGAAGGCCCAGCTTTTGTGCCATCCGGACGGATCAGCAGGATGCGGTAGGTGTATATAACGGACCGCTTCAGGTAGCTGTGGAGAGATACTCTCAGCAGCTTGCTCCACAACTAGACATTCAACAGCAACCCCTTTTTGGGCCATTATTGACTTGATGGTTAATAATAGCTGCGGCAGGCGTTCTCTGCCGCGAAACGGCAGAATGAAGGTTATGTCTGGATGCCGTTTAGATTGAATATTTGGGGAAAATTCTACAGGCCAGTCGACTAGGGCGCGTCGCATTAACAGTGTTCCCAGAACCGGAAATACCATCGGCGCAGAAAGATCACTACTCCATATGGCGTCACACTTAATACCCCGTTTGTCACGATGACACCAGAACATATCCTGACGATTCCTGACATGAATCCACCGACGAGGTGTCGAGATATTTAGTACATAATTCGGCAGGTCTTTTACAACTACCCCCATAGTTTTTTTGATTTTTGATATAACACTATTCTTTGGGAAGGGCGCCTCTTTTTCACTGTCCACCTCTAATTCCAGCCACTTCCTACTCCAACGTTCCAAGAGGGCCAACCGCCAGATTTTGACATCCCAGGCGGCACCAGCATTATGAAGAAGCATTTCAATCTCCGTACGATCCAAAATCCCACTTTGAACCAAATTCCCGTAACGTAGCTCATCTGCCATTATATTGGTTGGCCAGAAGTTACCTACCGGACAACTGAATCCTTGTTTGGACAGATTAAGCAGGTGTCTTAATCCATTGGTTTCAAGGAGCCGGCGGATGAGATATTTTTTCTGGCCATCCCGGATACGAAGATCATCCGGAAGAGAATAGGCGAAATCGATAAGACGGTTGTCAAGAAAGGGGACCCTTACTTCAAGCGAATGAGCCATCGAAGCCCGGTCAGTCAATACAAGATTATGATCCACTAGAAACGTCTTAAAATCCAGATACTGCCAACGGGAATAACCGGTCCGATTAGAACATACATGGCGGTTCAGAACATAGCATTCACTGTCAGGCAGGTCAGCCTTGGAAATGGTTGGAACCAACCGGTGGATTTCTGCCATTGAAAAGGCGGCCGAAGTCATGCGGCGATAATGTTCCACTCTGTTACACCTGAGCCCAAAATTGGTCCGATCCAAACCGCAGGCGCGAAACAGCGGCTCCAGAGCGAACGCTAGCCGCTTGATCGTACGGCAGTTTTCAGTCTGCGTGTACCAATTATATCCACCAAAGAGTTCGTCACCTCCATCACCGGAGAGCGCAACCGTAGCAAAACGGCGGGCATAGGCACAAACCATGTATGTTGGGAAAATAGCCGAATTTGCTAAAGGCTCATCAAAAACGTCGAATATTCGGTCAAATATATGAAAATTACCAACCCTGACCTGGTCTTCGTGATGCCTCGTTCCAAGAGTTTTAGCAGTGAAACGGGCAACAGACCGCTCATCCTTTTCCCACTCTTGAAAGCCGATGGTAAATGTGTCCACGTGTGGTGTATTCTTTACAGCCAAGGCGGCTACAGTACTTGAGTCATAACCTCCGCTCAAAAAGACGCCTACCGGGACATCACTAGCAAGACAATTATTAACGGATGACGTCATAAGTTCCGAAAAGCGATCCACGGCATCAACAAGTGACCACAGTTGGGGATTGTACCCCAGTTCCCAGAACGGTTTATTAATAACGTGGGAGGTTGCGGTATCATAAGTAAGAATATGACCAGGGAGGAGTTGCAGAATTCCGTTCCAGATTGATTCTTCACCGGCGCAGTACCCATAAGTCAGGTAGCTTACCAGAGCCGGCTTGCTGATCTCTTTCCGGTAAAACGGAAGTCCGATAAGCGCCTTCGGTTCCGAGGCAAAGATGAATTTACCGTTGATGAAACCATAGTAGAGCGGCTTGATTCCCACCCGGTCCCGGGCAAGAAATAGTTTTCTGACCCGCCGATCCCAGATGGCAAAAGCGAACATCCCGTTAAACCTTTCCAGACAAGCCGCACCCCACTCCTCATAAGCATGGATAATAACCTCAGAATCAGTAACAGAACGGAACCGGTGGCCGAGATGTTCCAGTTCCGTGCGGAGGGACAAAAAGTCGTAAATCTCGCCGTTGTAGGTGAGCCAGACCGAGCCGTCCTCGTTGCACATGGGCTGGGCGCCCCGCTCGGAAAGATCGATGACCGCCAAGCGGCAGTGGGCCAGATATAGCGGGACGACGGGATCCCGCCAGGATCCGAAGCCGTCCGGGCCGCGGTGGGTCAGGAGCCGGGCATGCCGTTCAAGATCAATATCGTTATCGCAGCCGAATACGCCGAAGATGCCACACATTACACGGCACCATCCGTCATGCCGATATTCGGGTGATTACGGAGCAGATCCTGTACCCGCTGCTGCGGCGGTATTGCCAGAACAGTGTCCATGAAGGCAAGAGCCTGCTCCTTCCCTACATAAAATCTCCCCT
>Ga0247844_1009129_pt1 | contig 10474 bp, 3 predicted proteins | sample LaCtaG_FD_192421 | JGI IMG/M metagenome (GOLD analysis project Ga0247844, IMG submission 192421) | Freshwater microbial communities from meromictic Lake La Cruz, Castile-La Mancha, Spain - LaCruzMarch201714.5m_1 | ecosystem: Environmental > Aquatic > Freshwater > Lake | place: Spain: Castile-La...
TTGGCCTACCTGGCACAACAAGCCAATCTAGCAACGACCAATACTTCAGGTAAATATTATAAATTAACTACGGACATTGATTTGAACGGACCCACGAATGCATGGACCCCAATTGGTTCCTTATCAACTGCTGCTTTTGCAGGTGTTTTTGATGGCGATAATCATAGTGTGAGTAATATTTTTATCAATTCAGTAGCCCTAAATCAGGGATTGTTTGGCTATGTAGTGGGAAGCTCTTCCGCCAATCCAAGTGCTGTAGTCAAAAATATTTTAATTGCCTCAGGGTCAGTTGCTACCACGGCAAATTATGCTGCTGCCATTGCCGCCAGATGTCAATATGCTCAAATTATAAATTGTAAAAGTGCCATTGCAGTTACAGGACTCGCTTATACTGGTGGGATAGTAGGTAGAGCAGATGGAGTCTCCATTATTGAGAGCTGTGGAAACAGTGGTGCTATTAAATCCACTGCTTCTGCAAGTGCCTATACAGCAGGAATCGTGGGGGCATTTATGGGATTATCCACAAACAGTATTTCTGATATGAGTTATGTTAGGAACTGTTTTAATACTGGTGCTGTTAATGCGGCATCCTATTCAGGAGGAATTGTCGGTAATGGGAATGGAAATCTAACCATCGATAAATGTTTTAATACGGCTACGATATCTGTCACTAGTGGTGCAGGCGGTATAATTGGTTATGGTTACACCAATACGAGTGGTGTTTTAAATATCTCCAACTGTTATAACACGGGGGCTATAAAAGCCTCTACATCAGTTGCCGCAACAAGCTGTGCCGGTGGGATTATTGGATATGTTGGTTCTGTCAATACTCGATTTTTTGGAACCATCGTCAACTGTTATAATATGGGAACGATTTCCGGATATGTGAAAGAGCCCATTGCCGGTCAACTTTACGGAGCCACAGGAGGCGGAACAGGAACAGTAACCAACAGTTATTTTCTCTCTACTTCAGGTACCAACGTTCTTGCAAACAATGGAACTTCCGCTGAAGTAGGTACATTGCAAGGTGCCGCTTCTACTTTAAACAACAGTCAAACTCCGGCGGTTTGGAGTTCGGATCTTTCTCCCAATATTAATGGTGGTTATCCTGTGTTGATGTGGCAATTGAGTGCCAAATCAAAACCCTCTTACCAGGTTACGGGAATTACCAAAGGCGCACTTTCCAACTCTTCTGTACAATTGAATTGGGTAGCGGCCCTTACCGGAAGTCAAACCCCAGATGGTTATCTGGTGAAGGTGAGTGATGCTTCAGTTGCAGATCCTGTCGATGGCGTCGATCCTGCTGATATGACTACTGTTACTGGCGGTATTGCAAATGTGAAAGTGACTCCCTATTCGCTTACAACCTTTACTCCTTTCACAAATATGCTTCCCGGAACCATGTATAATTATAAAATATACAGTTATACCAATTCAGGGGTTGACATTGCCTATAATACTACTGCTGCACCTTCGGTAAACGTGGCTACTCTGCCTACCGAGGTAAAAGGTGTTGCTGTAGCCTCTACCGGTACAACGACAGCAACGGTAACTTGGAATCTACCAACCAGTTACAATGCAAGTACACAATCCACCCTTGTTTTTGTAAAAGCAAACGCTGCTGTTACGGGTGGAACACCTACACAATCTCCGGCATTGTACGCGGCCAATCCTGCATTTGCTTCCGGAACTGCTTTTCAAAATGATGCCGCTGCCTATTGTGTTTACAAAGGAGATGGTGCAACGGTCTCTATTACAGGCTTGAATACTGCCAATAAATATTCTGTATTGGTCTACACGGTAGTGGATGCGAGCAATTTTGACGCTACCAACTCTTATTCTGTTGGTGCCAACGAAGCCATTTACTGGACAGGTGCTGCGGGTACCGATACCAATTGGTCCAATGCTGCCAACTGGTCGGGTAAGGTGTTGCCAAGTTCAAAAGATCAGGTTTGTATTTTGGGTGGCTATACCGTAACGGTCTCTACCAATGTAGGTGCAATTGACAAATTGAGATTGGGTACAACTACAGATGCAACACAAACTAAATTGGTTATTTCTGCAACAGGCTCACTTTCTGTCAACTCGACTTCTCTCAACCAAACACAAATAGCTTTACAAGGGGGTGCCATTGAAAATGCAGGTTCGCTAACGGTTACTACCGGTGCAGGTTCTGCTGACGGTATCTCCTTCTCTAACGCTGCGGGCACTACGGTAGCTGCTTCAAGTTATTCGGGTGCCGGTAGTTTGATAATTAATACTGAGTCAACTGGAAATCAAGGAGCTTGTATTCACTTTCAACAAAAGGATGCCAATTCATCTTTCTCAACCAATGGCACCGTGAGTTTGTGTGCCGCCTCTGGAATGTATGCTATCAATCTTTCTGATGGTAATGCCACTTTGGGTGGAACGGGGACTATCAATGCCGGTTCCAACGTTCCTTACGGTTTGTTGAAAATTAATGGTTTGACAGCATCTGCCTCATTGTCAGTAGCTTCTGGTTTGACCATCAACTCATTCAGCAGAAGTTTGTCAACTTCAACAGGGGCAGTTTATTTGGGGACTTCGTATGCCAATAAATTAATCAATGGCGGTAGTTTGAACATTGGTGGAAGCAGTGCCAACGGTATTTACAGCGAACCATTGACTTCTGTGGTGAATGAAATTACCAATACCGGTACTTTAAATATCTCAGGTTCATTATCACAAGCGGCAATCTATATTGCCGGTGCGGGAACTACTCAGATTACCAATAGCGGTACTTTTATCTCCAGTGGAAATGGTTCTGCCGAAGGGATTACCGTAAAATCAAATGTTTCTACTACCACCATCAACAACAGTGGAACGATGAACTTTGGTGAGAATGGTTCCAACAGCCGTTCAATCGCTCTAGGTGACGGTAAGTCAGTTTTCAATAACAGTGGGTCCATTGTCATTGGAAAAGGTAATATCTCTGGTACAGTTGGAACTGCCAAAGCGCAGTTTAACAACAATACAGGGGGTACGGTTAATTTCAACTCTCCTTGGGCTGCTAAAACTACAAAAATCAGTGATATACAACTGGGTAGTACGGCCAGTCTTGGATTTTTTGCCGAGAAAGTAAGAAATAAGGTGCCGGTAAATATCTGCTATATAGGCGGATCCATTACTTTTGGATCGGGATCCAGTGTTTCTTCTGCCAGCTACTATTCAAAATCGAGCGCTGCCATCAAAGCCGAAATTGTTAAAAGGGGCGGTACGGCAACAACCTACAATGCTGGTATCGGTGGGACTCCTTCAAGTTATGGTGCTTATCGGTTGGGGGCACAGGTGTTGAACCGCAATCCCGATTTGTTGATTGTTGAGTTTGCGGTGAATGATGCCAATGCGTCTGTTATGGACAGAATCAATGGCATTGAAGGAATTGTAAGACAGGCCATTCGTCAAAATCCACAAATGGGGATTCTCTTTCTTTATACTAGTATGGTCTCTTACCAGAATTCCTATTTTTCACAAGGAAATGTGACCCCCTCCATCGATTGTTTTCACAAAGTTGCCCTACAATATGGCATTGCCGAAGTGATGACAGGACCAGCAGTTCAACAAGGTTTGGATGCAGGCACTTTTACCTTGGCAAGCTTCTTTCCCGATGGCACACACCCTTCAGATATTGGTCATGCCTTGTATGCCAATGCTTTGGCACCTGTAGTAATTCAAGGTTTGGATCAGCCGATGCCAGCAGTAGAGAAAAACTTAAATACAATGGTCGGGACGGGTGCGCTTGAATATGCCCGTTTGGATCCTATCACCACACTTGGTTCTACACAGTATTGGACCCCTAGCGACACCCAGTACAATTGGTATGGTGTTCGCATTTGGAAAACAGACTCTTTGGCTGCACCAATTTCATTTGTGGGTAAAGGTGAAAGTATTAAGTTACATTACAATGGAAAAATTAGTGTCAGCTGGAAACATGCCGGCGTTGTGACAACCCAAGTTTTAACAGGCGTATCCGGTCTTCCCTCTCCAAATAGCTGGACTTTTCCTACGCTTACCAATCCTGATGGGGATACCATTACCGTACAGGCAGTTGCAAATACTGCTGCGGCAACTCACGGTGAAGTTTGGGGACTGTTTTCGATACAAAGACCTTTGACTGGTAACGGTAGGTTGGCTGCTCCTGCAAGAATTTCAAAAGTTATTCCTGTTGTCAGTGAAACTGCTGTTCCAGCCTCCAATCTCCCCATTCAGAAGGTCTTAGCTGCAGCTGCCGTAACCGACTCCATCGGTATTGCCAATGATTTGGTATTTAATAACAACGGCGGAACGGTTGCCGGTTCTTGTGGTGTGATTACCGATAGTTTTGTTTCGGGCTCGGGGACCTTATCTCCGGGAGGAAGTGGTATTGGGGTGTTGAACCTTTTTGCCAATGCACCTGTTGCCACTTATCTGTTAACGGGTACGCTTGCCCTCAATGCTTCTGCCAAGGCAGTGGCTGGAAAAGATTATGACCAAATTAAACTCTCTACCGCTGATGCTACGCTTGATATTTCCGGTGCCACCCTTCAGCTTTCGGCGGGTTATACTCCTGCTGTAAACGACACCCTTGTTTTATTAACGGCTGTTAAATCCGTAGTGGGTAAATTCAGTGCACAATCTATCCCGCAAGGTTGGTCCTTGCTCTATGGGGTGAATTACGTGAAAGCAGTCTATGGTAATTTAACCGGAAATTCTACGACAATTGGATATGAAAATGCTTCTGTTTTTGGCACACAACAAGCCATCGTAGTAAAGGGCTGTCAGGGAGTAGAGTTGATTCTTCTTAATGCGGTCGGTCAGGTAGTAAAAACCATTACCCCATTGTCCAATCATGAAATAATTCCTTGTCAAAAAGGGATTTACATTGTGAAAAGTTCCAAGTTGCCAACTTGCAAGATAGTGGTGAACTAACTCTCTTTATATGGTTTATGGGGGACAAGCGACTTCCAGTCGCTTAAAAATCAATTTATTAAGCGACTGGAAGTCGCTTGTCCCCCCTTTTATAATGTATAGAATTTATTTCATAGCCTTTAACGTTAACATGTTCTATTTCAAGAAGGCATCCGATTGTTTAAGCATATTGCTATAACAATCGGATGTTTTTTTGTTTTATAAAATTAGCAAAGACTTTATGATTTTCTATGTGTATTTCGTGTAATAGCTATTACACAATGGTTCTCAAAGCATACACAGAGTTCACAAAGGAAAAAATGCACTATTTTCTTACTATTGTGCACGGTTTTTCTATATTTTTTTTTTTTTTGTTTTACTTTTGTATTCACAGATCGCTTGTACAACATCACTAAGTAATCGTATTATCAAACAAATCTAAATTATAAAACTTTAAAAATCAGAAATCATGAAAAAGCTAATTACTTTATTATTGTGCATTCAATTTGCATTTGCAGTTTCTGCAACCCCTTGGGATGGAACTACTGCCGGAGCCTTTGCTGGTGGTGCAGGAACAGCAGGAGATCCTTATCAAATAGCAACAGCTGAACAGCTTTCTTATTTGGCCTCTTTGGCAAATGCTGTACAAACCGCTAATGTGAATACAGCAGGAAAGTATTACAAATTAACCGCAGACATTGATTTGAATGGTCCAACATACGCTTGGATACCCATTGGTACCGCTACAACAACCGCTTTTGCAGGGATTTTTGATGGAGATAACCATATCATCAGTAATTTATACATTAGTTCATCAGCAGTAAATCAGGGTTTGTTTGGATATGTGGTGGGTACCTCTTCAGCCAATCCAAGTGCCATGGTGAAAAACATTACGATTGCCTCAGGATCAATTCTAACAACTGCCAATTATGCTGCCGCAGTTGCTGCCAGATGTCAATATGCTCAAATCTCTAATTGTAAAAATGCCATTCCAGTTACAGGCTTAGCCTATTCAGGCGGTATTGTGGGAAGAGCAGACGGCGTTTCCATAATTGATGGCTGTGGAAATACAGGTGTTATTAAATCCACTGCTGTTTCAAGTTCATATACAGCTGGTATTGTAGCTTCATTTCAGGCATTAACGACAAATGGTGTTTCCGATATCAGTTATGTCAGATCATGTTATAACAGAGGTTCAGTTAATGCTGCTTCTTATTCCGGGGGAATTGTAGGTAGTGGTTTTGGTTATCTGACCATTGATAAATGTTTTAATACGGCTGCGATAACTGTGACTACCGGTGGTTCTGGCGGAATAATCGGTTATGGCTATACAAGTTCAAATGGAGTATTGAATATCTCAAATTGCTATAATACAGGAGCTGTAAAAGCCTCTGCTGCTGTTTCCGCGACAAATTGTGCCGGAGGAATTCTTGGATACGTTGGTTCTGTGAATACCCGATATTTTGGAACAATTTCTAATTGTTATAATACGGGAACCATTGCCGGAAATGTGAAAGAACCAATTGCTGGTCAACTTACCGGAGCTACAGGTGGTGGAATAGGAACAGTTACCAATAGCTATTTTCTTGCAAGTTCAGGAACAAATACAATTTCAAACGATGGGACTTCGGTAGCCGATGCAGCCACTTTACAGGGTTATGCTGCTACGCTGAACAATAGTCAAGACCCAGCGGTGTGGAGTGCAGATGTAACTCCAAATTTCAATGGCGGTTATCCGATATTGTCATGGGTGTCTGCTTTAACAAAGCTAACAGCACCTTCGCCTCAGACACCAACAAATATCACTTCCACTAGTTTTACAGCCAATTGGACACCGGTTGCAAATGCCATTGGTTATTATGTAATTCTTTATACCAATGTTGCAACCCCGGTATATATCACTTCTCAATATGTATCTGGACAGGCAACTTCAAGTCTTTTATTCTCAGGGCTTACCAGCGATGTTAGTTGCGTTTATAAAGTGATTGCGGTATCTCCTTCCGGAACTACTTATATCGATTCGGAAGAGTCTGCAAGCTTTATTGCCGGATTGGGTGGTGCTACAGTACTTACGAGCAGTTTTGCTCAGGCTTCAGCAACATCAGTAACCATCAACTGTAATATCCCTGTTTATTCAGTGGGAGCAGTTACTGCCCGTGGAATCTGTTATTCAACCGGCACACAAAGTCCAACGATTTTAAATACTTTGGTGACCGATGTAGCTGGTGGAAACGGCGATTATACTGTAACGATGGGATCTCTGCTTGAAAACACCAGTTATTTTTTCAGAGCGTACGCAACCACCGCTGCTCGTACAAATTACAGTGTTACCGGTGTTTTCAAAATCCTTTCAAAACCGGTCGTTTCTGATGCTACAGCGATAACAGCTACAGGCTTTACTGCCAACTGGACTGCTGTAGCCAATGCTTCGAGCTATGATGTTAAAGTATACCAAGGGGCTACTTTAATCAGCACTACCAACGCAAGTGGTCAATCTGCAGCATCTGTTGCTATTACAGGACTTACTTCCGACCTAGTGTATACTTACACTGTAACAGCGATTGGTAATGGAAGTACTACCTTTAGCTCATCTGCATCGCTTAGTTCCAATGAAGTTACACTTTCCATTGCCACAGCTTTACAAACTGCTACAAAAAGAGCTGCTATCATCGTAACCGGAAAATCAATCCAATTCTCAGCAGTCGGAAACATTCAAATCTGTTCCATCACTGGCGCGCAAGTTGCTTCGGTAGAAAATGCAGACAGAATTGACACCATGCTTCCTGCAGGAGTGTATATTGTTCACTTTACACAAAATGGCGGAGCACAAGCTAGTTATAAAGTGGTGTTGCGTTAGTAGATTAATAACAGGCTGTTTAAGCTTATTTCCAAACAAAATATCTGTTTCAAATAAGTCAATGAATGCTTAATAGAAAAATCCCATGCCAAATCTTTGGTGTGGGATTTTTTATTAAAGAATGTCTTCTTTCTCAAAAAGTAGAAGAAACTTATTTGGTAATTAAGGAGTCAATTTTTATTGAAGCATGTGTTCTCATTAAAAAGTGATCCAAGTTGGTGAAGAGCTGCTTCAATATCTTCATCCTTTTTTCAGAAGGCTTCTTTGTGCCACATAAATAGAAAGCCATTTTTCAACTAACGTTATTTCTGGGAGAATATTGAATTTCTCACTCTCTGCAATTGGACCACTCCCTTTTACAGTAGTCTTCTTTGAAAAGACAATCGTTGAAAACATTAACTCTTCAAAAGCCACTTCCAAACTGGAAGAACTTTTATGATGTTGTTGTTTTGGGTGATTGTTTTTTCATCGTCTAGGGTAAGGATTATCAAATTTTCGGCAGTTATCGTTTCATTTATTTTAAGCAATGAGTCAACTTCCCGTTTTTCCGTTTCAAAATTAGCGATACTATAGGCGACCTGAATGAGCGTTTTAATTATAGGAATATAAAAATCCACTTCTACTTGTGAACGAACATAGTATAGCTGATTGCCAAATAGTTGATTTAATCTACAGGCAACGATATTTTCAAGTAAAATGGTTTCTGGTTTCTGAAGGAATAACGACAAAATGCCATTGTCGATAAAATAGTATTTTTTAGAACTTTCGCGCTCACTTATTTTTGCCAAATAATTTTTTATTCCAAAAATTAGCCAGGAGTCTTCAAGATAGGAGCTGTATTCAATCACTGTAGCAGTGCCAATTTTTGTTCCAGTAGATTGAATGATGTTTTTGATTCTATTGTATGAAACTTCATCATGTAGACTTTCGGCTAGTTTTTTTATTAAAAGTTTAAGTGCAAAATCATTTCTTATTTTGTATCTGGCAATCAAATCACCGTAGAATATCTTTTGATATAAATTGTCAAGCCATATTCTTTTTTCTTTAAACTTTAAAATCTCTGGAAATCCACCAAAATAGAAATAGCTGTCAAATTGATTCCGAATTTCATAGCGTTGTGAACTAAATTCCCAATTATTAACTAAAGCTATTTGATTCGCTTTCAAAAATTCTTTAAACGTAAATGGGAATATCTCTTTGATTAAAAATCGTCCACCCAAAGTTGTCGCAATCTCTTTACTTAACATGTTAGCATTGCTTCCTGTAACAAAGATCCGATATCCTGAATCAGCCAACCGTCTGCAGAATTTTTCCCAACCTGATATAATCTGAATCTCATCCAAAAAAATAATGGGAGTTGTATTGAACAGCTCTTTAAAACAATCAATGATTAAACTCAAATCTTCGAGTTTTAGTTCCAATAATCGCTCATCTTCAAAATTAATGTATAATAAGTTCTCTAATGAAATACCATTTTGAATCATATTGCACATTATCTGAAACATACAATATGTTTTTCCAGCTCTTCTGGAGCCAACAAATACATAATTACCTTCATCTTCAATGAAGATGTCACGATGAATTAGTTCAACTTTAGCGATAAATTCATGATTCTCGACAATTACTTGTTTTATCAAATCTTTATTCATAGTCTACTTTGTTTTGTATGTAGAACAAAAGTAGTTGAATTTGTTGTATATACAAAATAGATGTGGATTTTTTGAATTGGTGTAACATTTTTGTGTTTTTTTTATCAAGAATAGCGACAAAGATGTTGCACATACAAGCACTAAAAAATCCCATGCCGCAGAGTAGTTATGGGATTTTTTGATAAATAGGTCTCAGCTGTAAAATGCCCCTCTCTATCCCCCAAATTGCCCAAAATCCCCTCAAATTAGCTATATTGCACAATATTTATAATTATATGCACTCTCCTTTTATATGAATAGCTTCTGCTTGGTCTAAATTTGTATTCAGAATCGTAACGCTTAAAACAAACTTTAATACCATCTATCATGATTATTCAATTTAAAAAATCTACGTTTCAACTCACACTTCTTTTGCTTGCCACTACTTTTTGTGGGGCTGCAAACCGGCAATTGCTACTTACGCCGGAAAGTGGAGCCTGGGCAAAGGAGTTAAAAAAAGAGCTGTCTCAACAGTTAAAGTCCGATCAATTTACCGACACGCTGTTTGTTGAATTAAAAGAGGGGGTCTATTCACTCAATGAGACCTTTAAATTCACAGGATCTAGTAAGGCCAATGCACCCGTAGTGATCACGGGGAAAGGAAAGGTGGTTTTTACAGGAGGTAAATCATTGAACAACAAATTATTTACCCCGATTGCAGACAAAAAGATGCAAGAGCGAATTATCAGTAAGGAGGCTCAGTCTAAAGTATTGGAATTCGACTTGAAAAAAAATGGGGTGACCGATTTGGGTGAGATCAAATGTATTGGTTTTCAACGCACCTCAAGCATTGCTCCTCCACAGCTCTTCTACAATGGGGAGTTGATGACCTTGGCACGTTATCCAAATGCCGGGGATAAGGCTCTTTTGAAAAACAGAACAACTGTTATTCCAATAAAAAAGATTGTGGATGCGGGAATAGATAAGGTTACAAAGCCGATAGAGGCTGGCCAAAATACTAAAGATGGACCAAAACTGGGCGTTTTTGAATATACAGATGCAAGGGTCGAAAAATGGAGCA
>Ga0247844_1009137_pt1 | contig 10466 bp, 5 predicted proteins | sample LaCtaG_FD_192421 | JGI IMG/M metagenome (GOLD analysis project Ga0247844, IMG submission 192421) | Freshwater microbial communities from meromictic Lake La Cruz, Castile-La Mancha, Spain - LaCruzMarch201714.5m_1 | ecosystem: Environmental > Aquatic > Freshwater > Lake | place: Spain: Castile-La...
TATCATGATCTCCTGGCGAGACGCACATAAGCTTACCCTGAAAAGGAATCGTCGCAAGCGCGTATTCGGGGGGCTGAAATACGGCGCTCCCCTTTTCTGCATCATCTTACTGACTATAGTGACTCTCAATGTTATCCAAGTCGTGGTGGAGCGTGTTCAGAACAAGTTTGAGGATCGGGAATATCCGTACAAATCGCATCTTGTCATAAAAACTCCTGGTGATTATAAGATCCAAAAGCCGATGACACAGGAGCAGATAAAGTCATTAAGAAATCATCCTGCTACTCAAGAGATGATGACGCATTACGCCTATTTCGATCACCATTACTTCGACATGGGGGAGGTACGCTTTAATAGCAATTCAGCCCTGGCCGGTTATAGTGAAGGTTTCTTCAACCTATACCGGGTGCTGCCACCGGAAAAAAGTGATCCCACATCTATACCGGCGCTTCTTGGGCGTGATCTCCTTTCCCTCACCTGGTCACCAGAACTTAAGAGTTTCATCCGTAACGAAAAAGAGGAGATGAAGCGCTGGCTGGGGCGGACTATCACCGTTTACATCAACCCATTGGGAACGGAATATTTTGATGACCACTTCAAATTGAGCCATCTTGATTATCAGAAGCATCGCGCGGAAATCATCAACAGCCGGAAACTGAAGCTGGAAGAGCTTAATCGCTCAAAACCTGATATTGCCAGTCGACAGGATGCCGTTTTTATAAAACTTCAGGTGGTTGGTTTTATACGCGATCAGTTGGATTATGGCTCAACGACCGTTATTCCGGCTGATATCTGTAATCAGTTACTTGATGTTTCATATCTGGCCATGAACAAAAAGCGGACTCCTCCGTCAGAGGATAATGTAAAGTTCGCGCAACTTCTCGCAAAGCCGGGCAAGGAAAAGGAGCTGGGAGATTTTGTACATTCGATCGGGCTTGAGCTGAAGGATAAAGGTGATGCAAGTCTGGTTGCAAAGCTGGTCAAAGAGATTAAAGACGACCCTGAAGCACGGCTGGGTGTCTTCATGACGGTTTCAACATATTTCCTGTCCGTTATGATCATAATTTACCAGTTGCTGGGTGGCCAGGTTAAAGATGCGGTTCGCGAGATAGGTCTTCTGCGCTGTATCGGTGCCAGGCGTATGGATATCATGCGGATTTTTATGATGATGAACCTGCTCCGGTTGGCGCGGATATTTATGTTCTGCGTTGTCAGCGCCTATCTACTTCTTCTTGGGGCAGGGTACTGGTCGGCGGGAAAACTCAACATCATTAATCCGGAGAATCTTGCAAAGGGTAACATTCCGGAATTTCTTATCAACCGGATTGATAATTTTTCCACATTCTGGCTGATGGGCCCGTCATGGATGGTATTTGCTCCGCTTTTGTTTCTTATCCCGATTGCCCTCTGCGCTGCGGCAATCCCTATCTGGCACGCCATGGGGGTTCAGCCTTCGGAGGCGTTGAAGGATTGAGAGGTTTGTTACATTCAAATCGGCCATGCTTGAGGCAGATGCATTGGTTCTGCAGGCAAGGATGAGATAGATGGGAGCATACACAGGATGCAGGTGACGACATGCTAATCTGGTAGGAAGTGGCCAAATTGGCCCCCCTCCCAACGCTACAAAGGAAGCTCTACAGACAGTGCTGCTCTACAGACAGTGCTTGACCAGAAAACTCAATTGTGACAGACTAACGGCATAAATCCTCATAATAATTGCATAAAAGCGCCAGTAAAGAGAGGCTAATGACATGAATAGAGAATTGCTCGATATTATACGCACCTCATTGTTGCGACCATTGCTGGCGGACTTATTGGTCTTTAACGGAGTTATCATGGGATTCCTACTGACTTCAGAACTCACACCCCTGTAAGTTTAAACTAGGATATCCTGTTTCAATAAACATCTTGGGGTAAATCGATTATTTATACAAATACGTACAAATGCACATATGGCAACTATATAAAACTGTTCTTTATGCTTATTCTTTCAACTGTAATCTTTTACTGTGGCAATGCAAATAGTGAAGTCATTACAATTAGACCTAAGAATACGTTTAAATACCGTCATGATAATAAGGCTGAAATACTATTCGATATAAAATGTAATGAACCCATTAAGTCAAAACTTATTGCATTAACTTTTGATGATGGACCACATAAAAAGAGAACCCAAATAATTCTAGATATACTCAAGAAATACGAGGTAAAAGCAACTTTTTTTGTTATTGGTAAACGTGTACTTACTAACAAGAATGTACTAACAAATGTGTTTAATGAAGGTCATGAAATAGGCAACCACTCAATGAGTCATCCTACTGTCCAGACCCTCAATTATGAAAGCTTAAAAAATGAGTTTAACTTAACTAATGAGTTGATTAAGAAAACTACCATTGCTGATGTTAAATATATAAGACCTCCTTATGGAACTCTTAATAACACAGTGAGAAAAATATCAAAACAGTTACAAAATAAGATTGTACTATGGTCATGGGACCAGGATACAAAAGATTGGAAAGAAAAGAATATCAATAAAATAGCTAAAAAAGTATTAGATAATGCTTACTGTGGCGATATTGTTTTATTCCATGATAACATATCTACTACCCCAAAAGTTCTTGAGATAATCATTCCAAGTTTAATTGAAATGGGGTTTAACTTTGTAACTATTTCTGAATTAATTGCTTCAGTTCATAATTCCGAAAATTACGACTGTTATTGTTATGATGAGTAAAACTTTTTCTATATGAAAGAAGCCATAATACAAAGTTGAACTAAGCCGCTGCGAGGCAACTTAAAACAAAACCAATAGATATCAAAAATGAGGCATCTCTTCGGAGGTGTTTTTTTGCCCTCGTTCCCACGCTCCAGCGTGGGAATGCATCCCCTGGTGCTCCAGCGTCCCGTCCACACAGGCACACAGTTCGGGTTTTGCAGCTCTCTCTGGGACTCGGTATTTACAGCGCCAAACCGGTATAAGTGCATCTCGCCCAATAGCCTGATAATGCTTCATCACCGGCGGGTGATACAAGACGGGACGCTGGAGCATCCCTGTCTGCGTTCCCACGCTGGAGCGTGGGAACGATATAGGCTCCAGCGTGGGAACGATGATCAAATCATCTGGCAACATCGGCTGATACATGCTAATAGAGATTCCCGTTTCTTATCGACAGCAGAAGGAGTACTCCCCTTATGCGCCATTTCACAATACGTCCCATTTCCCCTCTAATTTTAGCAACCCTGCTGCTCTTCTCTCAGCTTCTCTTCGTTGCAGCACCAGCCCATGCCGAAGAAGTTGCGAAAAAGAAAAAAGTCAAAAAAACCGCAGTGGCTCAAACCGATGACCGTAGTCTTTCAGTTGTAGATAAGAACCGCTACGGCCTTAAGCGGGTGGCTCTGGTGATTGGTAACGGCAGTTACCGACACACCGACAGCATGCCGAAGCTGGCCAACCCGGCCAACGATGCCGACGACATGGCCGTTGCTCTGCGGCGCTTCGGGTTCGATGTCATATCGAAGAAGAACCTCACCAAGGAGGAGATGGACGAAACCATTACTGATTTTGGCCGCAAGATAGCCGACAGTGACGCGGCGCTCTTCTATTACGCCGGCCACGGCTTGCAGGTAAAGGGGCAGAACTACATGGTGCCGGTGGATGCGAACATAGATTCGGAGGCAAAGGTTCCATACCGGGCGGTTAACATCAATCAACTTCTTGAGGAGATGGACAGCAGCCGTAGCCGGGTCAACATTGTCATGCTTGACGCCTGCCGCAACAACCCGATAAGCGGCAAGTTCCGCTCCGGTGGGGGTCGCGGTCTGGCGCCGCCGACCTCCATGCCCAAGGGAACCGTCATAGTTTATGCTACCGACCCCGGCAACGTTGCCGCCGACGGCAGCGGTCGGAACGGCCTGTTTACCGCAGGTCTGCTCACCGCCTTCAAGGGGAGCGACCTCACCCTGGGAGGAGTGCTGTATGCCGCCAGTAAACAGGTACAGAACTCCAGCGGCCATCAGCAGATTCCCTACATAAACGGCCCCGCCACGCTGCAGCGGGAGTTCTCCTTTATTCAGCCATCCAGCATGACCGACCTGCAGCCGTCTTCCGTGCAACCGCAACCGCTGACACCCAGAGTATCCGCACCGCAGCCTGCCACGGTGTATAAAAAACCTGCACAGCAGGAGACCAGCGGCCTGGAAATGGTAAACGTTCCCGGTGGCTGTTTCCAGATGGGGGATAACTTTGGCGATGGTGCTAGTGACGAGAAGCCGGTTCACGAGGCGTGTGTCAGCGACTTTGCTATCGGCAAATATGAGGTGACGGTCGGCCAGTTCCGCTCCTTTGTCAATGCCACCGGTTATAGCACTGAAGCGGAAAAAGGCGATGGCTGCTATGTTTTGACAGGTGGCAATTGGGGAAAAAATGCAAGCTCCAACTGGAAGAATCCGGGATTTTCTCAGGAAGACACCCATCCGGTGGCCTGCGTGTCATGGAACGATGCCACGGTGTATAGCCGTTGGCTGAGTGGCCAGAGCGGGCGGAGCTATCGCCTGCCGACTGGGGCGGAGTGGGAATACGCGGCGCGGAGCGGCGGCAAGCGAGAGAAGTACAGCGGCGGTGACAATGTGGATGCTGTTGCCTGGTACGACAAAAACAGCGGGTCGAAGACTCATCCGGTTGGGCAGAAGCAGGCAAACGGCCTGGGGTTATACGACATAAGCGGCAACGTCTGGGAGTGGGTGAGCGACTGGTATGGGAACTATACAAGTGGCAGGCAGCAGAATCCGCAGGGGCCATCATCAGACTCCTCCCGCGTGATTCGCGGCGGCAGTTGGAGCGGCGACCCGAGGGACGTTCGGGCCTCCTACCGCGACTTCTACGTCCCAGGCTTTCGCAGCGGCGTCATGGGCTTCCGGCTTGTGGCCCCAGTTCAGTGAGCCAGGTCACAGCGGAGGCCGGAGCAGGCAACGGAGGGTGTAGCGGAGCGTAACCCGTAGATTGCCTGAACCGTGCCGGAGCGGATAGGGTTCTATCCTGGTTTTGCCCTCGTTCCCACGCGCCGCGTGGGAATGCAGTTTGGGCGCGCTGCGCCCAGTATCCAGCAGAGGTAAAGGTTTACATTCTGTCGAAGTGAAACTCGTGTATAGCGCAATTTAAAATAAAATCTGCAGACATACTTATAAATGGGACTCCGCAGGCTTTTTCTCGTGGCGCAGCGCGCCGGAACTGCGTTACCACGCAGCGCGTGGGAACGAGAAACTGGACGCTCCAACCACCAGTCACATACCTCCACCCGCCTCAGACATCATTTCCAAAAAAATCAAAATCTGCAATAAAAAGCTTGCCCCTTGTCCGTCTACTGTTATAGATGCTCAATTGAAGGAAATATTGGTAGTGAGGAGGTCTCCATGGACTGGGGTTATTGGTCTGTGCCAATCGTATTGTCTGTAATAGGCATAATCGTCCACTTTATGCCCGAAAAAAGGGCGCGGACGTCAGTCCCGGATTTTGATGAATCACCCACTGAAACCGATGCGGGTCTTACGATGAACTGCCCGTATTGCTTACAGATTCTTGAAATAATGGGAGATGACCGTGGATATACGGTGCGTTGCTCCGGTGATACCACCTCATACTGCTGGTCCTCCATCTTGCTTGACAACTACCGCAAGTTGAAGTTATCCGGCAACTGTCCCGCCTGTTCAAATAATATTACCTTTGAGTTCGCTATTAATCCCGATGTGTTGAAACAGCGGGAGACATCCCCGGAAAAAACTGATCGTGAGCAGAATACACAAACATTGCATCTTCTGTTCGGCCTGCTGGAGCGCACCATCTGGATCTGTGATCACAACATTCGCAACGACATTGGCGACAGTTGGCATGAATCATTCTGGAAACGATATTGTGAGGCATATATCAGGGATGAACTCCCCCTTGGACTTCAGAATATCGATAAATCCCCTGAAGAACTGCGGAATCTGATGCTCCGCCGTGCCAAGTCGGTCTATGACGTGCCCTTGATTGAACCACCGCGTCACGACCCGGATGCCTCGATTGAACAGTCGTTGAAGGAAATGATGTTTTTTAATCAACAGATGGGGGCGGAAGGGAGCCATGACGATCTGGCCATGCGAGATGAGCTGCGTGGCTGGCTGGAAAAAGATATAAAACAGGCCTTTGATGAACCGGAGAAAGCGGTGGAGTGTATTGAAAACCATTGGAACACCGATACCATAACTTATTTCCGGGAACAGGACAGGAACGGAATCGCCTACAGCCATGATGCCTGGTGTGCGAAGCATCCAGCATTGTCACTAAACGTTTTTTGCGAAACATTGTACTCAAGAAGCGGAGATCCGGGTTGGGATTTCCAGATACCAATTTTCGACCATGTGGGTGTTGAGCGCTCTATCGCCATGCTTCCCGATCGTGCAAACAATCTTGAGTCGCTTGTACAAGATATCGCTCGTTTGGTGAATACATTTTTCTATAAATCGTCACTGCTTTCTCTGGTAACTGTCAATGAGCGGCTTGAACTGCAACAGTGTGCTAATGCAACGGTTGGAAGCGGCATTCTTCGTACCGTAGAGGACTGGGGGGTGGATCGATATGACAGCATTGCACATTATGTGTTGCATGACATGCCTGAAGATATCGCTGTATTGACCTTTCCCGATTCAACAACGCGAAACGCAAATTATCTTCAGCGCTATCCTAAAAACTTTCTATCTATTGATTTTAAAGAGATAGTTTATGATGATGACAAGTTTTTTGCGTATCAGAATATGTTAAAGTGGGTTCCTCCCTCCGAGTTTTTCAATGATCCACTATTGTACAAAGAGATGACTAAAGACATCGCCCAGAGAAATCCCAGTATTCTGGATATCTGCTCTGCCGTAGTTGTAAGGCTTGGATCGAAGAGAAACCCTCTGGGGCTTCTTGTCGTCGGTTGGAAGTCGTTCTACAATTTCGGCCCTTATCCGGGAGTTCTTGGCATGAGTGATATGAAGCCATTTCTCCAGTTGGTTGAGGCCATTGAAACCAGTTTAAGGAAGATTGATTCTGCACTTGTCTCTGGTGATGGGGAAAAACATGATATCTGTTTTACCAATTACGTCACACGGCCAGGCAGGAATATATCTGGAGAGGCTCCACTTTCAACACGCTCTCGTGCCGATATGCTTGATAAGTCTTTAGCCGAACAGTTATGCCCGCCGGTTTTTGATCGTGACGGCTTTATGAACAGCTTAAAGATTCTTTTTGACAACGTTAATAACCTTGAAACTTTTCTGTCCGGTGCTCAACAAGTGGTCGATACGTTTTTCTATCCGTCATCGGTACTCTCTTTTGCCATTCAGAAAAATTCCGGCTTCGTGATACTGAATGCGGCAACATACGCAGGGATTGAAAGGGATAAGGATGCATGGGGGCTTTCAGATCCTGATTCGATTGCCAATTTCGCTCGCCACATCAACAAAATCCTGCTTTTCCCGAATTTGGTTACCCCGCAGTATAGAGGTTTTCTTGCTATTCCATTCGATCATTATAAGCTTTTTGCTTTGGAAACGCTGGAGGAACAAAACGCAGAACGGGAAAAAGCGTATATCAGTTACGCATCACTGAAGGATGCTCCCGATTTTCAACTGATAAGGTCTAAAACATCACAGGGATCTGAATCCGGCATAGACAAACTGTCATCAGCGGTGCTGGCACCGCTCATTTTTAACAAAGAGTTTTTAGGCGCGATGTTGATCGGTTTTCAAACCATAGATGGATTTACCCTCGGTGATACCCATTTGCTGCGAGAAGAAAATTGTGTGGATCTTATATTTATGGTGGAGCATTTTGCGGCAATACTGGCGAAGCTGGATCAAGGATAGACGGCAGCAGCCATGACAATAAGGTCGATTACGATACAGAGCGGGATGCCTTCTTGGCCGGGCTTGGCTTGACGGTGATTCATATACAGGATGTGGATGTTAAGAGAAACCTGGAAGGGGTTCGGTTGATATTGCGACAGCATCCGGCGCTGGTATAATTGGCCGGCGCAGAGATTATAATTCCCCTCCAGTGGAGGGGTGGCAGGCGAAGCCTGACGGGGTGGTGATTCAGTGGCACCAGCAACCACCCCGCCCTTCGGGCACCCCTCCACGGGAGGGGAATTTTAACCCGTCCTTCCGGTATCCATTGACGGGAGTGGAATTAGGTTCACGCAGAGCATGGGCAACAAGCACAAACGAATGATGTGTAAGAGGTGATAACTAAATGATTTTAAAATCAGATAATCCGAAAAATCCGTGTAATCCCGATTCAGACGAGGTGACGATATGAAAAAATCCATCTGGCTGGCGTTTGTTATGGCGGTGTTGGTGCTTTGTGTTGCAGGCACGGCGAGTGGCGCGGGGGCGGCGGGGAAGAAAACAGTAAAGAAGGCGGAAGCAATGGCATTGAAAGGTGTTGAGAATGAGGCGGTGGATAAGCCAGAGATATTTGCACAGTTAGGGCATTCAGGGAGAGTTGATACCGTTGTATTTAGCCCTGATGGCAGATATGCCCTGTCAGGAGGTGATGGAAATACTCTGAAACTATGGGATGTGAGCACTGGCAGAGAAATTAAAACTTTTATAGGACATACAGCTACGGTTAACTCTGTGGCCTTCAGCCCTGACGGAAGGTTTGCGCTCTCAGGCAGCATGGATAAGACACTAAAGCTTTGGGATATAAGCACGGGTAAAGAAATACGGACTTTTTTGGGACATACTAATTGGGTGCAATCTGTAGCATTCAGTCCCGATGGCAAGTATGCCTTGTCTGCCGGGAGTTATGATAAAACCGTGAAGCTATGGAGTGTTGCTACTGGTAACCTGATACGAACCTTTACAGGACATTCTGATCGCATTGACTCAATCGCCTTTAGTTCTGATGGCAGACATGTGTTGTCAGGAAGTTACGATCGAACTTTAAAACTATGGGAAGCGGCAAGTGGTAAAAATATTCGTACATTTACTGGACATACAAGCGATGTTACCTCCGTCGCATTGAGCCATGATGGCAAGTATGCTCTGTCAGGAAGTATGGATTCGACGATGATACTTTGGGATGTAAAGAACGGCAGAGTGATTCGGTCGTTTTTAGATAATACGACTCTTTACGCTAATCGAGGTACTATTGTTTCAGTGGCATTCAGTCCTGATGGCAATAATTTCATCTCTGCTTGCTCTGGTAATCATGTGGTTAAGCTTTGGGATGTCAAATCTGACAAAGAGGTTCGAACTTTTATAGGACATTCAGAGTCAGTTGAGTCTGTGGCCTTCAGCCCTGATGGAAAATTTGCGCTCTCTGGCAGCAGTGATAAGACACTTAAGCTTTGGGACGTATATACCGGTGAAGAAATATTGACTTATTCTGGTCAAACTAATCCGATTTATTCCGTAGCAATCAGCCCGGACGGCAGATATATTTTGTCTGGTTCAAGTAATAAAAAAATGATGCTGTGGGATTTAATAACTGGAAAAGAAAAACAAACCTTTTCTGGTCATAATAGCATTGTTACTTCAGTGGCCTTCAGCCCTGACGGAAGGTTTGCACTATCAGGCAGCATGGATAAGACACTGAAACTTTGGGATATAGCAAGTGGAAAAGAGGTGCGATCACTAAGTGGACATTCCAGGGAAATTACATCAGTTGCATTTGGCTATAATGGGCTGTTTGTATTATCAGGTAGCGCAGATGGTACTATGAAAACATGGGATATTTCTTCTGGAAAGGAAATCAAGACATTCAGCGGCCATTTAATCAAAATTGGAGATTTATTTATTTCTGACTTTTCAGCATTAGTCTCATCAGCTGCCTTAAGCTTTGATGGGAAATATGCAGTATCTGGCGACCATAACAATAATATTTACCTTTGGGATACTGCCACTGGTAAAGAGATCAGAAAATTCACAGGCCATGTAAGTCCAAGTATTGCAACTAGATATTTTAAAGATTCCGTGGCTTTTAGCCCAACATTAAAATATTTGTTATCTGGTGGTAGTGGTCAAACCGTTAAAATATGGGATGTATTTTCGGGCCAAGAGATTAGAACATTTACAGAACATTTGTCTGATGTCTCATCTGCGGTTTTTAGCGCAGACGCCAAATATGCCCTTTCAGGGAGTTATGATAATACCTTAAAGTTATGGGAGGTGGCGAGCGGCAGGGAGATCCGAACCTTTATAGGGCATTCAAACTCGGTTATGTCTGTATCATTTGGCCCAGATGGCAGGTATGCAATCTCGGGAAGTTCAGATGGCACAATCCGCCAATGGAATATTCAAACCGGCCAAGAACTTGCCCAATTCATCTCCTTCACCGACGGTGAATGGATCACCATAACCCCCGAAGGCTACTACAACGCATCCCCCAACGGCGACAAGCACCTGAACGTCCGAATCGGTGACAACGTTTACGGTATCGAAAA
>Ga0247844_1009139_pt1 | contig 10463 bp, 9 predicted proteins | sample LaCtaG_FD_192421 | JGI IMG/M metagenome (GOLD analysis project Ga0247844, IMG submission 192421) | Freshwater microbial communities from meromictic Lake La Cruz, Castile-La Mancha, Spain - LaCruzMarch201714.5m_1 | ecosystem: Environmental > Aquatic > Freshwater > Lake | place: Spain: Castile-La...
CGTCGTCAGTGCCTCGCGGTCGGCCGGATTGGCCTTGAGTGCGGGCACGGCGGCAGCGAGGGTCTGCAGCACTTCCTGCGCTTCCTCGATGAAGATGTCGAGCATCTCATCGTCGCGCACTTTCACTGAAATGGCAGGTTCTGGCAGCGGGGCTGGCATAGCCGCAGGGGGCGCTACTGTCTCTGCGGCATCCAGCAACGGCAACAACACATCAACCGCCGCCGGGCCATGCTGCAAGGCATCGCTGTATTGGGCCAGCGCCGCCAGATGATGGGCCAGCAGGGCGGCGTGATCGGCACTCCCGACCCCGCTCAGCAGGCGCGTGGTCGCGGCCGTGGCGACCGTCGCCGCTTCATGGGCATCGAGCAGCACGAAAGCGCCGGCCACCTGATGCAGCACTTCCTGCGCCTTGGCCGGAATGGCTTGGCCCGGCTGCTGGAAACAGGGTTCCAGTAAGGCTTCCAGCGCATCGAGGTTACGACGAATTTCGGTGGCCACTTGCGCCTGCAACTGGCGCTCGCGCCAGAGCAGACGCGCCAAGGGTGGTGGCGTAGCGTCCTGCGGTTTCAGTGCGTCGAGATGATCGATCTGCTGCTGGACGGCGGCCACGAACATGGCTTCATCGGCAGGACTGCGCAGGCCTTCGCTCTCGATGACTTCCTCGACCAGCACCAGCGCGCCGGCGAGATCGAGCGCCAGCCGGGCATCGGCACGTTCCGGTTGCTGCCGCAGCCAGACCGCGAAGGCGGCGATGGCGCCAACCAGTCGCGCCAGTGCCGGGTCGTTGCTTTCGTTGGCGGTGGCGGCCAGTAGCTGCACGACATCGTGAAAGCGCATCAGCGCAATCGCTTGGCCCTGACTGAAGCGTTCCCATTCCTCCATCGCCGTGGTCAGTGGCGCACGACAGGCGGCGCGGCGCGTTTCGACGCCAGCATCATCTGCCGGCAGCAGATCGGTCAGCCGATAGGCAGCGCGCACGCTCTCCAGTTGCTCGCCGCCCGGCGCGGCGAGAGCAATAGCGTAAAGCAGGCCCTTCATCAACAGTTCGGGCGGCGTACTGGCTTTGCCGTCGGCAAGCTCGGCAAACAGTTGGTCCAGGCCAGCCAGCAGTTCATCCGGCACTTCCCCGTCTGCCAGCGTTTCGAACCATGCGAGCGCCACCCACCACGGCATACGCTGGCCTGGGTCAGCAAGGCTTTGTTCGAGGATGACGAGGGCGTTCTTCATTTCCGTCAGGCCGCGCGCTTCACCCGTACGCCACTTGGCGAGGCCGCGTGCAAAGCCGAGGCGCAGGGCTTTCAGGCGGACCGGCGGCAGTTCGCTGGTCGCCTCGCGACGCGGCGGGCGCAGGCCGAGATCGGGCTGGAACAGTACCAGCGGTGAGGGTGCGGACTGCCCCGCCGCCAATGCCAGCCCGCGATAAGCCGGATACAGGCGCAGCGGCTGGTCGGGATGACCGGCCATCAGGTCGTCGAGGTAACGGCGCAGGGCCGACAAGGCGGCACCCGCCGCAGCGGTGACCGCCACGACATTCGTATCTGCTAAAGGTGCAGCCAGACTGGCGAGATGCGTTTCAACCGTTTCGGCACAGTGCGTCACGCCCGCCAGGCCGACCAGCGTCAGCGCACCGCAGGCCTGATGCAAATGGCCGCGCGCCTCGTTGAGCGTCGCCGGATTGTCGGGCGCTGCCGCGTGGCGCGACAGCGCGGCCCCCGCGCGCTCAAGGGCGAGATCGATCTCGTCCTTGACCCAGGAAAGCGTACCAGTATCGAAAGCGGGGGCGGCCATGCGGTTATCAGACCTTAAAGCCCGACACTGAGCCCTTGAGTTCCGCGGCCAGCGCACTGAGTTCGCCGACTGAATTAGCCGAGCGCCGTGTCCCTTCGGAGGTTTCCTCGGTGATTTTCAGGATGCCTTCCATCGCCCCGGCCACCTTGCGCGCCACCTTGACCTGATCACGCGTATCGCTGGCAATCGTGCCGATCAGCGTCGACAGCCGGTTGGTCACATCGCGAATCTCGGTGAGCGACTGGCCGGCCGCATCAGAACGACGCGCGCCCTCGACCACCCCGAGCGTGGCATGTTCCATCGCCGCCACCGCATCATGCGTATCGGCCTGAATGGTTTTGACAATCGCCGCGATCTCGCGCGTCGCCTCGCCAGACCGTTCCGCCAGCCGCTGCACTTCCTCGGCCACCACGGCAAAGCCCCGGCCGGCGGCGCCGGCACTGGCCGCCTGGATCGCGGCGTTCAAAGCCAGCACGTTAGTTTGCTCGGTGATGTCCGAAATCAGTTCGACGATTTCGCCGATCTCCTGCGAGGATTCGCCGAGGCGCTTGATGCGCTTGGAGGTTTCCTGAATCTGGCTGCGCAGGTCGTTCATGCCGGCGATGGCTGCGACCACCGCTGCATCACCCTTGTCCGCCGCCGTCAGCGAGGAGCGCGCTACCGCCGCCGTTTCGCCGGCGCGGTTGGACACGCCGTGCATCGAGTCGGCCAGCGTTAGCACCTGGCCGCCGGCATCGCGAATTTCGCCTGACTGTCGTTCGGAGGCTTCCAGCAGGGTAGTGGAAATCGACTGTGCATCCTGCGTGGCACGATCGACGCGGCGCGCCGCATCGTTGATGCGCTTGACCAACACCGCGAGTTCCTCGATCGCGTAATTCACCGAATCGGCAATGGCGCCGGTGATGTCCTCGGTCACCGTCGCGCGGGCCGTCAGGTCGCCGCTGGCCAGATCGCCCATTTCGTTCATCAGGCGCAGGATCGCTTCCTGGGTCGCATCCTTGGCGGCTTCAGCGGCACGCCGCTGGCGCTCGGTTTCGGCCTGGCGCGTCTGTGCATCGTCGTTGAAGACCTTGAAAATTAACACCAAAAGCCCCAGGGCCAGCGAGCCCAGTACGGTCGCAATGCCGGTGCGCAGTTCGCGACCATCCAAGGCCCGCGCATAGTCGCTGGACAGACCGGCCACCGCCGCATCGAGCGCATTGGTCGCCTTGAGCAAAGCGGTCGCCGCCTCGACCACCAGCGGCGGCGGTACCTGGCCACTGGCGATACCGGCCATCTGATCCTCATGCGCCAACACCAGGGCGATATGGCGCTCGTGAGTATTCCATTGCGTGCGCAGGCTCTCCAGGGTGACACGGACCGCCTCGCCGGAGGGCGGCACCGTCGCCCCTTCAATCTGCCCACCGGTGGTCAAAATACCCAGTGCCTGATTGAAGTGATCGCGCGCCAAGCCCAGTTCCTTCAAGCCGGCCGCATCCCCGGACGTCATCGCCATCAGCGTGGCCTTGCCGATCTGCTGGCTGAGCGTGCGCATCTGGCCGGTCGCCGAGAGATAGGCGGCGGTATGACTGGCCGTGCGATTGTCGACGAAGACGATGTAGGTCGCAATGGTCAGAAACAGCAGAAAGACCGTGCCGAGAATCTGCAGTTCGACGCCCAGCGAGCGACTACTTTTCGCTTTTGTGGCGGTAGCGGCGGGTTTGCCGATCTGGGGGAGTTTGAAGCTGAAAGCCATGAATATCTCCGGGCGCTCAATCAATCAGCGGCAATGAGGCATCGAGGAAAGCGGGATCGGCCAGCAGGCGGTCGGGTTCGAGGCGCAACCAGTGCGTGCCCTGGCTGTCGGTATAAGCTTCACCCTGCCAAGGCGGTGCCGCAGTATCGTCCGCCTCAGCAGCAAACAGGCTGTCGGTACGCTTCAGGCCATGCACACGGGAGACCAGCAGGGCGCTGTTGCTGCCGTGACGCGTGCCGATGCGCAACAGGCGTGAGCTGCCCTCGCGCGGCGTCGGTGCACCGCCACAGAATATCGAAAAATCGACAACGGCCTGCAACTCGCCATGCACATTGGTCATGCCGGCAAACCAGGGCTGGGTCAGGGGCACCGCTGTCAGCGGTGGAGCGGGCAACACTTCGCCAGCTGCCGGCAGGTCGATCAGCCAGCGCCGGCCACCGGATTCAAAACCCAGCAGGGCCGGCACACTGGCACCCGCCTGTGCCGCCGCCAGACGGGTGGCAATGGCTTCCTGATACGCCCGCAGGTCGATGCGCTTGGCCACGGCTATATCACCCTAGCCGAGCGCCGCGATCTTGGCCAGCAGGCTGGCCCCGTCGATCGGCTTCGTCAGGTAGTCCTGTGCGCCCTGGCGCATGCCCCAGATCTTGTCGGTTTCCTCGTTCTTGGTGGTGCAAAGGATAACCGGGATGTGCCGCGTCACGTCATCACGATTCAGGCTGCGCGTCGCCTGGAAGCCGTTCATATTCGGCATCACTACATCCATGATGATCAGATCGGGCAACTCGCGCTTGGCCGCTTCGACGCCTTGGGCGCCGTCGGTGGCAATCGAAATGGCGTAGCCCTTGCCGGTCAGCAATTCGGTGAGGATATGACGCTCCACCGGAGAATCGTCAACGATGAGAATGCGCTGGATGGGCATATTTGTTGAGAGCGGCCAACAGGCTTTCCTGGGTAAAGGGTTTGGTGAGGTGTTCATCGGAACCGGCGAGGCGGCCACGCGCGCGGTCAAACAAACCGTCTTTCGAGGACAGCATGATCACCGGCGTTTGCGCAAAACGCGGATTGCGCTTGATCAGCGCACAGGTCTGGTAGCCGTCGAGGCGCGGCATCAGGATGTCGCAGAAGATCACATCGGGGGCGTGGTCGGCGATCTTGGCAAGGGCGGCAAAACCGTCCTCGGCGACGATCACCTGACAACCGGCGCCGCACAGAAAAATCTCCGCACTCTTGCGGATGGTGTTCGAGTCGTCGATCACCATGACCTTCAGGTTATGCAGATTTTCATCCATTTGAACGGGATAAAGCGGGCAGTTGGTGACCCAAAAAGACGTGAAGGCTTTCGGTTAGAATCAAACGCATCATACCGCAAGGCTTTTCTCCGGCGTTCCTGCCATTTCGCGATGCCATCTGCACGTTTTAATCCACCTGCCGTTCTCTCTTTTGCCGCCTCGGACCCCACCTGCGGGGCCGGCCTGCAGGCCGACCTGCTCACGATTGCTGCCCACGGCTGCCATCCGCTGACGGTCGTCACCGCCCTGACGGTGCAGGACACCATTGGTGTTGAAGACCTCCTGCCCATGGAAGGTGGCTGGGTCGCCGACCAGGCGCGCGCGCTGCTCGAAGACATGCCAGTCGCCGCCTTCAAGCTTGGCCTGCTCGGTAGCGTCGAGGCGATTGCCGCCGTCGCCGAAGTGCTGTCCGACTATCCCAATACGCCGGTAGTATTCGACCCGGTGCTGGCTTCCGGGCGCGGCGATGCCTTCGCCGACGAGGACATCATCGCGGCCATGCTCGAACTGATTCTGCCGCTCACCGACGTGCTCACGCCCAATAGTATGGAAGCACGCCGGCTGGCGCAGGAAATAGACGGAAAAGTCGGCGCTGGCGGGACGGCGAATCTGGCCGAATGCGCGCGCCTGCTGGTCGGTGCTGGCTGCGCCCATGTGCTGGTCACCGGTACGCACGAGCACTCGGCGCGTGTCGTCAACACGCTGTACGGTTCGCATGGTCCCGTGCGCCACGACGACTGGGAGCGCCTGCCCGGCAGCTACCACGGCTCGGGCTGCACCCTGGCCTCAGCCATCGCGGCCAACCTCGCCTGGGGCCAACCCCTGCCCGAGGCGGTACGCGCGGCCCAGCACTACACCTGGCACAGTCTGGCGGCGGGCTTCCGGCCCGGCATGGGGCAGCACATTCCCAACCGCCAGTGGCAAAGTCCATCACCTCATTCTCTTGCGTCTGCGGAGCTTGCTCATGTCATCACCTCCTGAAGGCGTCCTGCCCCTGGCCGGACTGTATGCACTGACCCCCGACGACAATCTGTTGCCGCGGCTGTCGGCACTGGTCGAAAGCGCCCTCAAGGGCGGCGTGCAGTGGGTGCAGTATCGCAACAAGATTGCCCCGGCGCCGTTGCGACGCGCCCAAGCGGCCGAATTGCTGCGCATCTGCCGTGCCCACGGCGCCAAGCTGATCGTCAATGACGACATCTGGCTGGCGGTCGAGATCGGTGCCGACGGCGCCCATATCGGCCGCGATGACCTGCCCGGCGGCAGCCTCAGCACGGCGCGCGATGCCCTTGGTGCCAAACGGATTCTCGGCGTCTCCTGCTATAACGACCTGGCGCGTGCCGAAGTGGCCGTCGATGCCGGCGCCGACTACATCGCCATCGGCAGCGTGTTCGCCTCGGCCAGCAAACCAAATGCCGCACGCGCCTCGCTTGATCTGGTGGTTGAGGCCAAACAGCGCTTCAAAGTGCCGGTTTGCGCCATCGGCGGCATCACGACAAAAAATGCGCCCCAGGTCCTTGAAGCCGGCGCCGACATGATCGCCGTGCTCTCCGACCTGTTTGACGCCATGGATATTCAGAAGCAGGCCGAGCGCTTCCGTCACCTGTTCAAGCGTGCCTAATCCATCATGACCCACAACGAAGATCTTTTTTCCCGCGCCCAGAAATCCATCCCGGGCGGCGTCAACTCGCCCGTTCGCGCTTTTCGCTCCGTCGGCGGTGTGCCGCGCTTCTTCACGCGCGGCGCGGGTGCCTATGTCTGGGATGCCGATGGCAAGCGCTATATCGACTATGTAGGTTCCTGGGGGCCGCTGATTCTCGGCCACGCCGACCCGGATACCGTCAAGGCAGTGCAAACGGCGGCGGCGAGTGGCCTGTCCTTCGGCGCACCCACCGAGGCCGAGATCGAGCTGGCCGAGTTGCTCACCCAGCGCGTGCCGAGCATGGAAATGGTGCGCCTCGTTTCTTCCGGCACCGAAGCGACGATGAGCGCGATCCGTCTCGCGCGCGGCTTCACCGGGCGCGACATGCTGGTCAAGTTCGAGGGCTGTTACCACGGCCACGCCGACAGCCTGCTGGTCAAGGCCGGCTCGGGCATGCTGACTTTCGGTAATCCGTCTTCCAGCGGCGTACCGGCGGACCTCGCCAAACACACGCTGGTGCTCGACTACAACGACGCGCAGCAGCTCGCCGATGCGTTCGCGCAGCACGGCGACAAGATCGCCTGCATCATCGTCGAGCCGGTCGCCGGCAACATGAACCTGATCGCGCCCAAGCCCGAATTCCTCAAGGCGATGCGCGATCTCTGCACGAAACACGGCGCGGTGCTGATTTTCGACGAGGTGATGACCGGCTTTCGCGTCGGCCCCGGCTCAGCGCAGGGGCTGTATGGGATCACGCCGGACCTCTCCACTTTCGGCAAGGTAGTCGGTGGCGGCATGCCGCTCGGCGCCTTTGGCGGGCGTCGCGACATCATGGAAAAGATCGCCCCGCTCGGCCCGGTCTATCAGGCCGGTACGCTCTCGGGCAATCCGCTTTCGGTCGCCGCCGGCCTCGTCACGCTCAAGAAGATTGCCGTCCCCGGCTTCTACGAAGCCCTCACGGCGCGGACGAAGTCGCTGGTCGATGGCCTGAGCGCTGCAGCAAAAAAACAGGGTGTCACTTTCAGTGCCCAATCCGTGGGCGGCATGTTCGGCGTCTATTTTGCCGCTACCTGCCCGACCTCTTACGCAGAGGTCATGGCATGCGACAAGGACGCCTTCAACCGTTTCTTCCATGCCATGCTTGAAAAGGGCATCTATCTCGCCCCCTCGGCCTTCGAAGCTGGCTTCGTTTCGGCAGCGCACACGGACGCGGATATTGCCGCCACCGTGGCCGCTGCCGAGGCGATCTTCGCCAGCCCGTAAAAGTCGGCGCTGGCGGGACGGCATACTGCGGCGATGTTCAACCTCACCCGCTATTTCTCGACGCTGTCCTTCGTCCTGATCGTCATGGCCGGCGGCATCCTCGGCAGTTACTACCGCGACAATGCGGTACGCCAGTTGATCGTTGCCAGCGAGACGCAGAATATCGCCGTGACGACGATGTTTCGCAACTCCCTGTGGTCGCGCTTCGCCCTGTTTATCGAGCTTTCCTATCTACGCGCGCCCCCGACCCTGCGCAATGCCGATGAAAGCGTCACGCTGCGCAAGACCCTCATCGATCTGATGAAGGAAACGGAGATCGTCAAGGTCAAGATTTACAACCGTGATGGCCTGACCATCCTGTCCACTGACCCGCAACAGATAGGAGAGGATAAAAGGAACAACCCAGGCTTTGCCGCCGCACTTTCCGGCAAGGCCGTCAGTGAACTGACTCACCGCAACAGCTTCGACAGTTTTGAAGGCGCCCTTTCGGAAATCGATGTGGTTGCGAGCTACCTGCCCCTGACCGACACGAGTGGCGGCATTGCCGGCGTCATCGAGCTTTACCAGGATGTCACCAGCACCATGCGGCAGATTAACCGGGCGCTCTGGCACATCTCGCTGGTGGTCGTTACCGTACTCGCCACCCTGTTCCTGCTGCAACTGCTGGTGGTGCGGCGGGCGCAAGGCATCCTGCGTCAGCAGGCCGCCGAACTGGAAACCAGCAACCGTGAACTGGATCAGCGCGTACAGGCGCGCACAGCCGAATTGCAGGCGGAAGTCGCCGAACGCCGCAATGCCGAGGTTCGCCTCGATCATCTGGCCCACCATGATCCGCTGACCGGCCTGCCCAATCGCCTGATGTTCCACGAACAACTGCGCCACAGCCTCAGTCTGGCCGCACGCCACCAGCGACAGCTGGCGGTCCTGTTTATCGATCTTGATCGTTTCAAGGAAGTGAATGACACCCTCGGCCATGCCATTGGCGATCAGTTGCTGGTGGCCGTCACACAGCGACTGGTGGCGCACCTGCGCACGGCCGACACGCTGGCGCGCCTCGGTGGCGACGAGTTCATCTGTGTCATCGAAGAGCTCAAGGACAGCCACGAAGCCCAACGCGTCGCCGACAAGCTGATCGAATTGCTGTCGCAGCCCTTCACGATCCGCGAACACGAGCTGTTCGTCGCCGCCAGCATCGGCATCTGCCTTTACCCAGGCGACGGCGAGGACGTCGATACGCTGGTGCGCAATGCCGACACCGCCATGTATCAGGCCAAGGCGCATGGGCGCGGCCGCAGCCATTTCTACACGCCGGAAATGACCCGCGAGGCACAAGAACGCAGTCACATGGACAATCTACTGCGCCGCGCCATTGAGGCCAACGAGTTGTCCGTGCACTACCAGGTCAAGGTCGACATGCATGGCCAGCCGGTCGGTGCCGAAGCGCTGCTACGCTGGCACAGTGCCGAATTGGGCAATGTCTCGCCGGTGCGCTTCATCCCGCTGGCCGAAGAGACTGGCTTCATCGTGCCGCTGGGCGAATGGGTCCTGCGTCAGGCCTGTGCGCAGATGATGGCCTGGCGCGCATCCGGTATGGTGATGCCCAAGGTCTCGGTCAACCTCTCGGTCAAGCAGATCGAGCGCAGCGATGTCGTCGATATGGTGCGCCGCGTGCTCGCCGAAACCGGGCTGGAAGCTACAGCGCTCGAACTCGAGATCACCGAATCAGTAATCATGAACATGGAGGATGCTCTGTCGATCCTCAAAGGCCTGAACGATCTGGGTGTGCAACTTGCCATTGACGATTTCGGCACCGGCTATTCCTCGCTGGCCTATCTCAAGATGCTGCCGATGGACACGCTCAAGATCGACCGCGCCTTCATCATTGGGATTGGCCAGAACACCGGCGACGAAGCCATCATCCGCGCCATCATCGCGCTGGCCCGGAGCCTGCAACTCGGGACGGTGGCCGAGGGCGTGGATAGCGAGCATCAGGTGGGCTTCCTGCGCGCCCACGGCTGCGACCAGATTCAGGGCTTCCTGTTCGGCAAGCCCCAGCCGGCGGATGAATTTGCCGCGCACTGGGTGCAAGCTTCCGAGGCCCGAGCACACTGATGCCCGCCCTCTCTCCGGCCGCTGCCTGGGGCATCCTGCTGATCGCCGGTTTGTGTGAAATTGCCTGGGCGGTCGGCCTCAAATACACCGAGGGCTTTTCGCGCCTGCTGCCCAGCGTGCTGACGCTCGCCGCCATGACCGTCTCGATCCTGCTGCTCGGCTGGTCGCTCAAGACACTGCCGGTCGGCACCGCCTATGCCGTCTGGACCGGGGTCGGTGCCGTTGGTACCGCCATATTGGGCATGCTCCTGTTTGGCGAATCACGCGAGGTTGCCCGGCTAGTCTGTATCGGCCTGATCGTCGCTGGCATCCTCGGCCTGAAACTGGTGACGAAATGAAATCCTCACGCCTTCTCATCGCCGCACTCGTTGTGGCCATTCTGGCCGGTGCCGGCTTCTGGCTGACACGTCCGAAGCCCATCCCGGTACGCCTTCATACGGTGGCGGCCGGACTCGTGGAATCCACGCTGGCCAATACGCGTGCCGGCACCGTGGAAGCCTGCCAGCGCACCAAGCTCTCGACCATCATGGGTGGCCGCATCGAATATCTCGGCGTCAAGGAAGGCGATCAGGTCAAGAAGGGCCAGTTGTTGATGAAGCTGTGGAATGACGATCAGCAGGCGCAAAAATCGCTG
>Ga0247844_1009149_pt1 | contig 10450 bp, 10 predicted proteins | sample LaCtaG_FD_192421 | JGI IMG/M metagenome (GOLD analysis project Ga0247844, IMG submission 192421) | Freshwater microbial communities from meromictic Lake La Cruz, Castile-La Mancha, Spain - LaCruzMarch201714.5m_1 | ecosystem: Environmental > Aquatic > Freshwater > Lake | place: Spain: Castile-La...
CTGCTGGCAAAGTCAATGTGCCGGCAGAAGTTGTGGTAGAATTTGCCAATAAATTAATGATTGCTACGGGCGCTCGTGTGGAGTAAGGAGTATAACCTAATGTTTTAGCGTGTGATACAGCCGACTCTCGCAAAATAGCGGTATCTAAAAACGATTCATTTGCGACCATGTTTAAGTAATACGCATTGTAATGAGTATTATAGGCAAGAATATCTAAAAGAATATTTAAGCCAGCCCCATCAAAATCGTAATCTGTAAATTCAGATTGTTGCTTTAGAAAAGCTTTTAAGTTATTTTTAATTGTGTCAAAGTCAAGCTCTGTCACTCGTAAACGGTTTGCCATTTTTATCTAATTCTCTCTAAAAAGAAATTAATTGTAATTGGGTTTGGATTGTTAATGATAAAAAACTCCAAACGAATTTTATATGCGTTTTCATCAGGTGCTGGCACAGCATCCACTCTAGACACTTGAGCACGAGGCTCAAAGTTACCAATTACCTCTGAAATCTCTCTTTCTAATTGTGCCGAAGTGACCGAATCCACCTGTTCAAATAATAGGCGCCGAAGATTGCTGCCAAGCTCTGGTTGAAAAAGCCTCTCATAGTGGTTTGTTAATATTAAGTTTTTAATAGAGTTAATAATAGCAAACTCATTCTTGTGAGTATTGATATCTTTTTTAACTGGATGAATAGTGAAATTCAAATCCAGGTCTTTAAAAGTTCGGTCTGATTCTATTTTTACGGTTGCCATTTTCTATTTATTCTAGTTTGGAGGGCCTGTGTTACCACCACCAGGTAAAACTCCAGAATGAGTATGTGTAGCAAGAACTGCTCCGCTATCAGTAACTACACCTGAGGCTGTAATATCACCAGTAACATTCACATCGCCTGTTAAATTGAACGAAGAAGCGGTGGCATTAACTGTTCCACCCACAGTCATATTTACCTGACCACCAATTTGTGCGGTAACATTCCCATCTACAAACAAATTAACATTGCCTTGAACATATACTGAATCATCACCAATTACGACACTAAACTTATCTCTTTGGATTCTTTCGGAACGGTCTCCAGCAGGTCCCCATTCAACATACGAACCAGAGCGATGGTACAAGTGTATCCTCTCAGCTCCTTTCGTGTCATCAAACTCCATGGCATGCCCGGATTCTGATTCATATACATTGTTATATGGGTAAACTGCCGAATAGTATGAGTTCGGTTCTACTTTACCTGCTTTATTTGCCGCTTTACTTTCATTAATGGGAGACGGATAATCAGCATCATTTCTTGCCAAGCGTGATGTGCTTGGCTCATCTAATCGTCTTGGGTATAATGTAGGTGCTTCTGATGGTTTAACTGGTGCGGCTGCTAATTGAGCCTCAGTTCTTCCATCACTAAAAGCTTCTTGTGAATTTCCTGCTTTTAATGGAATACTAGGAAAAGAACCCATCACAATTGGATTTTGTCCGCTTTCTCCGTCTGCAAAAAATCCAAACACCATATCACCTTCTTTTGATGCATATGTGTTTGTGTTGTTTATGGGATATGTAACCATGGCCCAAGGCAACGCATCGGTTGGTAAATGCATTTTATCTTCAGCATGCCAACCAACACAACGAACACGACAACGGCCAAGTTTTAATGGGTCTTGTCTATCTTCTACAATACCAATAAACCAAGTAAAACCATTTTTTCCAGCAAAATCTTTATTATCTTCGGAAATCATATTGTGCCATATTCTAAAATTTCTTGTTGTTGTTCTCGGCTACTCGCAGAAATAAAATCTGTTGTAGAAGAATCTGATGCTACCTCAATAATAGTTTCGTGTTTTTCAAAACTAATAATATGCCTTGAAGCAATAATTAAATATTTTCCGTTAATACTTTTATCATCTTCTGATGTGGATTTATTTAAAACTCCTATTTGAGGCGCTTTAACAGTTACATTAAAACCTGAAGATAATTGAAAATTACCAGGCATCACAATTTTTAATTTTTTAGACATTAAATTCTTAAAAATAGCTTTTCTCTGAAAAGCCCAATTCTCAAAATCTTCTTCTTTTGAGATTGAAGATGGATCATTTTTATTAATATATTGACTAAATTGTTTTGCATAACCAAAAATACTAATTGTTTTTCTAGAATTATAAGCTTCAAAATTTTTCAATCCATTTCGGCTTTGAATTGAAGTAAAGTTTGCTGTTTTATTGCCATGTTCTATTCCTGAATAGTGGTCGCCGTAAGATATATTTTTTGTTATAATTGTTCTCGTGATTGGGTCAAAACCTATAAATTTACCAGCGTTAACACCAGAACGAGTTCTATCAATGTTGTCATTTAAAGTTAAAACTTCTAAATATCTTGCACCAGACATTTCTTCAATTGAATTGCTTCCCTCTAAATTTTTTGTTCTATATTCAATATTCAAAACCTCTCCTTGCGTGAGAAGTTTAGATAAAGTAACAAAATTATATCCGGTTATATTTTGAAAAAAAAGAAAATTAGCCGAGTTGTTGCCATCAATAGCTCGCTTTGCACACCATTGAATTGCCTCTATTGGTCTTAAATTTGGTATGACTACACTTTTAATACCAAAAGAACTTTCGTATATTCCACCAAGGTTATTTTTAGAAATTTTTAAATAATTCAAAAGAATATTTTTAACAATATCCGAATAGGACGCTTCATATGACTGATTAACTCTTTGTTGGTCTGAATATATTAATTCATCAGAAACAAAATGAAGAATATATTTTACTGTAGCTGGTCCATCAGAAATTCTATCTGTTTGTTTATAAATTCTGAACGCTTTTTTGAAAAGAAAATCGCTAGAAGATTCATCTTTTTTAAAACTTAATAATAATGACTCCGAACCATCAAACAAAATTTGACCAGACAAATTCAAAGAATCACGAATTAAAATATTTCCACTCATTACAGGCATTAAAATTGAATCAAAAATATTAATTTCTGTAAATATTTGGCTAATGTCAATGTTTCCGCCTTTAGTTACAAGAATAACCTCATCAATTTTATATTGTGTTGAATTTTTAATTGATAAACTCATAATGATAAAACTCTTTTAAATTCTTTTTCAACCTCAGAAACAAATTCTTTTTTCAATAATTTAATATTCCTTTTGGACTCATTTTGCTCTTGCTCATAGGTATAGTATGACTGTGTTTCTTTTGTTATCAAGATTGTAACAACTTCACCAGCTTGTGTTGTTTTAGAAATAGAACTTGTAGCTACATTGGCATAAGTGTTAGCATCCAAAGAAATTTTTTCTGTTGTAATTGTGCCGTCATTTGTGGTGGTTGTAATTACTTTAAAGTAGCCTTGAACATTATTTACACTTAGAGCCCAAGCTAAACCTGATTGTGCTGGAGTGTTTGCCGCTCCATTGGCCGTATATTTTTCATCAATAAATTTAATTAAAGTATCACTTTTGAGTGGCCAATCAAATTGCGGGTCAATAATATCGTTTAACAATAAAACTATCCAATGTCTTTCTGAATTACCATAAAATTTATGAGCAATAATTTCAGGGGTATCACTATCTTGAACCTGATATGGATAAAAAGCAATAGAATTTTCTTTTAAAGAATTTTCAAAAGCAAAACGAGCTATAATGTTTGTAACAGAATCTACACCAATACTATCACTATTACTAGTGTAAAATGTTTTTGGAAAATAATTAAAATATTTTGACATAATTGTTTTTTTTATTCTTGACGGAAATCAACTCCTGCGTTACCAAATTCGGCCATATTATAAGCTGAAGAAATTTCTGAATTTTTTGATGTTGCGTCTGGAATATTTTTTGTTAAATATTCCACCTCTTGGAAAGATAAAGTCATTTCAATACCAACAGGCATACCGGTACCACCAACAGAAGTTTCTTCACCAGGAACTTCATATGCAGACCAACCATTTGGCGCATAATTTACTTGTATGCTTTTTAACACACAATTTCCTATTTGAGGAACATTTAAGTTTTGTTTTCCTGAGTAATAAAATTTAATATCAAATTGTGATGGAGGTATTAATAAAAGGGAAGAACCATCATTTTTTAACTCTGGCGCTTGATGAAATTGTAATAAATTTATAATTTTTTGAACCTCTAAAGCTTCTCCTTCATTTCTTGGATAAAATTTAAACTGAAAATCAAATTTTCTAAACGCTGGAGACAAGTAAATCACCTCTAACATAGGATTAACAACAGCACCTAGACCTAGAAATGCTCCTGCTCTTAATAAGTCATTTGTATTTGTTGCAAATCTAGATATAGCCGCTTTTGCTAAATCAGCTGCCTTACCCGCATCGCCACCTGCCGCTATTTGTTCAGCTAAAGCCACTCCAGCCAAACCCCCCAAAGATGATGTTAGTGATAAATCATTATAGTTTTGTTGAGTATCAAATTGTAAAGTGTCTGGCATATACAAAGCAATAACATCGCCTGTGGTTGTTACTTGTTTTAGTTTACCGCCATTCAATTGTAAATTTTTTAAATTTCTATTAATTATGCTTTGAGTTGCTGGCCCGTTTGCATCTAAAATGGTTGATACATTTGTGCCTAAATTTGTTGATATTTGTTTAACTCCTGTGGCGAAAGAATCTACCGCTCCTCCAGAGATATTATTAAGTTTATCTATTCCAGCCGCAGCACTATCTCTTAATTTTGTAGCTAAAGCTCCTCCACTTATTTGTTTTATTGAGTCCGAAACATTTACTCTATTTAAAGAAGGGTCTAATAGTGATGAAACTCCGGCAGAAAAAGATCCTTGCTCTGGAGAATCTGTTAATGAGGATGTTTTTTGTTTTTGAATATAAATTAACATGTAATGCCCTTTATCGGCATTACCAATATCTTCAGGAAATCTTAATGTTCTAGTTTTATATGGCGATTCATATAAAGAAGCTAATGGCCCTCGTTTTGATTCTTTTTTAAATTCAATATTTGCAAAACCAAATAAAGACATGTTTAATCCTTTGAAGTAAGATAGATAGTATTTATGTCATATAAAGGATGGTTTAAGCCAAAAAACCCAAACAAATACAAGGGCGATGCCAACAACATCGTCTACCGGTCGTCATGGGAATTGCGTGTGATGAAATATTTAGATGACCATCCAAGTGTTCTGTGGTGGGTCTCCGAAGAGCTGCCAATTCCATATCGGTCACCAATAGACCAAAAGGTACATCGTTATTTTCCTGACTTTATTGTTCGTCTAAAACAGGCAGACAATAAAGAAATTACTGTGGTTCTAGAGGTGAAACCATACAAACAAACTCAGAAACCAACACAGAAACGCCAAACAAAACGATTCATCCAAGAAGCCATGACCTATGCTGTTAACCAAGAGAAGTGGCGAGCAGCTGACTTATTCTGTAAAGAGCATGGATGGCAGTTTAAAATAATTACTGAAAAAGAACTTGGACTTTGAGATAAATACAAGATGGCGTATTTACTAGACAGAATTAAAGAATCGTTGGCTAAAGAGGGTTACACTCCTAGGTCATCGGCCGCACGCCAATGGTTGAAAGCAAAGGTCGGTGAATTACGACCTACTCCTGCGGCTTTAATGAAAGATAGAGAACGCCTAAAAGACAAATCTATTATAGGTAAGATGTATTTCTTTTTTTATGATCCAAAAACTAAGGATTCGTTGCCATATTACGATAGGTTCCCATTGGTTATACCAATTGAACGATACTCAGACGGTTTCTTAGGGTTGAACTTGCATTACATTCACCCAAAGCAACGAATTATCCTTTTAGATAAACTAAGTGATACAGCTACCAATAGACGATTTGACGAAAAAACAAAATTGCGTTTGAGTTATCAATACTTGACTTCGGCCTCCGCATCGTTACAAGCCATGCCATGCATCAAGAGGTATTTGTTTAGTCATCTCACCTCACGATTTTTAGAGATACCTGCTGATGAATGGGACATAGCGGCTCTTTTGCCAGTTGAACAATTTGAAAAAGCAAGCACAAGTAAAGTTTACGCAGAATCACGAAAGAGATTTTAAATGTCATTTTCACCAAATTTATTTTTAGCAAACATCCGAGGAAAAGACGGACTGGCAAAGCCATCTCGTTTTGAAGTAATACTGCCTATTCCTCCATACATTAGCCAGTTTGTAGAAAATTCTATAATTGAAAAAATATTAAACTTTCCAAACTCTGTTTTTACAGATGTTTCGGATGCGATTGGAAACGCTTTTGGACGACAAGGACAGAGAGATGAACAAGCACGCACCTCTAACCCTTCAGTTACTCGTTATCTAGCTCTCCAATGTGAAGTATCTGAATTACCTGGAAAAGCACTTCAAACTGCCGATGTAAAAATATATGGACCAACATATAAAGTACCATATCAAACACAATACAACGATACCTCATTTACATTTTTATGCACAAATGATTTTTTTGAGCGTAAACTTTTTGACCGATGGACTGAAGCAATTATGCCAACAGATACAAACAATTTAAGATTTCCAAAAGGTCAAAGCACAAGGTATATGACAAACATAAAAATTATACAATATAACGAATTTATTCAACAAATCTATGCAATTGAATTAATAGATGCTTTTCCAATAGGCATTGCTGCTCAACCAGTAAATTGGGCAGAGGATAATTTTCACAGATTATCCGTGCAATTTGCATATCAAAAGTACCGTGTCATTTATGATGGAACTTTTGATTTAGCTGCAGCTGCAACAGCCGTTCTTGGTTCTGCTGCTTCTAGGTTACTGCCTTTTGGAAAAGCAACAACGAGATTACCATTTAAATTTTGAATTTAATTAATAAAGCGAGGTTAATATGTTACCAAAAATTGATGTACCAATCTATACGGTTAAGCTTTTATCAACAGGAAAGCCTGTAAGATTTAGGCCGTTTACGGTTAAAGAAGAAAAACTGTTTCTTATGACTAATGAAACGGACGATGTAAAGGCAATTTTAGAAACCACAAAACAAGTGTTAAATAATTGTATTTTGGATGAAGTTGATATTGAAAATTTGCCTATGTTTGATATTGAAAATATTTTTCTCAATATTAGGGCTCGTTCTGTTGGCGAAACTATTAAATTAAACTATAAGTGTAATAATATTGTAACAGATGAAAAAGGTGAAGATTCTAAATGTGATAATTTAGTTAATATTGAGCTAAATGTTTTAGAAATTAAACCAGAAGAAAATGGTCAACACGATAAAAAAATTGTTATTTCAGAGAATGTTGGAATTGTTATGAAATATCCATCTTTTAAATTATTTGAAAATGTAAATTTAAGTGATGATCCTAACTCTATTATAGAAACAGCCTTAAAGTGTATTGATTATATCTATGATAAAGATAATATTTATTATTCTAAAGATATTCCTAAACAAGAGTTGGACGAATTTATTGATTCTCTCCAATCAAAAGATTTAGAAAAAATAAAAAAGTTTTTTGAAACGATGCCTAAATTAAAAAAACAGGTACACTTTAAATGTAAAAAATGTGAATATGAAGAAAATATTAATGTAGAAGGAATAGAAAGTTTTTTCGTATAAATTTTGGTTATGACAACCTAAGCAACCACTATCAAACTAATTTTGCTTTAATGCAACACCACAAATATAGTTTAACTGAATTAGAAAATATGTTGCCTTGGGAAAGAGATATCTATGTGAATATGCTAATGAGATATCTAGAGGAAGAAAACGAGAAGATTAAACAAATGCAAAGGCGTTAAAAATGGCAAGTAGATTAGCTGACATATTACAACAAGAATATAAGACCAAAGGTTTAATTGGAGGCACAGCTTCAGCTGCAGGCAAAAAAACGCTAGAAAAAATAGACCTTAGAAATGTTTTATTTGGCGGTTCTGGAATAAGTTCAATTGTTGGCCGTAAAGTTTTTGGTAGAGGTTATTCAGCAACTTCAGGACCTAATAAAGTTTCTGGAGTATCAGAATCTATTTCTTCAGGATCTTCAAGTGTATTACAAGAAATTAGTATTAATGGCAGAATATCAGCAAAAAATTCAATGGCTTTACCTCGCATTGCTGAGCAAATGAATATTATGCAAAAAAATGTTGCTAAATTAGTAAAGTTACAAGGCGGAACTCCATCTACAAAAGCTCAAAATTATTTCTCCAGTTTAAAAATGAGAGAAAATGCTTATGAAGCTTCTTTAAACAAAAGAAACACATCACCAACACAAATTACAAGCACAGATAAAAAAGACAATTCTTTAGGCCTAATGTCAATTTTAGGTTTGGTTGGTGGAACTTTACTTCTTTTTGGAGATAAACTTAGCGAAACAACTAAAATAGTAGGAGGCGTTCTTATTGGCCTTGTTGCTTTAAAAGCCATTCTAGGTGTTCTTACAGCAGCTTCAATAGCAAAAGGATTAATTCCTGGTGCAAAAAGAATAGGAAAAAAATCAGGTGGAGGAAAAGCAACTTTAGCTGCTTTAGCTCTAGGCGGAATTTTAGGCTACAATTATTTAAGTGAAGATGATGAAAATATTTCTAATGAAGAATCCCTTGCTAATAAACAAATGACAGGATTAGATAAAGTTGCTATTGGCGCCGGTGCAGCTTTAGCTGCTCAACAAGGACTTAGTGCCATTAGCAAATTGATTGGTGCAGGAAAACAAACAACTTCAGCTATTTCCAATGCTCGTGTCGCATCAAATCCTTATGTTCAAATGTCAGGTGGAGCAACTGATCCAAATTCTAAATGGGGTAAATTTTTAAAATTCGTAGAGAAAAAGTCACCAAGATTGTTTGCTAGAATTGGTGTCAGGCTTGCGGCCGCCGGAGCTTTGATGGCCATTCCGATTGGTGGTTGGATAGGAGCATTAATACAGCTAGGATTTTCCATCTATCTTGCATATGAAATATATCTGTTATGGAGAGAATTTAGTAGTGGAGAAAAAGAAACAGATAAAATGAGTTTATCTCCAACACCACAAGCCGGCACACCAGAAGCTATAATACAACAGTCATCTTTAGGTGGTCAACAACAAACAGCTGCTACTATGGGCGGCGGTGAATTTACTCCAGACATGCTTGCTGCTACAGGTGTTAATCAAGACCAAGTTGGCAGTTCTTCTTCTACAACTCCCACACAAATGTCAGGAGATTCACAAAAAGCCATTGAAGAATACTTAGGTCGGCCAATTACTCCAGACGAATATGATATGTTAATGAGGGCAGTTTACGCCGAATCAAGCAGAAATAAAGATGAATATGCCAATGTAATGGCAGTTATATTAAACAGAACCAGAAAGCGTGGAGGAACTATTGGTGATACCTTGATGGAAAAAAATCAATTTCAAGCAGTTACTGGTCCGGGTTCTACAGCTAACTTTCAAAAAGGTCCCGATGCAAGTTCATTATCTATGATTAATCAAAGCACAAGCTCTCTTTCAAAAATATCCAAAAATTTAGATTCGTTCACATCAGCTAATCCAGCTGCATATAAAGATGTTGGAGGCATTTCAAAATATAACAAAAAAATGGCCGAAATGAATAATAATAGTGGAAAACAAATTGGCCAAACTATTTTTGCTGAAAATTTATACAGACCTGGTTCAGCTCCAACTACAACAGCTTCTGTAAGAAGGCCAACTGGAATAAATTCATATTCTGTTGCCTTGAATAATAAGGCGAATTCGCAGATGCCGATGACAAATATTAATAATATCAATCAAACAAATGCAAGTTCTACTCCACCAGCAGTAAAACCATCTTCGGCTTATGATGTTCAAATAGCTACACTTCTCTTAGGATTAGCCACATAAAAAACCCCGCCGAAGCGGGGTCTAGCACTTGCATGGGATTTTTTACTTCGTTTCAGCGAGCGACTTAAAGTAATCTAAGTCCTCATCTTCAACACTAGAGGTATCAAAAGGAACATCTTCTTCCTTCAGAGTATCTAAATTGTCAATTGCTTTAGTTTTAGGTGCTACATTACCTTCAAAACCAAGAACTTTATCCAAACGAGATTTCAATTGCTCATAAGGTTTAAATTGCTTCTTCTCAGAAAACTCCTTTAAACCAAACTCTGATTTCCAAAGTTGTTCAAGTTTCTCATCATCACCTTCAAAGATTGCTGACTTACTAGCAAACTCCGATTTATCATAATTACGATAGCCTTCAACATTACGAATCTTTAATTTGAAGTTAGCGCCTTCCCACATATCAAATGGGTTAACTGGTGTTTCATCAGCAAACTCAGGATTCATTGCTTCTGTAATCTTATCAAAAATCTTCTTACCGAATTTAAATAATCTTACTTGGCCTTCGTTGGCAGGATTACTTGGGTCAGAAATAACCATAATATTAGCAACATAAGATAGTTTACGCTTTTGCTTTCTTGCGATATCTTTATTTGCTTCAATGCCAGAATTCCATAGTGTATTGTTATGCTCACAAACTGGACATTTTT
>Ga0247844_1009152_pt1 | contig 10447 bp, 9 predicted proteins | sample LaCtaG_FD_192421 | JGI IMG/M metagenome (GOLD analysis project Ga0247844, IMG submission 192421) | Freshwater microbial communities from meromictic Lake La Cruz, Castile-La Mancha, Spain - LaCruzMarch201714.5m_1 | ecosystem: Environmental > Aquatic > Freshwater > Lake | place: Spain: Castile-La...
TCATCGGCATGGCCCGCGCGCTCGGCGAGAGTGCGCCGCTGCTGATGATCGGCATGATCGCCTTCATCGTCGACATTCCCCAGGGCTTCACCGACTCCGCCACGGTGTTGCCGGTACAAATCTATTTATGGGCGGACAGCCCGGAGCGCGGCTTTGTCGAGCGCACCTCCGCGGCCATCCTGGTCTTGCTGGGCTTCATGGTCGTGATGAACCTGGCCGCCGTCCTGCTGCGCCGCCGCTTCGAGCGGCGCTGGTAACACCGGATGCGTCCCACCCACCCAATTCGAGATCCGTCATGAATGCATTAGCTAGTGAGATCGTCCGTGATACCGGCGCCGTGAGTGCCGCCGATTTGGCCCGGGGCGGCCACTTCAGCGGAACCATCGGCGACATCACGACCCCCGACCCACGCATGGTCTGCCGCGAGGTGAACGTCTGGTACGGTGACAAGCACGCCATCAAAGACGTGAGCCTGGACATCGGCAATCATCAGGTGGTCGCCATGATCGGCCCCTCGGGCTGCGGCAAGTCCACCTTCCTGCGTTGTCTGAACCGGATGAACGACACCATCGACGGGTGCCGGGTGCGGGGCTCGATCACCCTGGACGGCCAGGAGATCTACGACAAGGGGCTGGATCCGGTGCCCTTGCGCGCGCAGGTCGGCATGGTCTTCCAGAAACCGAATCCGTTCCCCAAGTCCATCTACGAGAACGTCGCCTATGGAGCGCGTATCCACGGCCTGACCAACTCCAAGGCCGAACTGGACGCGCTGGTGGAAACCAGTTTGCGCAAGGCCGGTCTGTGGAACGAGGTCAAAGACCGCCTGGATCAGCCCGGCACCGGGCTGTCCGGCGGTCAGCAGCAGCGCCTGTGCATCGCCCGCACCATCGCCGTGTCTCCGGAAGTGATTCTGATGGACGAGCCCTGCTCGGCCCTGGACCCCATCGCCACCGCCATCATCGAAGAACTGATCGACGAACTGCGCGAGCAGTACAGCATCGCCATCGTCACCCACTCCATGCAGCAGGCCGCCCGCGTCTCCCAGCGTACCGCCTATTTCCACCTGGGCGATTTGGTCGAGGTCGGCGAGACCACCCAGGTCTTCACCAATCCCCGGCACAAACTGACCGAGGACTACATCACCGGACGGTTCGGCTGATGGGCGCTAAACCCCCCGGGGGGGCTCCCCAGGGAGGCGCCAAGACGCTTGGACACCCGCATCGGGTGCGCGCCTATGATGAGGAGTTGACCCGCCTGCGTGGCCTGATCCTGGAAATGGGCGAGCGGACCGTCGAGCAGATTCAGGGCGCGGTCAGTGCCCTGCTGGGCCCGGACCTGAGCCCGGCCTATCGGGTGCTGGACCGCGAACCCCAGATCGACTTCCTGGCGCTGGACGCGGACGAGGAAGTGTTCCGGCTCATCGCGCGCCGTCAGCCCACGGCGGTGGATTTGCGCATCGTCCTCGCACTGGCACGGATCGCCGCCGAGGCCGAACGGGCCGCCGACAAGGCCGCGCGCATCGCCAGCCGCGCACTGGAGTTCCGCGCGGACGACACCCGCTTACCACCCCCGATCCAGGACGCCTTGCGGGCCTTGGACGAGGTGATCTGCTGTGCCTTCGAGCGCGGCGTCGCGGCCGTCTCGCGGTTCGACATCGACCTGGCGGTCGCCATCTTCGAGGACGAGGCCGACATGCGCTCCGCTGCCGGCACGCTGCACCAAGCGCTGATCGCGCCCGTCACTCCGCCGCTCCCGGCGGTCAAACTCGCCCCGCTGGTCATCGTCGCCCATACTCTGGAGCATGTCGGCAAGCACGTGTGCGCCATTGCCGAACAGGTCATCTACGTGGCCGAGGGCAAGGACGTGCGCTTCCGCAATCGGGAAATCCTGGTCGAGACATTGCGCCATCGCGGCAGTTAGGCGCCTGGAGCGCGCGGCCCGGTCAGTCGAGTTAGCCACGGAAGCACACGGAAAGCACGGAATAGAGAGGAGCTTTTCCGTTCGCTGCACGGGAGCGGGATGGGCCTATAATTTCAAGCGTAGCGCCGTCGCGGCTTTGGTCATCGTTCCGGACAGCTTTCGCCGTGGCTCAGGGGCGGAAGTTTCCGAGTGAGCGTTTTGGCCGGAGCGACGATCATGGCCGCCGTCGAATGTGTTCCATGCCCCATACCGGAGACACGCCATGTTACTGCAACCCAAACCCCATCTGACCTTCGATGACTGGCTGGAAGCCGAGCGGGCATCCCTGGAGGGCCGCAGCGAATATATCGACGGCGAGGTCTTCGCGATGACCGGGGCGAGCGCAGCCCATAATGCGATCGTGATGAACATCGGCAGCGCACTGCATACCCAGATGAAAGGCCGCCCCTGCCAGGTCTACGCCAACGACATGAAGGTGCGCGTCCGTACCTCCAATACAGGGGCCTATCCGGACCTGGTCGCCTTTTGCGCCGAACACGAATTCCAGGACAACCGCCGCGATATCCTGCTCAACCCCAGCCTGATCGTCGAGGTTCTCTCCGGTTCCACCGAGGCCTATGACCGCGGCGACAAGTTCGCCCTCTATCGGCAAATCCCGAGCCTGCGGGAATACCTCCTGGTCTCCCAACACCAGGTTGCGGTGGATCTCTATACCCGCGGCGAGGACGGCCGTTGGATCCTCACGGATTTCTCCGACCTGAACGACTCGATTCACCTGGCCAGCGTGGACTGCACCCTGGACCTGGCGGAGGTCTACGACAAGGTCGAGTTCGTGCCCGCGTGATGCGGCGCGTTGTCCATGGCGTCGGCGACTCCCCGCTTGGGTCGATCGCCGACGCACTATTCAAGCTATTATCCTGAATCCGGGAATTGCTCACACAAAGACACAGAGAACACAAAGAAAAACAATTCATTGAAGGCATTAGGCCGGTCACCGCGCGGTGACCTCCTCGGCCTGCATATCGCATTGAAATCTTTGTGATCTTTGTGTCTCTGTGTGAGAGAGTCTATTAAGCGGACTGAAAAGCAAGCGCACTACACGGCGCTCGCGCTAGCACGAAAACTCTGTCGTTTCGCTGTCCGAATGCTGCAAGCATCGCAACGATTCGTTGGCTCCGTGCGTGGCGATCGAAGCCGTTTTTATTTGATTTCGCCGATCCGCGAGACATCCAGGGTTTCTAACTCGGCCACCCGCTCAGGCGTGTAACCCAAGCCGGCGTAATCCATGATGCCGTTCGGCGCATGGCAGTCGGCACACTGCCAGGCGTCTTTCTTGATCCCGTGGTTGATCATCAGGCTGCCCATCTGACGCATCCAGTGCGGCTCGACATTGACCAGTTTTCCGTCCACCAGCGGGTATTTGGCGTCCCAACCCTGAGTCACACCGAAGTAGGACATGAACTCATCCATCATGTAGAGCTTGAACGGCGTCTGATACATGCGCACTACGATGGGGTCCTTGATGGATTGGATGACTGCCGCTGCACTGTCACCGGTTTCGTAGTAGGTCGCGTAATCGAACGGCAGGATCATGGCCCCGAAGGGACCTTGATTCCCCATATCTTCATACATCATGGCGTTGAAGATCTTGAATGGGTAGATCCGGCTCTCCCCCTCGTTCATCGCCCGGCGCAGGTTCTGCTGGATCATCTCCTGACGCCTGGCGAGCATGGCCGGCGAGAGTTGGGACAGCGGATCGGTCGCCATTCTTACATAGGCATCGACATCAATATCCGGATAGGCCTTCTTGAGTTGCTCGACATTGGCACGGACAGCCGCGAGCGCCTCCGGATCGGTGATGCGCACCAGTTGATTCATCAGCGGGTTATAATTCAATGACCCATTGGGATTATTCCCCAGGGCATTGGCGAGGAAGGTGCCGTTGCCGTTGAACCACAGGTAGGTAAAGCCCTTGCCGGTCTGACCCGAACGGTAGATGTCGGTGGGAATGTAGACCCCCTCTTCCGCGTCCCAGGTCGGATGGACCCAATCGCGCAGCACGACATTGTTGTCTTGCAGTGACTTGATGTGGCAGGTCTCGCACGCCAGCCGGGCGATGTGGCCATTCAGCAAGGCTTTGTAATCGGCATTGTTGTGTGGTGCGCGTGAATGGCAGGACTCACAGGAAACGTCCTTGCCGGGAAGATCATTGGCCACCAGATCGACGCCCTTGCGGCCGCGCGGAATCCGGTGCCCTTCCGGAACGTGGCAGTCGGTGCATTGAATCCCGGCCGCGGCGTGGACATCATCCTCCGGGCTGAACGGATTGCCGCGTTTGGCCCCGCGATGCAGCAGGCGCCGGTTCTCATGGCCCAGGGCCTGGGCGGCCTGATTATGGACATAGGCGTCACCGCCCATGTTGTGCTGATGACATCGCAGGCAGTTGGCATTGGCCACCGGCTTCACGGTAAGCGCGGCGGCGAGACTGCGATCCTGATTCCAACGCCGCCCGCCCTGATCCTGGATAACATAGCGCTCATTCATATCGTACTGCGCAGCATGGCAGATCAAGCAATCGATCCCCTCCTTGGCGTGGGTCGGCACATCCCCCACGGGCATCATCTTCTCGGTGGCGGGCTGGTAATTACCGCCGATATGGCATTGGCCGCAGCCTTCACTGCGCAACTCCACCTCCCCCGGCTTGTCTTCCGGCCGGCTCTTCACCAGGGCGGCCCAGCCGGTCCAGGAGAAGCTGCCGGGGATACCGCAGGCGCGGTTGATCTTACCCACCGGGATTTTGCGCGACCCCGGACCATTGACCTGACGGCCGTCATAGCCATAGGTCGAGAATCCGCCCGAGTCGCTCTGGAACTTGAAATGCACCGAGTCGACCAGGTTCTGCAGGGTGTCGACCTCCGTGCGGATGCCGTCTGCATGCTCCACCGGCATCCGCGCATGGCAGCGCAGACAGGTCTCGGGTCCGGCGTAGCGGCGGATGCCGGCGTCGCGGAAATACTTGATATGCGGATAGTCGGTGTCACGCAGGAAGGAGTCCGTATTCATCAGGATCTCCATCTTGACCTTGCGGGCAAAGGAATCCTGTTGATCCGAGACCTGCTCCGCGGCCTTCGCCTCGCGCGCGGCCAGGGTGAGCGAGCGGGCGAGCGTCTCGAACTGCTCCGGACTGACCTCCTGACTGCTGGCGAAATTCAGTCGGGGATTGGACTCGCCGACATACCATTGGAACATGACCGGATAAAGGAACTGGTAGGCCGCCCAGAGGATCAGCAGCACCGCCAGACCGATCAGCAGACGCTTGCGCGCGGCCCGTGACACGACCTGCGACAATGAACCGGTCATACGTCCTCCCGATGCCAACCGGTGATCATCGCCCGATGGTTGGAGAACAGGGTGGTGCCGGTGGTAATGATGTAGAGGTGGGTCAGCAGGAAGAGCACCAGCAGGTAGGCCACCGTCAGATGCGTCATCGCGACGACCCAGACGCTGCCGATACCGAACAGGGTCTCCGGCAGATAGGGGACCAGCAGGAAGGCCCAGCCGCTGACGATCAAGAGCGGCATCAGGGCGTACATCACGCCAAGATAAGTGAGCTTCTGCAGCTCGTTGAACTTTTCGGACTCACTGGGGTGGAACGGATGGGGCGCGTTGCGAAAGATACCGACGGCATAGTACCAGGACTGCTCGGTCATACGCGTCAGCCAGCCCCGCCAGTGGATACGATAAAAACGGCCGTTATCAGTCAGCAGATTCCCCAGCACGAAGACGATCCATCCCAGCGTGAGCAGGATTCCGGCGACATTGTGCACCGGCCGGGCGGTTTCGAAGGCGAGCAGCCAGGTGACGCCGGAGAAATGCATACTGGCCCCGGACAGGATCAACACCAGGAACAACAGCGCATTGATCCAATGCCAGGCCCGGACCCACAGCGAATAGAGATAGAGCGCGTTCATGCTTGACTCCTCTTGGCCAGATAGGCCCGGTAGCGACCCACGCCATGGGCGATCAGCCCCAGCAGGGTGAGGCCAAGCAGGCCCAGCGCCAGTCGGTCGATCAGGACGTTGCGACTCATGCCGACCACATAGGCTTGATTGAACACCGCCGTTGACAGCAGCCCCTGGCTGGCAATCGCCTGTTCGGAGCGGTAGGAATACAACTGATTGAGCAGGGTCGATCCCTTGGAATGGCAATCGTCGCAACTGCGCACCCCCTGTCCGGCGGGGAGGATCTCATGGGAGGGCAACGCGGACTGCTGGGTATGGCAATCGAGGCAGCGCACCGCCTTCCAGTGGGCTTCCCGATTCGGCAGCCAGGCGTGGCTGACCTGGGTCGGGTCCTGGAACGCCGTGTGGCAGGACATGCAGACCCGATTGTGCCCCTGCACGATCTGTTCGATGGCTTCACCGGGCTGGGTGGCACGGAACACGTGCGCGTTGTGACAGGAAAAACAGGTCAGCTTTTGCTGTTTCAGCCCCGGGTGTTGCCGGTCCGGGTTCTCGCGCACGTGGACGCTGCGGTCGAACTCGGCCTCGACGGCTTTGAAGCGATAGCGCTCGAACTTGGGATCATCGTCGTGGCAACCCGCGCAGGTCAGGGCCTCGTCCGCCGATCCCTGGCGGTGGGGGTAACGCACATAGTCCTTGTCATGACAACGGGTACAGGCCAGCGCGGCATGGTTGGATTGAGCGAAGCGGTCGCGGTCGATGTGGAGGTCCCGGATCTCACCGGTCGTCGGGTCCCGATACGCGATGGTCTCCATCTGGTGACACACCAGACACGCCTTGCGCTCGACGGCTTTCTGCGCATCGTCCAGGACATCGGCGGCCAGCACCTGGCCAGCACCAAGCAACGCCAAGACCGCCGGAAGGTTCCGGATCGATCCGCGACCGATAGGGTCCAGCCACCCGACCCACCACGGTCGGCCGCCCGGCGGGTTCATCGTTTGGGGCGTCGCCGTAACCTGCCGGAACCAATCGACCGAAACCCTGTACAACCTGGTTCGAAAAACCGCTGCAAGGGCTGACTCAGGCATGGCACTCAACAACTCAGGGCAATGCACGATGACTCCTCCGTTCAGACACCCTCGGCGCGGCCGGCAAGCCGCTCGATCAACGCGATGGCATGGTCCAGGAACGCGGCTATCCGGCGTGGCGCCACCCGCTCCGACAGTCGACAGATCAGCCACTGATCCCCGTGTCCGTCGGTGAACCAACCCGGGTCGACCAGGAGGGCGTCGATGGTCCGCGGGGCGAAGACGCGGCGGATGGCCGCGCCGTCACGCACCTACAGAGTATATATCGATCGCGGAAATCGTCACGGCCGTCGATGGTCAGGCAATTCAGCCACCGCCGGCCGGGCGGCCGTGACGGCGGCTGGCGCGGCGCTCGCGCAACTGGATCAGGGTCCAGACCGGACCCGAGACGGCATACCCCAAGAAGCCCAGGAAGAGCACCACGGGGGGATGGATCAGGATCAGGGCGACCGCCAGCATCACCACCACGGCCAGCAGAAAGGACACCCGCCCCTGAACATCGAGCTGCTTGAAGCTCCAATAGCGGAAGTTGCTGACCATCAGCAGTCCGGCCCCGGCCGTCAGGAAGGCCGCGAGCCAGGAAACATAGGAGGGATCGATTCCCTGGTCGGCACCGATCCAGACACCGCCCGCCACGATGGCGGCGGCCGAGGGGCTGGGGAGCCCCTGGAAGAAGCGTTTGTCCGCCGTTCCCACCTGGGTATTGAACCGGGCCAGGCGCAAGGCCGCGGCGGCGCAGTAAACGAAAGCGGCCAGCCAACCCGCCTTGCCGAGCCCGCCCAAGGCCCAGTGGTAGGCGACCAGGGCCGGGGCGACCCCGAAGGCCACCATATCCGACAGGCTGTCGTACTCGGCCCCGAAGGCGGTCTGGGTGTGGGTCATGCGGGCCACGCGCCCATCGAACCCATCGAGCAGCATGGCCGCGAAGATGGCGATAGCCGAGGCTTCGAACCGCCCCTGGGTGGCCGCGAGCACGGCGTAGAACCCGGCGAACAGTGCCGCGGTCGTGAACAGATTGGGCAGCAGATAGATGCCGCGGGGACGTTTACGAGGAACTGGGGTTTCTTCCATACGGGTGCTACCGGGCCAAACGACTTGGGGCGCGAGTATAGCCGGGGATGGGCGCGGAGCCCTAAGGAAACCCCGCACCCAGGAACCCAGGGCTTCAGCCCTGGTATCCAGCCGGGGCTCCTCGGCGGGGCTGCGCCGGCAGGGCGACACCCAGGTCCTGGCCCGCTCGTGCCTGACCGACCGACCGACAAACCGGGCAGGCCATCGATTCCAGCGACCCGGCCCAGTCCAACGGCTACCCGCTTATGGCCTTGATCAGCGCTCCGGCCGTAGGGTGGACAAGCGCTAGCGCAGTCCACCGAACCCCGCGCCGCCGCTGCCGTTAAAAATCATCTTCCACCGGCAACTCCCGGAAATCGGAATAACCCCGAAACTGCGCTTTCAACTGCTCGGTCCCCATGGCATCCAAGCAACGATGAAAGCTGGAGCACGGCCAATCTGCCAGGCGAGTCACATAGCCGTGCTTCACCGGATTCCAGAGAAGATAATTGAGGCGCGTTGTCAGCTTCAGCACGCGAAAACCATAGCCTAAACGCTGCACCGGAGTCCAGGGCTTCAGCCCTGGTCCCCCGCCGCGCCACGGCTGAAGCCTTGGACTCCGGGAGGATGCGCTCAGCGCAGGTAGGCGCCGTCCGTCCCCACCTTGCCGGGTCCGTCGAGGACGTAGATCCCGGCGGAGTTGGCGGGCACGCTGAAGCTCAGCCGCCCGCCGCTGACCTGCACCTCGCGGCCGGTCACGGCATCGCGGTAGGTGCCGTCGCGCACCCCCTCGACCGTTACCGACTGGTCTGAACCGATGGCGAGCCCGATCACGGCGTAGCTTCCCTCGCCCGACAGGTCGCGGACGAAACACATGCCGCTGCCCCACTCGCCCACCTGGGTCATCTGCGCTTTCTGCAGCGCGGGGACGGCACGGCGAATCTGGTTGAGCCGCTTGATGTGCTGGTAGAGCGGGTGGGACTGGGTCCGGCCGATCTGGTCGTCGCTCAGGTGGTCGCCGAAATAGGCGCGCCCGGTCTGGTCCAGGGTATCCTTTTCACCCTCGACATCCTGGGGCGCGCCCCGCATGAAGGCGATTTCCTCGCCGTAGTAGAGGCAGGGGATGCCGCGCGCCGTCCAGATCAGGTTATAGGCCGCCGCGGCCATCCAATCCTCGCCCTTGAACCGGAACTTGAAGTCATTGTCCGGGCCCACGTCATGGTTCTGCAGGAAGGTCACCAGGCTGGTCACATCGCCATAGATCCAGTCCATCGACAGAATCTGTGCCGTGCCGCCGTAGGTTCCCTTGCTCACCGTGTCGCGGAAGGTGGAGAAAAGACCGAAATCGAGCACCGAGAAGCCCGAGTCGCCGCCCGCGTTGGGATCGCGCGGGTCGTGCCCCAGGCGCGTATACCACCAGGGCCTGATCTGGCTCGGGCCGTTGTCGCCGCCGCCCAGGTCGCCCCAGCCATAGCCCTTGACCAGATTCTCGCCGAAAACGAAAAGCCCCGGCTTGTGCGCCTTCCAGGCATTGACATACTCGAGCAGGTTGTCGCGTTCCACATGCTTCACGGTGTCGATGCGCAGCGCATCCACGCCCAGGTCCAGATAGCCGTTGATGGCCCCGATCAGGTAGTCCTTCACGTTTTGCCGATTGGTGGCCAGATCGATGCAATCGCCCGCCAGATGCTTGTGCTGCAGCGGATGGGTGCTCTCCCAATCGCCGCCGCAAATGAAGCCTTCCTGGTGGTACCACTCCGGGTCCAACTGGTTGGCGTCCACCCCGAAGAAGCGCCCGGGGTTGTAGCCGGCCTTGGGCACGGTCTCGCCGGTCTTGGGGTCGACCAGGGGCTCGCGCCCCTCGGGGTCGGACAGATGGCGCTCGCGCCACCAGTCGGGAGCCAGCGGGTTGTCGATATCGTCACGGTTCGGCCAGGCATAGTTGCCGAGGTTGCCCTGATAGGGTCCGTGATTCACCCGCCCCGGCTCGGAACCCTGCGGCACATAGTATTTGATCGGCAGATGGTCGATGTGGACCTGGCCGCGGATGCCGTACTGGCAGGAATGGTTCACCACCACGTCCTGGATGATCTTGATCCCGTGAGCGTGAGCCGCGTCGATCAGGTCCCGATAGGTGGCGCCGGGGGACTCCAGGCGCGGGTCAACCCGGGTCCAGTCATAGGGGTGATAGCCGTGGTAGTCGAGCCCGGAGCGGTTCTCGACCGGCGGGGTGATCCAGATCGCCGTGAAGCCCAGGTCGCGGATGTAGTCCAGCCGTTCGATCAATCCCTTGAAGTCTCCGCGCCAATGCGGATCGACCGCCTGACCCGCCGCGTCGAAACGGATGCGGTCGCGGCAGAAGAAGTTGTTCGACGGGTCGCCGTCGTAGAACCGCGTGGTGATCAGAAAATAGATGGTCTCCTCGCG
>Ga0247844_1009158_pt1 | contig 10443 bp, 10 predicted proteins | sample LaCtaG_FD_192421 | JGI IMG/M metagenome (GOLD analysis project Ga0247844, IMG submission 192421) | Freshwater microbial communities from meromictic Lake La Cruz, Castile-La Mancha, Spain - LaCruzMarch201714.5m_1 | ecosystem: Environmental > Aquatic > Freshwater > Lake | place: Spain: Castile-La...
CTACGAAACAGCTCAGCCGTTAACGGTTGTTCAAGCCGCCATGTAATTGAAATAGGACGATCACCATCATGGGATACCAACTGTACAGATCCCACCGCCACATAGGCGGAATCTCGGTTTTCACGGACAAACAATTGAAACTTCCAGCCATTCGTTCCGCTCTCTGTGTAGCGCCTTCCAGAATTGTTGTCAGGCCCGGCTCGATTTTGTGTTTGCCAGTGGAAAAGCTCGGGGCTGATAGCGTAGTCCTTGTATTGCACACGCTCTTGAAATCCTTCACTTTTATCAAGCGTTACAAAAAGAATTTCAATCTTTTCTTGTGTCAACGGCAAACAGCCACTGTCGGAAAGTGGACGAGCTATCGGCGTCAGATAACCCACCGCAGACAAAATCTCCGCTCTTGTGTAGCGGCCGTGCAAAGTGAGTGCCCAGTCATGCGGTGCACCTGTAAGGGGAAGTGGTTCCAGCGAGCTGCGTTCTAGCAAGATGCCTACGATCTCCTGCAGTTCGACGTGCACAACAGGGTTGACAAATAGAAGGGACAAAAACTCCGCGGGTGAGATGAGTTCTGTGCGGGAAGGTAGTAATTGATAGGCCAGCATTTGTATTCGCCGAGTGTCAACATGACCAGCATCTAGCGCGGTCTGCCAAGCGACCAACAATCTCGGATCATTCGCATGAAGCAAGCTAGAAATGCGGCGAGCCAAGTCTGATTCGCGGTCACCCAAAGGCTTCGTCTCGAGATTAGTACGCCGTTTCAAGCTGCTCCAAGACCTTGCATTAACACCACCGCTATATACGTCGGTCAACTCCAAATGGTTATCCAGCAAAAAGTTTCTTAGCAGCAAAGGGGTACCGTTTTGCAGCGCAGCCCAAGCAGCCAACTCGGCGCACAAGCGGCGGACATTCAAGTTCAAAGCTTCACGCAAGTTATCTAAGACCCTATCCCTTGCCACACGGTCAAATTGAATATGTACCCCTGCTGGGAGTGTGCTGAAACCATTGGCTACCGAATCTGCAATTTGTCGCCGATTCTGGCCGGTAATAGATCGCAGCAGCACATCAAAACGGAATTCGTTGCTGTAAAGGCCGACGAAATCCAGTACCAGGCATACATCTTTCCCCTTAGCAAGCCTGAGTCCGCGGCCGATTTGCTGTTGAAAAATAACGGGGCTTTGCGTTGGACGGAGTAATAGGATGGCGTTAGCGTCGGGAATGTCAATACCTTCATTGAACACGTCGCAGCTGCAAATGATCTTCAACTGGCCTCCGCTAAGTTTTTGTATCGCGGCCGTTCGAGCATCCTGCGAGTCCGCGCCGCTAAGTGCGATAGCTGGCAAGCCTGAGCGGCAAAAAAAATCCGCCATGAAGTCAGCGTGCGCCACGCTGACGCAAAATGCCAAGCCTTTGAGACTGTTCAAGTCAGCAACATATTTCTCTATGGCATGCATCACTGCTCTGGCCCGTACAGCATTGCCCGAAACAATGTTAGAAAGTTGCGCAACCTCAGTACCTCGGCCCCATTCAACCATGGTCATGTCGGTATCGTCTGCTGTTGCGTAATACTCAAAAGGACAGAGCAGTTGCTGGTCCAGTGCATCCCATAACCGCAGCGACACGGCAGGTGTGCCGTCAGGACGGCTGTCAAAATAGTGAGTCAAGCTTTGGCCGTCCGACCGCTCGGGTGTGGCGGTAAGACCTAACAAGTAATGAGGTTGCACACTGTTGATGAACTGGTCAAAGGTGTTGGCTGGTAAGTGGTGGGCCTCGTCCACGATGACCATGCGCCAGAAATGGCTACCCAGTTGGCTGACCAACCCACGGCTGTGCACCGAATTGATTGTTGCGAATATGTGCTCGTACTGAGCTGGCGAGTTCTCACCATCCATCAATTCACCAAATGCTGGATCTCTTAAGACTTGCCGGAATGTAGACAACGCTTGCAACAGAATTTGCGAACGGTGCGCTATGAACAGCAATTTTGGGGCTACACCTTCTTCATCGCGAAGTCGCAAATAGTCAAAGGCTGCAACCACGGTTTTACCCGTGCCGGTGGCTGCCACCACCAGGTTACGACGACGGCCTAGTCGACGCTCGGACGCTAACTGATCGAGCATTTCCTGTTGGTAAGCCTTGGGGCGCAAATCAAACCAGGTCTGCAGCGCAACCACCACGTCGCCGGGCACAGAGCTCCGACCACCATGACTGCGTTCTTTAGACAACGCATGCGCCAAGGCTTCTCGGTGTTTCTCATTGTTGGGGTCGTAGGACTGAAATTCCTTGTCGTTCCACAGTGTTTCGAAATTGGCCACCGCAGCAGAAAATAAAGTCGTTTCACTGGCTTGGGCAAACTTCACCGTCCACTCGATGCCGCCAATCAACGCTGATTCCGACAAGTTGGCGCTTCCAACGAACGCCGTGCCGAAATGGGTGGCGCGATGGAAAATCCATGCTTTGGCGTGCAAACGAGTACGCCGACCGTCGAGAGAAATTCGCAATTCAACGCCAGGCAGTTTGGCGAATGCATCGACCGCGCGAACTTCGGTGGCGCCAATGTAAGTGGTCGTCAGAATCCTAAATTTTGTCTTAGGGTTGCCATGGGCATCGAGCGCCGTCACTGTCTGCAGCACATCCATCAACTTCCGCACGCCGCTCCAAGTAATGAAACTGACCAGAATATCCACGCGGTCCACGGCACTAAGCTCTGCACGCAATTCATTTAACAATGAAGGATCGGTTCTAGCAGACGTGAACAGCCAAGGATGGCGTAGCCCCGTGGTAGGCATCGCTACATCGGTATTTGGGGCGTGAACTGACTTGAGTAACTGTGCTGGCATGGCGAGAAGACGCTCACCCTGCCTGCCCGGGCGCAACTGAATCAGCATTTGGCGAATCAGTTCAATTTCAGCTTTTGCCTTCTCGCTTGAATCAGGTTGATTACCCGCAGCCGCGTCCAAAAGTTCCGGCAAACGTTGCACCAATTCAGCAATGAACTGTTCACGTCGTTGGTGCGCGGTTGGCGTCGTTACAAGAGCGCGGTGTTGACCCGTCAGACTAGCTACCTCTCCAACTTCGTCTTCGTAGATCAAACGGTCATACAAGCCTTTATGCAATGTCATGCGGGTTCCCTTAATTCAATCATGTTCCATTGTCGTTTAAGAAAAATAAGGCTCAGCATTTGCATGGGCCAGCAATGTAGTGCCATCTCAAAAAAAGGCGCACATCCTGCTGGTCACGCTCAACAAGCAAGGCCGGGCTGACGAGCACAAGTACATGGACCACTGGATCGATGACACGCACTTTCACTGGCAAAGCCAGAACGCCACCGACCCGACCAGCAAACGCGGCGACGAAATCATCCGCCACGCCGCTTTAGGCATCGACATCCACCTCTTTGTGCGCGAAACCAAGCTGGCTATGGGCAAAGCCGCACCCTTCACGTACCACGGCCGGGTGCACTACCAGTCGCACCAGGGCAGCAGGCCCATGAGCATTGTGTTTGGGCTGCAAATCGGGGCGGATTGACGGGTGCATCGCTGGCCCTGCGTGTGGACGATGGTTTGCAGGGCGAAGTTGAGGGCGTGTCCCACGCCCATAGCCCACGGGGTGGGCTTCCACAAGGACAGCTCATCGCCCACGGGGTGGGCTCCTGCACAAAAGCCATCTCTTGCCTGTTGCTCAAGACTACATGGTGCCTGTCCTTTGGGAGCGCGTTTCGGCAACTTTTTGATGTCATTCATCTGACTTTGACTTCGACTCGGGTAAAGATACACTGCCATGATCTATTCCAGCCATGAACACGCCCAACCACCACCCCAAAAACACCACGCCATCCCAACCGGGATCGTGGGCATCGAGCCAAGCCTTGGCTATTTTGGCTGTGGATGGCATTCGCCCCAGCAACAAGGGGTTGGCCCTCATGCAGTCGATTGACAGTGGCACCATGACCCATGCTCAGGCGATTCAGTCCATCATTGAGAGAGCCCGTCAATACGCCAAAGACTGAACATCATGCAGGACGATGATCACTATTATGTTGAGGGTTACAACGCTGAACTGGACCCGTATGCCCTTGAGAACGGGGTGCTTAAGAATCATTTTGGCATCACCGATTCAGCCTCTTTGAATGAGGTGGAGGCGGATATTGCAGGGGTTCAGATTCAAAAAATACTCAAAGAGCCCGCTCCAAAAAGCATCACAGCCTTGCATCTTTGCGCCTTGCATGAACAAGTGTTTTCAGAGGTGTACCCGTGGGCCGGTCATTACCGCCAAGTAGACATCGCCAAAGGCGATACACATTTCCTCAGGCACCAGGACATTGCTTCCAAGTTGGATACGCTTTTTTCAGGCCTTGCCAAGGAAGGTTTCTTGCGAGGTGCCAGCCCTCAAGCGTTCGGCGAGTTCATGGGGGAATTTTTGGTGCAATTGAATTTTGTCCATCCTTTTCGAGAGGGAAACGGACGAGTTCAAAGGCTTCTTGTAACGCAAATCGCAACAAATGCAGGCTTGTCATTAGACTGGCAACCCATTGGGAATGAGGCCATGAAACAGGCTTGCATCGCCGGTATTCAAGGCGAGACACGCCCAATGGCGCGTCTCATCTGGCTCAACATCAAACAGTTTCCAGTCTAAAGCCGCCTCGAGCCTGTTGAACCTCATTGGGGACGTGTGCCACGCCCATCACCCACAGGGTGGGCTCCTACAACGACAGCCCATTGCCCACGGTGTGAGCTCCTGGGTGAGCATAGCGGTGTTTGACCCGTTTGGCGACTTTGAAACCGGGGCTATTTGCAAAACTTCGTGGGCCTAGCGCGTTTTTTGAGCGCTGGCTGCGCTTGACACGGCGTTAGGCTGCCTCGATCAGTTCGATATCTTTCTTCAGCAATGCATTGAGCAAGGCATTGAGTGTGATGCCCTTGGCCTCAGCTCGCTTGACAAGGAAGTCCAACACCTGCGGGTCAAGGCGCACAGGCGGAATCAGGCGCAAATCAGGCTTGTAAAACTTGTCACGCTGCGCATTTGAAAAATCGTATTCGTCCTTCATGGTGTTCACCTTTTAGCTGGCATGTGGGTATCGCTCACAGCGTCCGAAGTTTTCGTTCTGCCTTCATGGCGCGTCGTTGCCCGCGTTCCACACTTCTTACACAAAGGTCGCAGCAGAAACGCCAAACCGTTCGCTGAGCGCGCGCACTTGGCGAATGTTGAGTTCGCGTTTGCCCGTCAGGATTTCGGACACGACACCCTGACTGCCGATCTCGCTCAGATCGCTTTGCTTCAGTCCGTGTTGTTCCATCAGAAATTTAAGCGCTTGCACACCCGTGACTTCGGGCAGAGGGTGATGCTTGGCTTCATAGTCCTCGATCAGATCGCCCACGATGTCTACCAAGCCCATCGCGGGATGCTTTTCTTCGCCTTGGGTTTCATCCAGCAGGGCTTGGAGCATCTCGGTCATGCCCCCGTAGTGCGCTTCATCCCGGATGGGGGTGATGTCAGTTGCGGCACGGAACTGCTCCCAAATGAGGAGCAGGTGCTTCACGTTGATGGCTGCATTCATGAAGTTGATCGTAAAGGCTTGGCACCCACGCCCAAAACGGCCAACCCTTTGGTGGCATGCCTTACGACTACAAAACATGAAGAGGCCGTCATGTTCTTGGCGAGTACACGTCACCCCTGTCATGTCGCCAAAACAGGGTTTTGACGACATGAGGGCTTTTATGGATCAAATATCAATGTTCCCCGCCCGCAGCGCGTTGCTCTCAATTAAGTGGCGGCGGGGCTTAATTCTTGTCCAAAATGGACAAAAGATACTATTTTTGTCCATAATGGCCAAATGCCAAGCAAGCCACCCATTGTTTTCCCCCAAGAGCAAACGCTTCTCACCGCCTTGGGCGAGCGCCTGCGGTTGGCGCGTTTGCGCCGCAAACTGAGCACGGCCGTGGTGGCGCAGCGGGCTGGCATGTCGCGCACTTCGGTTTACAAGGTCGAGGCCGGCGATGCGGGTGCCACTTTGGGCACGTATTTGCGCGTGCTGGCGGTGCTGGGCCTTCAGGCAGATTTCAACGCCTTGGCCGCCGACGACAAAGTGGGGCGCAAGTTGCAGGATTTGGCTTTGGCCCCATCGCCCGCAGCGCGACGCCAGCGCCGTACCAGCGTGTACACCGACGCTGCCAACAGCACTTCTGAGGGGCAGCCATGACGGGGCAATTCGATGGGCTGGAGGTCTGGTTGGACTGCGATTTGGGGCCTGCTTGTCTTGTGGGCCACCTGGCGCATGACCGAGGGCAGATTCGCTTTCATTACGATAAAGCTTGGCTGAATGACCCGAGGGCTTTTGCGCTGGACCCTGATTTGTCTTTGGACGCGCATCCGTTTTTCCCCAAGCCGGAGCTGGGTAACTTTGGCGTGTTTCTCGACTCATCACCCGACCGCTGGGGACAGACACTGATGAAACGGCGCGAGGCCTTGCTGGCCAAGGACCAAAAGCGCCCAGCCAAAACGCTTTATGCGTGGGATTTCCTGATCGGCGTGCAAGATGTCACGCGGCAGGGGGCGTTGCGCTTTCGCCCATCCGGCACGCAAGCGTTTTTGGACAACGATGCTTTTGCAGCGCCACCCGTGACCACGCTGCGCGAACTGGAGCAGGTGGCTTGGCAACTGACCCATAAGCGCATTGACGATCTCGATGCTTTGCGCAAATGGTTAACCGTTCTGGTGGCTCCGGGAGCTTCGTTGGGGGGTGCCCGTCCCAAGGCCAACTTCACAGAGCTGGACGGCTCTCTTTGGATCGGCAAATTTCCGGCGCGTGATGATGACCGTGATGTCGGGGCTTGGGAATTCGCCACGCACCAAATGGCCCAACGTGCGGGCATCGATGTCCCTACTGCAAAGCTGTTGCGCTTGGGTGGCGAGTTTCATACTTTTTGTGTGCAGCGCTTTGACCGTGTCGGTGGCCAGCGGCGGTTTTATGCATCGGCCATGACGCTGCTGCGCAAGGACCAAAGCGAAGGCTGTAGTTATCTGGAATTGGCGCAGTTTCTGCGGGCCAGTGGCAATGCAGCGACTGTTCAATTAGATTTGGCTCAGCTGTTCAGGCGCGTGGTGTTCAATGTAGCGGTGGGCAATCGGGACGACCATTTGCGCAATCACGGCTTTGTGTTGAGCTCAACGGGCTGGCGTTTGGCACCCGCGTTTGACGTGAACCCGAACATCGACAAAGCCGAGCATGTGCTGAACATTGACGATATGGACAACCGTCCTGACTTGCGCACCGCGTTGAGCACTGCCGCGTTTTACGGCTTGACGGCCGCGCAGGTGCGACACATCGTGGACGAGGTGATGGATGTCGTGAGCACTTGGCGCGATGTCGCCAACCAAGTTCGCATTTCTCGGGCAGATATCGAACTGACGGCCGCTGCGTTCAGTGCGCATGAGGCTTGGCAAGGCCATGAAACGCGCTCTAAGTCCAAAAATTGACTTGTTGATGACAGCAGGAGCATTGATCTGCTGTCCAATGAGAGGGCGCTGGCAATGCTGCTGGTGATCCGGCACGCTGAAATTTGAATTTTGTTCACCGGTATTCCGTCGGTGGCTTTTCAGCGTGTGCTGCATGTCGGGGCTAAAGCCACCGACCTACAACTGAACCGCATGTAAGGGATAGATTTTTTGTAGGAGCCCACCTCTGTGGGCGATGGTCGTGGCACACGCCCTGCAAGCCATCGCCCACGGGGTGGGCTCCTACAGCATCAAGCAGGGCGAAGGTCCCATACCGCGCCAGTTGAATCACACGCTGCCGTCATGGCCGCCTTGCGGGACTACAAATACTTGGTGTGGTGATCAAAGTGATCGCCCAAGAAGGTGGCGATGAAATAGTAGCTGTGGTCATACCCCGGCTGCATGCGCAGCGTCAGCGGGTGGCCCGCTGCCTCGCAGGCCGCTTGCAGCCGTTCGGGGCACAGTTGCGCCAAAAACTCGTCGGCATCGCCTTGGTCCACCAACAGGTGCAGCTTTTCCTGGCGCGCAGTGGACACCAGTTCTGTGGCATCCCATGCACGCCAAGCCTGCAGATCTGCACCCAGGTAGGCGCTCAAGGCCTTTTGGCCCCAGGGCACTTGCGATGGCGCGGCGATGGGTGCAAACGCCGACACGCTGCGGTAGCGCCCCGGGTGGCGCAGCGCAGTGATCAGTGCGCCGTGTCCGCCCATCGAATGGCCAAAGATGCCGCGTGAATCGCTGGCAGCAAAGTGCTGCTCGATCCAGTTGGGCAACTCAACGGCCACATAGTCTTGCATGCGGTAATGCTCGGCCCAAGGGGCTTGGGTGGCGTTGACGTAAAAGCCTGCGCCTTGGCCCAGGTCGTAGGCATCGTCGTTGGCCACGGCTTCGCCGCGCGGGCTGGTGTCGGGTGCAACCACGATCACGCCATGCCGCGCCGCGTGTGCCTGTGCACCGGCTTTGGTGATGAAGTTTTGTTCGGTGCAAGTCAGGCCCGAGAGCCAGTACAGCACCGGGCACTTGATGCCGTTCAGCGCTGCCTCGGGCAGGTACACGGCCACGCGCATCTCACAACCCAATGTGCTGGACGCATGCGTCCAAACCTCTTGCCGCCCGCCAAAGCTGGCGTGTTGTTCGATGCGTTTCATTCAGCGCCTTCAAAGTGGACCACCGAGCGGATGGACTCGCCTTGGTGCATCAAGTCAAACGCGTGGTTAATGCCGCTCAGCCCCATGGTGTGGGTGACAAACGGGGCCAGCGCGATGCGTCCGGCCATGGCGTCGTCCACCATGCCGGGCAGTTCGCTGCGGCCTTTGACGCCGCCAAAGGCCGTGCCCAGCCAACGCCGACCGGTGACCAGCTGGAACGGGCGGGTGGAGATTTCTTGGCCCGCACCGGCCACGCCGATGATGACCGACTGGCCCCAACCGCGGTGCGCACACTCCAGCGCGGCCCGCATGACGTTGGTGTTGCCTATGCATTCAAAGCTGTGGTCCACGCCCCAGCCAGTCATCTCGACGATGACTTGCTGAACAGGTTTGTCGTGGTCTTTCGGGTTGACGCAGTCGGTTGCGCCAAATGTGCGCGCCAGATCGAACTTGCCCGGGTTGGTGTCGATGGCGATGATGCGCCCGGCCTTGGCCAGCTTGGCGCCTTGCACCACGGCCAGGCCAATGCCGCCCAAGCCAAACACGGCCACAGTGTCACCTTCTTGCACCTTGGCTGTGTTTTTGACCGCGCCCAGCCCGGTGGTCACGCCGCAGCCCAACAGGCAGACTTGCTCAGGGTTGGCGTCGGGCCGGATTTTGGCCAGCGACACTTCGGCCACGACCGTGTATTCGCTGAAGGTCGAGCAACCCATGTAGTGGTACAGGTGCTGGCCCTGGTAAGAAAAGCGCGTGGTGCCGTCGGGCATGACGCCTTTGCCCTGCGTGGCCCGCACGGCCACGCACAGGTTGGTTTTGCCCGACTTGCAAAACAAGCACTCACCGCACTCAGCGGTGTAGAGCGGAATCACATGGTCACCAGGCTGAACGCTGGTGACTCCTTCGCCCACCTCGACCACCATACCCGCGCCCTCATGGCCCAACACGACCGGAAACAGCCCTTCGGGGTCTTCTCCCGAGAGCGTGAAGGCGTCGGTGTGGCAAATGCCGGTGTGCGTGATTTTGACCAGCACCTCGCCTTTGCGCGGCGGTTCGACGTCGATCTCGACGATTTGCAAAGGTTGGCCCGCTGCAAAGGCGACGGCGGCGCGAGATTTCATAAAGGCTCCTGGGGGTGTGAATTGAAAAGTATTGTGATCGCACGACTTGACCAAGACGCTGACCGAGTGAAGTGGCTGGGCTGGTCCGGATGTGTTTTGGTCCGCGCGGGTGAATGTATTAAAAAGAATTCTAAGTGGCGCGGGACGGGGTTAATGCTGGTTTCCCAAAGTTGGTCGGGGTTCATTTCTCCCCGATGGCCTTTATGAACAATGGCACTGCCACTCCACGGCAGACACGGTAACACTGTCAAATGGCAAAGTGCGGTTTGATTTCTAAAGGGGCAAGCCGGGTTGCACACGACAAAATCAGCCCATGCCAGACCAAGCCGCCTCGCCTGTATCCAAAACCCTCAGTGCCGCGCAAAAGGCGCTGCTGCGGATGCCCCTTAAGGCATCAAGGCCGTCAACGGGACGGCTTGGACATTCGGTGCCAACGGGTAACGATGCAGGCCAGGGTAGACAACATAAAGCGCATCCAGTTTGAGGTCTTCCATCGCGATGCGCATGCTTGGCGTCATTTTGGGTGCATCGCTGCGTTTGAATTCCACGCCAATGCGCAGCTGGTCTTTGAACATCAGCAAATCAAGCTCTGCACCCTGGTGGGTGGCCCAAAAATACGCTTGATCGGGCTGCGCTATTCGCAACACTTGTTCCAAAGCAAAACCTTCCCAACTGGCGCCGCACAG
>Ga0247844_1009161_pt1 | contig 10439 bp, 10 predicted proteins | sample LaCtaG_FD_192421 | JGI IMG/M metagenome (GOLD analysis project Ga0247844, IMG submission 192421) | Freshwater microbial communities from meromictic Lake La Cruz, Castile-La Mancha, Spain - LaCruzMarch201714.5m_1 | ecosystem: Environmental > Aquatic > Freshwater > Lake | place: Spain: Castile-La...
AAAATAAGTGCAATGCCTCGCCCGCTGCGACCGCCGCTGTGCATGCTGGCGACCCAGCGGCGAATATGGTTGTTTTTAACATCCACCAAGGCCAAGCCACGACCTGAAGCCGCGCTGCTTGCGCTGGCGAAATTTTGCAGCTTGGTAAGGTCTAAGGCGTAGAGTTCGACGGTGCGTTGGGCTAAGCGTTTTTCAACGCGAACGTGTTCTAAGTAACGCTCAATCAGTTCGCCATCGGTCGCGATGAAGGACACAGCGCGGTCCTGATTTGAATTTAGCGCAAGCGCCCTAGAGCGGCGCTGGCGACTTCACCAATGCGAGATAAAAAGTCCGTCCCCATGCCGCTATGAAAGCGCTGCGCATCCATAGACGCCAACACCAGCATTCCGAAAATTTCACCCGCACCCCCAGCTTCACCGCTGCGCAAAGGAATCAAGGCTAAAGAACTCGCCGCCTCTGGGTTTTCAAGCCACTGGGTCGCTTCAAAACCGGTATTCAAACCACAAAAGGGCTCCTTCAAGGACGCAGCAAATAACTTAGCGTCTTCCGATACGCCTTGCGTAAACGCGGCTTGACCGTGGGCTGCGTCCAAGCCCCATAAACGCAATCCCACTTGGGGCACGGAGAATTGCGCGCCAATTTCTTGCGTAATGAGCGCAGGCAGCGAGTGCGCCGCAGGAACCAAGAGCAAGCCACGGGCCCAGCGCAGCACTTTGTCAGACAGCAGGATATTGTCATTGCCATGGCGGATCATTTCCATCATCCGCCCTTCTAACATTTTTATTTTTTCACGCAACATTTCAGCTTGGCGTTCTTGCAAACTGACAGCACGGTGGCTGTGCGGGCTCGACAATTGCACCGTAGCTAAGAGCTCCGAATGGCGAACAAAAAAATCGGGGGTGTTCGCCAAATAATGGGCGATATCTTCTTCTGTAATCGGATTATTCAAAGTTTTTTCGGTGATTTGGCTCATAGCGTTTCCGTTCAATAAATACAAGTCTTACAAAGCGTCCGGGATATCAATTTCACCCCGGAAAACTGTGGTGGCGGGCCCCGTCATCATGACAGGGGAATCTCCCCCCTCCCAAGCAATACTCAGCAAACCGCCTCGCGTGTGAACATCGACGCAGGCGTCGAGCAAACCCCAGCGAATGCCTGCAACCACCGCCGCACACGCGCCCGATCCGCAGGCCAAGGTTTCACCCACGCCGCGCTCAAACACGCGCAATCGGATGTGGGTTCGGCTCACGATTTGCATGAAGCCCGCGTTCACATGGCGCACAAAACGTGCGTGCTGCTGTACCAAGGGCCCTTGCTGTTCTACCGGTGCGGTGTCTACATCGTTCACCAGCTGCACCACATGCGGGTTGCCCATTGACAGGGCCGCAATATCCACCGTGCATTCCAAACCGTCGGCACTTTGAAGTTCTAACGGCCAGGAGTCCCAAAGTCCTACTTTATTAGCGTTCAGACCAGAGGCATCAAACGGAATCTGCTCTAAGCGAAATTCGGGGGCGCCCATATTCACCGTGACGCGGCCGTCAGAAGTGATGACAGGCTCAATCACGCCTTTCATCGTTTTCACCCGCAATCGGTCTTTGGAACTCAACCCTTGCTCACGCACAAACTTCGCAAAACAGCGCGCGCCGTTGCCACACTGTTCTACCTCAGCCCCATCGGCGTTGTGAATCACATATTCAAAATCGAGGTCTGGGCTGGGTGCGGGTCGCACCGTCAAAATTTGGTCGGCACCGACGCCAAAGTGGCGGTCGCCTAAAAAACGGTAATGCGCAGGCGTCAAACCCAAGGACCCTTGGGTTTCATCAAGAACCACAAAGTCGTTGCCGGCGCCTTGCATTTTGGTGAACTGAATTCGCATAGCAGCAATTATCAGGTGTCTAGCGTCCGTTCTGGGGCTGGCGAGGCCCACTCGCGTGTTTTAGCTGCAAAATGCTGCCATGCCCCGACACTCGCAAATTCTTAACCCCGAACGCCACTCCGAATTAGGCGCCCTTCCAGCGCCCACCGACTGGCAAACGATTGAACCCGTCGCGCTTTTGCGAAACGTGTTGCGTTTAACCGCACCCAACCCAGGTTTTATGACGGGCCCTGGGACCAATAGCTATTTGGTGGGCGACCCGCAGACTGGCTTTGTGGTGATCGACCCCGGCCCAGCCGACGCCGACCACATCCAGCGTCTTTGGCAAGCCGCAGCCCATCCCGATGGCTCGGGCGGAAATATTCGCTTCATTGTTTGTACCCATTCCCATGCAGACCACTCGCCGGGGGCTTTGCCACTGCAGAACCTGTGCCTTCAATCGGGCGCTGAAGTTCCTGCCATCTTGGGCATGGCCTCAGCGCCTACGGCACGGGCGAACAGTCAATTTATCCCGGACAGAGCAGTCCACCATGGGGAAGAATTGACCCTGAGTCCCGGCGCTTTGGGTTCAGCTTATGCGAGCCATACCTTGAAAGTGATTCATACGCCAGGCCACGCCGCCAACCATGTCTGCTTGCTGCTACGAGAAGACGGGATTTTGTTTTCTGGCGATCACATCCTGAACGGTAGTACCACCGTGATTGACCCGCCCGACGGCAATATGGCAGATTACTTGGATTCTTTGGATGTCCTTCACGACGCTTGCGTTGAGCACCATGTTGAATTTATTTTTCCTGCCCACGGCCACGCGCTGCCCAATGCTTTAGGCGCGATTGCGCACCTTAAAGCCCACCGTCTCAAGCGCGAAGCAAAGATTGCTGCAGTGATGAGTGCTAATCCTGCGGGCGATCCGGACCAATGGCTGCCGCTGGCCTATGACGATGTGAACCCACGGCTTTGGCCCGTGGCCAAACGCTCCTTGCTCGCCCATGTCGAGCGCATTCAAATGCTACAAATGAATACTTCAAAGCCATGATCCCCAAAGCCCCGAACTCCGAAGGCGAACGCCTAGCCAAACGGGTTGCGCAAATGCGCGGCTGCTCGCGCAGCGAAGCGGAGCGTTATATCGAAAGCGGCTTTGTCCAAGTCAACGGCTCAGTGGTAGAAGAGCCGCAGTTTCGGGTGATAGACCACAGCATCACCTTCGAAGCCGATGCCAGCCTGCTCAACTTAAACGCCATCACCTTGATCGTGAACAAACCCAGCGGATGGCTTGATGGCGTGGGCGACGAGCCCATCCCCAGCCCCCATTACAAAGGCAAGAAGCCCAAAATTCAAAACGCTCTGAGTCTTCTCACGCCCGATCACCGCAGCCCCAATGATCCGTCGGACACGCGTGTTTTGAAACGCCATTTCCAACAATTCGAAGCCAGCATGTCGCTTGAGACTGGTGCCAGCGGCTTGCTGGTGTTTACCCAAGACTGGCGCACCCTACGTAAGCTGGTGGAAGACATGGGCGTGATGGAACATGAGTTCATCATCGATGTGCAAGGCGAAGTCAGCCCAGAGCAACTCACGCCGATCGAGCGTGCGCTGCGCGACCCGCGCCACAACCTACCCCAAACCAAAATCAGCGTTGGCAGCTCGGGTCCGCAGGGAAGCAAATTGCGCATGGCCGTGAAAGGCGCACACCCGGGTCTCGCGGCCTACGTGTGTGAATTGGCAGGACTTGAAATAACTGCGATGCGCCGTATTCGTTTGGGCCGGGTGGGTTTGGGCGATACCGATATCGGGCAGTGGCGTTACTTAGCAGATCACGAGCGGTTTTAAGGCTTAGGCCGGGTGGACCACCACCAACCACGCCGTAGCTGCGGTTTTACCCACATTGCGAATCGCGTGCGGGCGGTCGGCGCAGTAACGTGCTGTTTCTCCGGCTTTAAGGCGCTGAACTTCGTCGGCGCAATGGACCTCTAAAGCGCCACTTTGAACCGTCAAGTGTTCACGGGTTCCGTCTTCGTGGGCACTGGACTCTAAAGCGCCGCCGGCTCCTACGCTCAGCGTGTACCACTCAAATTGCCCCGCCAGTTCAATGGGCCCGAGGATACGCAAATCACACAAACCGTCCGGACTCCGCAAGGCGGGCGTGGCGTGGGCTGAAAGAAAACCGATGGCTGGGGCCTGAACCGCGGGCGCACTGTCGAGCAAATCTGCCAAAGGAACGCCCAAAGCATTAGCCAAGCGCCACACCACGGCCACCGTCGGGTTGGCTTGGGCGCGTTCAATTTGCGACAGCATCGATTTCGATACCCCCGCCTTGCGCGACAACTCGTCTAAGGACAAGGCGCGGCTCTGGCGCAGGGCGGCCAAGGTATCACCCACCCGAGGAGGCTCGGTAGTTGCCCCGCGTGAGGCTGCAAGGGGAGGATTTTTGGGAATGCGAGCTGCCAAAATAATTCCTTTATAGTGGATATTGTTCGATATACTGCACAATACTGATTTCCAGTGAAATCTATTCCAACGCATTGTGCCCCACTGACCTCGAAAGATTGTTATGACAACCGCAACGCCCTTTTACACCCACTTGGCTCAAGAGCTTGACGCGATTCGCACCGCCGGTTTATACAAAACCGAGCGCGTCATCAATAGCTCGCAAAGCGCGCACATTACAACCACCTTGCAAGACGGCAGTCGCCGCGAAGTCTTGAATTTATGCGCCAATAATTATTTGGGTTTGTCATCGCATCCCGCCGTGATGGAGGCGGCCCATGAGGCGCTGCGCACGCACGGCTACGGTCTGAGTTCAGTGCGTTTTATTTGCGGCACCCAAGATCTCCACAAAACCTTAGAGGCGCGTCTTTCAAGCTTTTTAGGCACCGAAGACACCATTCTTTACGCGGCAGCTTTTGATGCCAACGGCGGTTTGTTTGAGCCGTTACTGGGCGAAGAAGACGCCATCATCAGCGACGCGTTGAACCACGCTTCCATCATTGACGGCATCCGCTTATGCAAAGCCAAGCGGTACCGGTATGAGCACAACAATATGCAAGACTTGGAGCGCTGTTTGCGTGAAGCCAAAGCGGATGGAGCGCGTTTTAGCTTGGTTTTTACGGACGGCGTTTTCTCCATGGACGGAACGATTGCGCAGTTGGATGTGATGCGTACCTTGTGCGACCAATACGGTGCGTTGCTGGGTGTGGACGAGTGCCATGCCAGTGGATTCATGGGAGCCACCGGGCGCGGCACCCACGAACACCGTGGCGTGTTTGGAAAAATTGACATCCTCACTGGCACATTGGGCAAAGGCTTGGGCGGCGCCTCGGGTGGGTTCACCAGCGGTCGGCGTGAAGTGATTGAACTCCTGCGTCAACGCTCGCGGCCTTACCTTTTTTCCAACACGGTCGCCCCCATGATTGTGGGCGCCTCGATTGCGGTATTGGATTTACTCGAGCAATCGACTGCGCTTCGCGATACCTTGGCTGACAACACCCGCTATTTTCGTGAAGCCATCGCACAAAGCGGTTTTTCCATCAAACCGGGGGAGCATCCGATTGTTCCGATCATGGTATTTGACGCCGTTCTGGCCCAGCAACTCGCAGCGCGCTTGCTAGAACTTGGGGTGTACGTCGTCGGGTTTTTCTTTCCCGTGGTTCCCAAAGGGCAGGCCCGTATTCGCGTTCAGATGAGCGCAGCACACACCCGCGCTGATTTGGAATTTGCAGTCGCAGCCTTTGCCAAAGCGGGCCGCGAACTCGGGATCATTCAATAAATAAACATATGAACACACCAAAAATTTTGATCATCGGTGCCAATGGACAAATTGGTTCAGAATTGACCCAGGCTCTGGCGCAGCGTTACGGTGCGCAATCGGTCATTACCAGCGACATTGCTGCACAAGGCCGCGTTGAGAATATGGCGCTTGGCGTTCGCCACTTGGCTCTGGATGCTACCGATGGTGATGCGGTGAAAGCAGCCGTAGAAGCGCACGGCGTGACTCAGATTTACCTCTTGGCGGCCGCGCTCTCAGCCCGGGGCGAACAACACCCCGGCTGGGCCTGGGATCTCAACATGAAGAGCTTGCTGCATGTTTTGGAATTGGCTCGCACGCACAGTTTGCGGGTGTTTTGGCCGAGTTCTATTGCCGCTTTTGGCCCCAACAGCCCGAAAAGCATGACGCCCCAACGTTGCGTGATGGACCCCACCAGCGTGTATGGAATCTCCAAGTTGGCCGGCGAAGGTTGGTGCGCGTGGTACCACCGCAACCACGGCGTCGATGTTCGCAGCCTGCGCTACCCTGGCCTCATCAGCTGGAAAACGCCGCCCGGGGGCGGCACGACTGACTACGCTGTTGAGATTTTTCACGCCGCACTCCAACATAACCACTACACCAGTTTTTTAAGCGCTAGTACCGCGCTACCCATGATGTATATGCCTGACGCAATTCGCGCTACGCTGGAGCTGATGGACGCGCCCGCCGCGTCAGTTCAAGAACGCAGTTCGTACAACTTGGCGGGCCCGAGTTTTACGCCAGCGCAGATCGCAGCGGTGATTCGCCGTCACATCCCTGATTTCACCATCGACTACGCCCCCGACTTTCGGCAAGCCATCGCTGACAGCTGGCCCCAATCGATCGACGACCACGTGGCACAAAAGGATTGGGGCTGGAAGGCCGCGTTTGATTTGGATGCCATGGTCAATGACATGCTGACCCACCTGCGCCCGCGCATCGCCCAAGCCGCCGAGCGCTTGGCGGCATAAAAAAGTGTGAAGCTCGCCGATAAGCCGGATTCTGTGCATGCCAAGTTTCCCTGGCATGTGACCACCATTACTCTGGGCCGTTGGTCACCCAACGGCTCGATGCTACCTACCCGCCAACTCCGGGGGCCCCGGTCATGACGCTACGGCGAACCGCCGCGCTTTGCGTTGGCCTACTTGGTATTGCTGCGCGTAGAGATTGCCCGTTTCACCCGAACTGAATCGGCTCGTCTCTGTTGCTCTAATCCTCACCTTGGGCTGCGCCCTTGCGAGCGCCGCTTGGGTGGACAGCTGTTAGCTGCTACGCCGCCCTGTGCAGTCCGGACGTTCCTCCAGTGCTCTGTTTCCAGAATTGCACCAGCGGTGGTCTAGCGAGCTTCACCCCCCAATTATCGACGAGGCAGCCAAGAATATCGATATAACCGGAGTTGATTGGGTTTGGAATCAAAATGGTACCTTCAACCCTGACACCACCGGAGACTTCCATGCGCGCTGACACCATATTGCAAACCATCGGCAACACCCCCCATATTCGTATCCACCGCCTCTTTGGGCCTGGACACAATGTGTGGATCAAATCGGAACGCAGCAATCCGGGCGGCTCGATTAAGGACCGGATTGCGTTGGCGATGGTTGAAGACGCTGAAAAAAACGGCATTCTCAAAGCTGGGGCGACGATCATTGAGCCCACCTCTGGTAACACCGGCGTGGGCTTGGCGATGGTGGCCGCTGTCAAAGGTTACAAATTGATTTTGGTGATGCCCGACAGTATGTCGATTGAGCGCAGGCGCTTGATGTTGGCTTACGGTGCGAGTTTTGATTTAACTCCACGCGAAAAAGGCATGAAAGGTGCGATTGCGCGGGCCCAAGAATTGGCGGATGCCACGCCAGGCGCATGGATTCCCCAACAGTTTGAAAATCCAGCCAACATAGAAGTTCACACCCGCACGACAGCGTTGGAAATTTTGGCGGACTTCCCAGAAGGTTTGGATGCCATCATCACTGGCGTAGGCACTGGTGGTCACATTACCGGCGTCGCCCAGGTCCTTAAAAAGCATTGGCCTAAGCTTAAGGTGTTTGCAGTCGAGCCCAGCCAAAGCCCGGTCATTAGCGGAGGAGCGCCCGCACCCCACCCCATTCAAGGGATTGGCGCGGGCTTTATTCCTAAAAATTTGCACACCGAATTATTAGATGGTGTTATCCAAGTGGAGGCGGAACCCGCACGCGAAATGGCACGGCGCAGCGCTGCAGAAGAAGGCATGCTGGTAGGAATTTCGAGCGGCGCCACACTGGCTGCGATTGCCCAAAAACTGCCTGATCTTGCGCCAGGCGCCAAGGTATTGGGATTTAACTACGACACCGGCGAGCGTTATTTGTCGATTGAAGGTTTTTTACCCGCTTGATTCGTAGCAGCAGCCATGCGTTCGGCCATGTCCTTTGGCATACCAAAAGGCATGGCTCGCTCGTATTGCAAAGCGTCATGCCAGCTTCGTTCTTGTGCGCCAGCCACCAAGGCCTTGGCAATGCGGTTGCTGCCACGCGAGTTCGCCACAATCTCTTCGCCCAAGCGCAGAACCGCAGCGTCTAAGGCATCGTCGGCAAGGCAGTAATCGACAAGACCGATCTCGGCTGCCGTGCGTCCGTTAATTCGGCGGCTGGTGAACATCAACTCCTTGGCGCGTGACATCCCCACCCGCCTAGGCAGTCGCACCGACATCCCCCAAATCGGAGCCAAGCCCCATTGCCCATGGGTGTCACCGAGTTTGGTGGACTCCGCAGCCATCAAAATATCGCAACCCAAAGCTAACTCGAGTCCGCCGGTAAAACAATGGCCATGAAGGCGCGCAATCGTGGGTTGTGGCAAGGCCTCTAAGGCATCAATCGTTTCGGCCTCAAAGTGCGCGCTCGGGGCCGGCGCATGCTCGGCAATAGCGCCCAAGTCGTGGCCAGCGCAAAAAGCCCTACCAGCGCCTTGAAGCACCACACAGGCCACCGTTTCATCTTTCGCAATCGCATCCAAATGCAAACGCAAAGCCACGAATACATCGGGCGTTAACGCATTGAGCTTCTCAGGCCGATTCAGTGACAAAGTTGTAATACCAGCCGCATCACTGCGCAATACCAAGTCCGTTGCCATACCATTGCCCTCTTTTGAAAAATATGCCTCAGACCGAACATACTTGCAGATCAAAAATAAACGGTCGCGCAAGAGACTAAATCCTACTTTTCGATCTGCTCACCCCTTAAGATAAATCCCATGTATTTTTTAAGCGATTCAAAATGAGTCAAGGCAAAGTGAAACACACGCGCTACCCCGTCGTGATTGTGGGCGCTGGGTTTGCAGGAATTGGCGCGGCGATAACTTTGCGAAAACTGGGAATCGACTTCGTCATTCTAGAAAAGGCCGCAGAGATTGGCGGTGTTTGGCGTGACAACAGCTACCCCGATTGCGGCTGTGATGTTCCATCGGCTTTGTATTCGTATTCTTTTGCACCCAACCCGTTTTGGGATCGCTTGTTTGCCAAACAAGATCAGATTAAGCAATACACCCATGACACAGCTGAAAAATTTGGGGTTCTGCCCCATGTTCATTTGGACACGGAGTTGTTACATGCGCAGTGGGTAGCCGATGAGAAGCACTGGCAACTGGACACTTCTCAAGGCCTATTCACCACCCAGTTTGTCATCATGGCTTGCGGCCCGATGCATGTTCCGATTACGCCGAGGATCAAAGGCTTAGAGACTTTTACAGGAAGACAATTCCATTCTTCTCAATGGGACCACACGTATGACTTTCAACAGCAACGTGTCGCCGTGATTGGCTCAGGCGCATCCGCCATTCAGTTTTTACCCATATTGCAAAAACAAGTGAAACAACTCACCTTGTTTCAACGCACGGCGCCGTGGGTGTTACCGAAAATGGATGCGCCTATTTCTAAAAACTGGCAAACCCGCTTCAAAAAATTTCCGTTTTTGCAATCTCTTTTCCGAGGATTGCTCTACCTGCAGTTTGAGGTTCTCAGCAGCAGTCTCAAATACCCTGTGCTTTTAAAACGCCTGCAAAGCGCAGGCCTGAAAAATATCCACCGCGGTATCAAAGACCCGCAACTGCGGTTTCAGGTAACGCCTGATTACTCCATTGGCTGCAAACGCATCTTGCAGTCCAACACCTGGTACCGGGCGCTGGCGCAGCCTAACGTGCAGGTGGTGTCTGGCATTACGGAGATTCAAGGGAATCGCTTGGTGTCTAGTGACGGCAAACACTGCGAAGTCGATGCCATAGTTTTTGCCACCGGCTTTGAAGTGGCCGATCCGCCGATTGCACAGCGCATTGTGGGCGTCAGCGGAAAAACTCTGTCGTCTTTGTGGGGTGGCTCTGCCAGTGCTTATTACGGAACCATGGTGCAAGACTGCCCCAATTTATTCCTGACTTTTGGGCCCAATTTGTATACGTTTTCATCGGCCTTCGTCATCATTGAAGCCCAACTTCAATTCATTGCCTCCGCGCTCAAGGTAGCGCAAAAGAAGAAACTCCGCACAATCGCTGTGAACCCTTTGCGTTTTGCGAAATACAACACGCATGTTCAAGTCGCACTCAAAGACACCGTCTGGAACAGCGGATGCACCAGTTACTTTATTGACAAAAATGGCCGCAACAGCACCAATTGGCCGTGGACCACTTTTTATATGCGTTGGAAATTAGCCCGATTTCATCCCCGTGAATTTTTAATAGAGACTGCAATATGAGTATTCAAAATATGGCGCTCAATGCGCTCTTTCGCGCCGCTCAGGCAGCCGCCATGCGATT
>Ga0247844_1009167_pt1 | contig 10435 bp, 12 predicted proteins | sample LaCtaG_FD_192421 | JGI IMG/M metagenome (GOLD analysis project Ga0247844, IMG submission 192421) | Freshwater microbial communities from meromictic Lake La Cruz, Castile-La Mancha, Spain - LaCruzMarch201714.5m_1 | ecosystem: Environmental > Aquatic > Freshwater > Lake | place: Spain: Castile-La...
GTTGGCGTAGATGAATTCCTCACCTTTGACGAAGATCAAGCCAATCTGGCCCGTGCCGCTGGCATCCCCGTTTGGAACGGCCTGTAGCGACTGTCTCTGACTACCGAAACCGGCAGGTCGATTTCTCCGAAAGCGCCGGGAGCGCCAACGTCCCCGTTGGCCCCCTGCCGAGGAGGACCTCAGCGTTCCAAACATTGGGTCGGCAATCCAAACTTTCCCGCCTAGACATTTGCACGAAATCCATCGCCAATGTTTTCCACTTGAAGCGTCATGTTCCTTGCAATAGTTTTTTGCAATGACTACGACCATCACAATGAAAAATCAAGTCACCTTGCCAGCTGCCCTTGTCGCTCAAGCTGGCATTGCCGCAGGCTTTCGGCTTGACTGGTCGCTTGCAAAAAACGGTGAGCTGAGGGCCAAGCCGCTCCCGCCCTTGGAGCAGGTCGTCAAATCCCTTCGAGGACGCGGAAAAAAGTTTTTGCCAAAAGGGCGCAGTGCCGTTGCCGATTTGATCGAGGAGCGCTCCAAGGAAGTTTGACCACGCCTTCCTTGTGACGCACCTTTTGGATACATCTGCCGTATTGGCTTACTACTTCGAGGAGGATGGTGCCGACCAAGTCCAGGTCCTTCTGGCAGACACAAAAAATCCTCCCTGCATTTGCTGTATTACCGAGTTGGAGTTTTGGGCCAGATTGAAATCTCTGGGTGCGGAAGCCCAGTTCCAGATTGATTGGCCAGAACTCTCCAATCTTCTAACAATCTGTCCGCTGGATGTTCAGATCGTTGGCCGGGCTGTGGAAATTCGTCGTGCATGCATTGACCCGCTGCCCACAGTGGATTCGCTCATTGCTGCAACTGCGTCATTTCACAATATGGTTCTTGTTCACCGTGACCCGCACTTTGAATCCATTCCACGCAAATTACTGCGGCAGGTCTCACTTTGCCCGCCCACGGCATCGTAATAACAAAATGTTCCGCCGTTTGCATCCTTTTATCGCCGCCAACCTGGCCCGTGCCGCCGGTCTCTCCGTTTGGAAAGGCAAAAATGCCCAGCACGCCTGAAACCAAGCCTGCCCGGCTGCACGCGCCCAGTTTTTGGAAGTCAAATCAACCTTGATTCCACACTCCTGCACGATAGGGTGACCTACAGAACCGCCTAAAGAATGCAAAATTCCTGCCAGTTCAGAGGAGACTGATTTTTGGAGATAGTGGATAGAATTTTAAAGACTGCATCATGAGTGCCGATGTAAAAGATGTTAAACTCTCGGATTTAACCCAAGCTTGGGGGATTCGCAGACTTGCTGTTTTTGGTTCGTGCGCTAAGGGAACAGCTCGGCAGGACAGTGACATCGATTTACTTGTGGAATTCCGGAACAACCAAAAACCCTCTTTGATCGGCCACCTCACTTTGGCGAAACTTTTATCCGAAAGATTTCAACGAAATGCCGATCTCAGCACATTTGAATCCATCCAGAATGCAAAAAATATTCGCAGGAAAGAGGCAATTTTAGGCGAGGCCGTGGATTTATTTTGCGATGCGTGATTTGGATTACCTAAACGACATCAAAATTGCAGGCCTGGCTGCAACGGAATTTCTTGGAGGCGCTTCGTTGGCTGCCTTTTTAGACGACCCCAAAACTCAAGCCGCTTGTATGCAGCAGTTGGAAATCATCGGTGAAGCAGTGAAGCGCCTAAGCGACCAAACAAAAAATGCTTATCCCAATGTGCCATGGCGTGAATGGGCAGGAATGCAGGATATTTTGATCCATGCTTACGATAGAGTCGATCCTGAAGAGGTTTGGAATACTCTCATAAACGACCTTCCAAATTTGCTTGATGCGCTTCAAATTGAAAAATGACCTCCATCGGATGGTTTTTTTCTTGAGCCCACGGGTAGCCCGAATGAGCTTTTCAAGAAACAACCTCAGCCCCGTTCACTCCCGCGACCTGCCCATCCGTGCCATGGATCTCTTCCCCATCGCCATCGCTTGCGAGACCGGTGCCGACGAATTCCTCACCTTTGACGAAGATCAAGCCAACCTGGCCCGCGCCGCCGGCCTCCCCGTTTGGAAAGGCAAAAATGCCCAGCACTCCTGAAACCAAGCCTGCCCGACCGCTCTCGCTGCTCTCGGTTGTCATCCCCGTGAGGGATGAGGAGGGCTGCATCGCCTCCACCATCGAGCACCTCCACCTCGAGCTTTCCCTCCACGCTGTGCCACACGAAATCGTCGTGGTGGACGATGGTTCCACCGACTCCACTTGGCAAATCCTCCAGAGCGAAGCCGCCAAAATCCCCACCCTCCGCCCGATTCAAAATCCCGGCCCGCACGGCTTCGGGCGTGCGATCACCAAAGGCCTCGACTCCATGGGCGGTGATGCCGTGGTTATTATGATGGCCGACGAATCCGACGACTGCCGTGATGTCGTTCGCTACTGGCAAGCCCTCAATGAAGGCTACGACTGCGTCTTCGGCAGTCGCTTCCTGAAGCACGGCGGAGTGATCGACTATCCGCCCCTCAAGCTCGCGCTGAACCGCGCCGCAAACCTCTTCATCCGCATCCTCTTTCGCCACGGCCTCAACGATACCACCAACGCCTTCAAAGCCTACCGCCGCACGGTCATCGACGGCATCCGCCCCATCCTCTCCCCGCATTTCAACATCACGGTCGAACTCCCGCTCAAAGCCATCATCCGTGGGTTCAGTTTTACCACCATCCCCATCACTTGGCGCAACCGCCGCACCGGCACCGCCAAGCTCAAGATCAAGGAAATGGGCAGTCGCTACCTCTTCATCTGCCTCTATGTTTGGCTGGAAAAATACTTCTCACGCGGGGACTATCGTCGCCAATAGTTGAAATATGTCGAAAAGCTTTTTTTCAAAAATTTCCTTAGCTCTATTGTGTTTAGTAATTTGCTCGTCCCTCTGGGCGCTGACGCGCGAGTGGGACAAACCGCTGCTGGATCTGCATTCTTTCCGGCAAACACAAACGGCCCTCTCGACCTATTACATGGTTGGAAAACCGAGCGTTTTTCTCGACTACATCACCCCCGTTTTGGGGAAACCCTGGGCGATCCCGATGGAAGTGCCATTTTATCAATGGGGCGTCGCCCGACTTCATGAATTGACCGGAATGGGTTTGGACCAAAGCGGCAAATTGTTTTCGATCGTTTTCCTTTTTGCCTGTATCTGGCCCGTGTGGAAGTTGCTGGCTGAGCTTGAGATTCCGGTCACCGCTCGATGGTTGACGGTCGCGATTTTTTTCTCTGTGCCTCTCCACTTGTATTGGGGAAGGGCTTTCCTCATCGAAACGATGGGATTGTTCCTGTCGCTTTCCATGGTCTCTTGCACCTTCGCCGGATACCGGAGCAAAGACTGGCGCTGGCTCGCGGCGGGCCTCGCTTTTGGAATTCTCGCCGCGCTCTGCAAAATCACGACTTGGGCCGTTGCATGTGGCGTGACGGGGTTGCTTGTCTTGTTCTCCAATGGAATGCCGAAAAGGCAAGATTTTCTCTGGTTGCTGGCGGCTGGGGCTGCGGCAATGCTGCCCCTTTTGTCGGCAAAAATCTGGCTCAGCTACGGCGATTCCGTGAAAGCTGAAAATCCGTTTGCGAGCCAAATGATCAACTCCAGATCCGCCAAACAGGCTGCATGGAATTTTGGAACTTGGGAACAGAAAACAAGTCCAGAGGTTTGGGGAATCATTGGGCGGCATGCAACGGAGCAACTGCTCTCGCCGTTGCCTTTGGTGGGCCACTGGCTTTGGGTGCTTACGATCATCGCCGGAGCGGCATGCAGCCCCAAAAGGATTCCATTGATTTTGTTGCTGCTTGCAGGATTCGCTTCGGGGCCAATCATTTTCACAAACCTGTATTTCGAGCACAATTACTACTGGGTGGCCAATGGCACATGGCTCGTCTTGGCGCTAGGTGTGGCTTTGGCTGGTATCAGCGAGTTCAGTCCCGGAAAAATTTGGTCGGTTTTAACGGCGTTAGCAATTTGCGCCCTTGTTTGCTCTGCAGGATTCCTCGCATGGGATAAATCCTACCACGCGCTTTTGAAAAATTTGCAAACCTTAGGCACATTTGCGGATGTATGGACAAAGCCCATCCAAAACACCATCCCCGAGGGTCGGACGCTTCTTGTGATCGGGCAGAATTGGAACCCGAATGCTCACTACTATGCGGAGCGCAAAGGAATTTCATTTCCAACGAGTGATCGTTTGTTTGAATTCGATGGCAAGGAACTCCACGAGTCCCTTTCTTTACTTAACGAAGACGAAAAACTCGGTGCAGTCGTTATCAATCAAGAGTTTCTCATGGAGAAAAACTACCCGTATTTTTCAAATCTTCTCCAAAAACTTGGAATGCGGACAGATGGGTTTGTCTCGCCCTTTGGAGTGGTTTTTCCCGCAGCAGACCTACAGCCAAGAAACTAAGTGCCCGACCTGGGGGCGGTCGAGCTCAACTGGCGTGGTAATAGACCACCGATGACCCGCTGTTGTCGGGTTGGATTTCGACTGTTTGGAATTCTGACAAGGCCGATTTAATGGCGGCGTGGTTTTCGGGTTTGGCGAAAACCAACAGAAAGCCGCCAGCACCTGCTCCGAGAAGTTTTCCTCCGATCGCGCCCGCCTCACGAGAAGTGTCGTATATCTTCTCGACCACGCTGTTGCTGATGCGCGAGGAGAGCTTTTTCTTAAGCACCCAGGTTTCGTGAAGGAGTGCGCCGAAGTCTTGGAGGGGTATTTGATCGTTGCAGAGCAGTGTGCGTGCTTGGTGGGCCAGTTCTTTGATTTTTTCAAGTTCTGCGAGTCGGTTGTCTATATTCGCGCATTGCTCCTGCAGCACATCTTCGGCGAAACGAGAGATGCCGGTGTAAACTAAGAAAATGTGGTCGAATAGCGATTGCTTGCGTGCGCTCGAAACAGGAAGAGGTTCGGCGAGGAAGGTGCCATCCCTGTGAAAGGTGATGAAGTTGAGACCTCCTATGGCGGCGGCGACTTGATCTTGGTTTCCCACGCGTTCGCCGATGACATTTTGCTCCACATGAATCGCCTCGGCAGCGAGCGCGGATTTTTCAACTAAACGGCCCTGCAGGGAGTGCAGTCCATTAAGGAGCCCGACGGTGAAAGAGGATGACGAACCCAAGCCTGTGCGAGCGGGCAGGTCGGTGGTGACTGAGATTTCCAGCCCATCCTTCATGCTGAGGTGGGAGAGGCAGGCTTTCACGCTGGGGTGCTGGATTTCGGTGGCCGTCTTGACCAGTTCGGTCTTGGAATACGCCACGCGGAATTTGTGGTCGAAGAGAGTGCCAAGCCGCGTAACCGTCACATAAACGAACTTGTCAATGCTGGTGCTAAGAACAACGCCGCCGTTGCGCTTGAAGTAGGCGGGATAATCGGTGCCGCCGCCGAAAAAACTAACTCGGAGAGGTGTGCGTGTGATGACCATTTGGTGGGAGTGTTGATTTCAAAAAATCTGAAACAGCATCCGCGCTGGGCTGGGTCGGCGCAAGCCCCGCGAGTTTTTCAATGCAAATGTCCACGATGCGTGGCGGGCCTGAGGCCTGTGAGTCATCAAGTGCCACGCCGGCCATCGCGGCGATCTCTCGGGGAGAGACCAAGCCTTGTCCGCAGACATTCATGATTTCGCCAGCGGCGAGTTGGCCTTGGTTGTCCCACACGATTTCAGCCACGCGGTCGGTGTGGAGAAACTGGTAGCGTGAATCCGGATGGATGCGGATGGGGAGCCGGTTGCAAACATCAAAGACGGGATTCTTTTTTAGGCCGAGCCCTACCATCCCCGCGAGCCTGAACACAAGCGGGTGCGGCGAGTGGCGCTGGACGAGCAGCTCGGAAAGGCGCTTGTGGAATCCATAATTTCCAAGGGCGGATAGCTCGATCGGCGTCGTTTCTCTGGTGCATTCGGTGATCGCCAGATTGTTGTAGACATCCACAGTTGAGAGCAAGAGGTGCCTCTTCGCCGGGAAGTCCCGCATAATACGCGATGTCAGCTCGAGAGACTGCTCCAGGTCGACGAGGGGCGTTTCCTCGGCGATGAATTTTTTGGAGTTTGCCGCGCACAGAACCACCGTGTCCCAGTGGCGCCCGGTGAAGGAGGAATAGCTGCCACGATCGACCAACGCTGCTTCAAGCCCCCTGCGCTCAAAGAGTCTGGCAAATGCGCTTCCAACAAAGCCGCGCGCGCCGATGAGTGCGATTTCCATTTTCGTCAATGCACCTTTGCGATCCAGTCAGTCCGCATCCCGTGAGCGATACCACTCGATTGTTTGGAGAAGGCCATCGCGTAGCGAAGTGCCGCACTCAAGCCCCAGCATGGAGCGCATGCGCGACACATCGAATCCTTTGTCCATCTGCCCGTCTGGCTTGCTTGTATCCCACTCGATCTCTCCTTGGAAATCACAAAGGCTGGCTATGGTTTCGACAAGTTCCCGGATACTCACGCGCGTGCCGCTCGAGATATTGATGATTTGATCTCCTGAGTATTTTTGTGCGGCAAGAGCGATTCCTTCGCAGGCATCTTTTACATAGACAAAGTCTCGTAGAGGCTTGCCGCTTCCCCACGCTGTTACCTTATTGCTGCCGGTTGCTGCGGCTTCCAGATATTTGCGTATCAAGGCTGGAATAACATGCGAGGATTGCAAATCAAAGTTGTCATGGGGGCCATAGATATTGCCAGGCACCAACACAATCGCATCAAACCCATGCTGGCGTCGGTAGGCTTTGCAGAGCTCCACGCTCATCGCTTTTGCAAGCGAGTAGGGAGCGCTCTCGGGCTGGGGATACCCACACCAGAGTTGCTCCTCGCTTATCGGGCTAATCGCTTGGGAGGGATAGCTGCACCCTCCGATAAGGGTGACAAATTTTTTAACGCCAGATTTCCAAGCGGCATCAATCGTATTTGCCCCAAGCAAAAGATTTTCTCGGCAGAAATCAGCAGGGAAATCCCGGTTCGCAAGAATCCCTCCCACCTTTCCAGCCAAGTGAAAAACCAAGTCGGGCTTATGCAATCTCAACATTTCAAGTGCAGATTCGGGGTTGAGTAAGTCGTAGTCTTTACGGCTTGGGGCAACCACTTCACCATACTCTGCTTGAAGTATCGGGATCAAATTGTGTCCTACAAATCCCCCACCGCCCGTCACGAGAACTTTTTTGAAATTTTGCATCCTCCTTATCTTACCAATATCTAAATTCTCGTCCCGGCACATGAAAATTTTGACAAAAAAATCTATGCCGTTATTTCTTTTGGCCTACAAAATTTTTTAGTGAAAGCCTATCCAAAAGTCACAATTATCATTTCTTGCTTCAATGAAGAAGCGAACATCGAGAAATGCATTCGTTCTGTTGCTTCTGCTATGCCTGAGTCCGAAATCTTGGTGGTTCACGGAGGCACGGATCGAACCTCCGAGATAGCCACTCGCTTAAAAACGGAAATCTCCGCCGTGCGTGTGGTTCGGAATGAAAATGACCGGGGCAAAGGCCACGCTATCCGCAAGGGAATCGAATGTGCCACGCACGATGTCATGGCACAGTTTGACGCCGACAACCAGTTCTTCGCCACCGATCTTCCGGCTCTTGTCGATCCCATTTTGGAGGGGCGGGCTGATGTCACGCTCGGCTCCCGTTTTCTCCCCAGTGCAGACCGATCGGCCTATAAACCCTCTTTTTTCCGGGATTACGGCAACCGCACGCTGAGCGCTTATGTGGGATTGCTCTGTGGGAAGAAAGTGACAGATGTCACCGCCGGCGTAAAAGCTTGGACTCTAAAAGCGATCCAAGCCATCGACCTAACTGATGACAAATACAGCTATGAGGCTGAGATCGTCGTGCGGGCGTTTCGATTAGGGCTGAGGGTCAAAGACATCCCAGTCAGATACTCAAGTCGATCCGCAGGGGAGTCGATGCACACTTCCAGCATGAAAGTGATTATTGCGGGACTTACGATTATGAAAAATTGTTTGTCTTATCGTTTCCGTTCTTAATACCACTAATTTCTTAATTGAAAGTGTCTGGAAAAAATCCATGCCCGGTTTGTGAGGCCACTGTCTGCAGCCCGTTTAAAAATAAGAACAGGTTCGACAGTGTTCAGAGTTTCTCACCATCATCCAGTGATTTCGGGATTTTCTTTGATCTATTTAAGTGTCAAGGATGCGCCGCAGTATTTAGCTTGGAATATCCAGATTATAAGGATATAGAAGCATTTTATTTGAACTCGGACCATGATGGTTACTTGATCGAATTCAAAAATCGCCAAGCTACATTTAAGCGGATTATCAAATTGGTGAAGAGTTATCTAGAACCAACACAGAACCAAATATCTTTGTTGGATATTGGGGCTTCCGTTGGTTTGTTTTTGCATACCGTCGAAACATATGAACCCTCGTGGTCGATTTCCGGAATCGAGGCAAGTCGGCAAGCTGTATCTGCATGCAAGTCTCGATTTGGTATTGATTTAATACATGGTATGCTTGAGGATATGCCTTTGGAGATCCATCAGGAAAAATATGATGTGATAACCATGTTCGATATCATTGAGCATGTCCGGCAACCTCTAGAAATGATGCAAAAAGCCTCTACGCTTCTTAAGAAGGGAGGGATTCTTGTAGTAACGACACCAAATATTGAGAGTTGGACATCAAAAATTCTTCAAAGTAGATGGTGGTCTTACCGATTGATGCATAATGTCCTGTTCTCTCGCCAAAGCATGAGGCATTTGATGTCCAGATCTTCTTTAAAAGTCCTGAGGATGCGCGGATTAATTCGATTGTTCAGCTTGGGGTATTGCATGAAGCACTTGGGTTGGAGTGCGGGGGCTGGCAAGCTTAATCTTTCTTTCCCACTGGCTCTTGGCGACATGCTGGTTTTTGCAAGAAAAATGAATTAAGATGAACATGAGTTTCATCTCAATTTTAGCCTGGAGCTGTTTCCTCTTAATCGCTTATTATGGTGCAGGTGAGTTTTTCTTGCGCCAACTCGGCAACCGCATCCCGGCGATTAGTTCATGGGCTTTAAAGACAACTGTCGGATTGTGTCTAACCATTTTCTTTTTGTCATTTTTAATGGTATTTGGGCTTTGTAATTACAATGGAATTCTTTCGTTCTCGATTCTAAGTTTTTTATTTGGAATTTATTTTTTATTTCAAATCTCATCTCAGATTTTACTTGCGGGCGGAAGTAACAAAAAAAAGAAAGCTTCCACTTCCAATAACCAACTAGGGTATTGGATTTTTCTTGTTGTTCCTGGTTTTTTTACACTCTTAGCATTCTTAACCTCGATATACTGGCCGCTGCAATACGACCCTAATGATGATTGGATTGCGTATTTAACATTCCCTGAGTTGCTTTTACAAACAGGAAGCCTAATTGACCCATTCAGTTCGCGTCGTATTCTCGGCCTCTGTGGGCATTCGATTTTGCTGGCGCAAATTATGATAGTGGCCCCGCCCGAGAGTGCGCACTTGCTAGACCGGGGATTCGGTGTGGTTTTGTTGTTTGGTCTTTTGGTTGATGCGACGCGGCAGACGAATCCGCGTTGGCAGTGGCTTCGTGCGTTAGTCATCCTCGTGGCGGTGACGGCTTCGGTGCCGCGCATCAATACAGCAAGCAGTCAACTCGGGATCGCGTTGGTTTTGGCTTTCGCGTTGGTAGTAAACAAGCTGCAGGAGGAGAAAACTTGGTCGTGGTGGCAGTCGTTGGTGCCCGCGTTGGTTTTGGCAGGGGCTTCGAGCCTGCGGCCGACCTATGCCATGGCCGGGGGTGGGATTTTGATTTTTTATATCCTGTGGCGCGCGGTTTCGGCTTCCCCGAAGGAGTCAATGGCTCGGCTCATGCCATTGATCCAGACGGGAGCCCTCACTTTTGCACTGCTCATTCCGCTCATGATCTCAAGCTGGGAGTCTTCGCGAACGCCGATGTTTCCGTTTTTTAAAGGCCATGCCGTTGAAAAATACCTCTATTTCAATTCCGGCGAAGGGTTTCTCACCGATGCGCGCATTGCCCTGGAATACATGGCAACTCCGGAAATCGGGGTAATGCTGGCTGGATTGGTCCTGGCGTTCTTTTTCAGCGGTGAGACGCGGCGGTTGGCCGTCTGTGTGGCGTTCACGGCTTTGCTCATGGTTTTCCTGAGCACCGCGAAGACCAGCGGCACCGCAAGGTCTTGGGTGATGGACCTCTACCGGTATAGTTTCCCATTGGCTGCTTTCGGGCTGTATTGGGTTCTGGCAAAATGTGTGGAGGGTAACCCCGCCGGAAAGTGGTTCCGACACCCAGCGCTGGCGGCCGTCGCGCTTTTGGTTTTCTGGTCAACGCAACTCGTTCCCGCCGCGAAGGAAGTGCAAGTCCAATGGCAGGTCTTAGGGAAACTGAACGAGGGGTTTAAATTTCAAGTTGCTCAACTGGAACCATTTTACAAA
>Ga0247844_1009173_pt1 | contig 10430 bp, 3 predicted proteins | sample LaCtaG_FD_192421 | JGI IMG/M metagenome (GOLD analysis project Ga0247844, IMG submission 192421) | Freshwater microbial communities from meromictic Lake La Cruz, Castile-La Mancha, Spain - LaCruzMarch201714.5m_1 | ecosystem: Environmental > Aquatic > Freshwater > Lake | place: Spain: Castile-La...
CTTATCGGGAAGCGCTTACCCTCGCCCGCAGTCTGCCGCGCGACAGTTTACCGTTCACTGATGAAGACTTGATGCCGCTGGCAGCAGCAGTCGTCAGCTATAGCGCAGATATTGCCGACGAAAAGCAACGTCAGGGCTTGTTTACCGAAGTTTTTGACGCCTTTCAACTTGCCCGCAAGCCAGGCCGCGATCGCACAGTTGCTTTAACGGCTATGCGGCTTTCCTCAGGATCCGTCGAATTGTCAGCCTTGTTGCGGCGCGTCGAGGACGATAATCGTGCGATGGCTCGGTTTCAAAGCGAATTGGCCCAGCAACAGGCGCTTGCGGCTGACGACCGTAATCCCGAAACAGAAGATGCGCTCATTGAGCAGATCGCTAGCCAAGCGCCCCGCATCGCAGCAACGCGCGCAGAAATCGCCACGCGATTTCCCGACTATCAAGCTCTAAAAGAAGAAAATTTGCCACGGATTGACGATGTTCGCTCCCGGCTGGAAGACAATGAAGCGGTCATTAACTTCCTGCTGGGCAGGGAAAAATCTTTTGTGCAGCTCATCAGGCGCGATGGAACGATCGTTGCGGAAGTGTCTGCTGGCGCAGCCGATATCGCCGCAAGTGTAAAAAGCTTGCGCCGCGGCCTTGAAATAGAGGGAAGATCGGTTGCTGATTTCGACCTTGATACCGCACATCAACTCTTTTCCCAATTGCTTGGTCCGATCGTCTCCAAGCTCGGCGGAGTACAGCGTCTGATTATCGTGCCATCGGGTGCACTGGCGAGCCTGCCATTCGGTCTACTTGTCACTGAGCCAGCGAAAAGCAAAAACTATAGCAGCGCGGCTTGGCTTTCCCGCCAATTTGCTATCACCAACAGCCCTTCAATCTCCAGCTTCATCGCACTCCGCTCCACGCGGCTTGTCGGCAAGCCACGCAACCTTCTGCTGGCTGTAGCCAACCCGCTGCTCGCTCCCTCGCTAAGTAAGGGGCCAATAGGTTCAAAGGCGACACGTGCAGGGTTTGCCGGCCTGTTAAGCAGCTGCCGCAAGGATGCCCCTGCATCACCTGAAACACTTCGCATGCTGACATCATTGCCCGAAACCGCTAGCGAGGTTGCAGCAGTAGCGGCAGCTCTTAAAGCACCTGACGCAGAATTTATGCTCGCTGAGAATGCTACCGAAGCCAATCTGCGCAGCAAGTCCCTTTCCGACTATCGCATTTTGTATTTCGCCACCCATGGTGTGTTGCCTGGCGAATTGAAGTGTGAATCCGAACCGGGGCTTGTGCTCACACCACCTGATACAATTGCTACAACGCGTTCAACTGATGGCTTGCTGGACGCCAGCGAAATCGCCGCACTGGAACTTCGCGCCGACCTCGTAGTGCTGTCAGCCTGCAATACCGCCTCGGATGGTGGCGACAAACTGGGTGGCGAGACCCTATCAGGGCTAGCGGAAGCCTTTTTCCATGCCGGCGCCCGCAGTTTGTTGGTCAGCCACTGGCAGGTGCCGTCGGCGGCGACTGCGCGTTTGATGATCGATGTCTTTAAGACTGTCGGCGCCGAACCTGACTTGTCGATGGATAAAGCCCTTGCCGAAGCGCAACTTAAGGCAATAGCAAACCCGGCCACGGCGCACCCCTTCTTTTGGGCAGCCTTTGTGTTAATCGGTGACGGTGCATCATCTCCGCTGAACGAAAGAGCGGCATCATGAGTTGGAAGGCGCTCGCTTCGGGGCTGGCGCTCGTCCTTGCCTGGCCAGCCCTTGCCACGCCGATGATTGTCGTTGAAGCACGCGGTGCCGGCCTAAAGCCTGGGATGCGCATCGATAGTGCGCGGACGGTTAAGCTCGTCGAAGGCGAAAAAATCGTTCTAGTCGCACCCGATGGCCGGATGTCGACATTGCGTGGTCCCTATTCTGGTCCCGCCGTCCGTAACGCTGGATCCGTTCAGAATCCACGGACGGCTTTGGCAGCACTTATCGCCACCCGCAACGATCGTGCTAGCTCAGTCGGGGCAGTTAGGTCCGGAGCAAGTGCCGCGCCCTTGCCGGAGCCTTGGCTTATCGACATCTCACGCGGTGGCGATCGCTGCCTCAAAGAGGGCGAAAAGCCAGTTTGGTGGCGTCCTGAGAGCCTCGCCGAACAGGCCTTTGCAGTATTTCCCGTTGATCGCTCATGGCGCGCCGATTATGTATGGCAGGCATCTGCAGATCGCATGACGCCCCCAGATATTGTTGGGCTTGACGATTTAAAAACCTTCATAGTCCGTGCCGGTGGCCAAGAATATCCCCTCCGTATCAACATGATACCGCGTGATATCGACGATCCTCTGGTGATCAGCGCCTGGATGCTGGAAAAGGCTTGCGTTCAGCAAGCTGATTCATATCTGATGGCTATTGGCAAAGATCTTGCCGATAGCGCAACGTCGCTGGGCGATGGCGAGCCACAGACCGGGGCATTACAAAAATGAGCCGCGCAACTCGGCAGGTCTTGGTCGCGATCGTAATTGCATTTGTCGCCGCGTTTCTCAGCGGCAGCAGCGTCAAATTCATCGCGCCGCTGGCAAATCTGGAAACAAAGCTCGCTGATATTCGTGTCGCAGCGATGCAGCCAGCGATGCCGCCATCTTCGGATGTAGTAGTCATCGCCATCGACGAGGCGACGCTGGCCGCATTTTCGTATCGATCGCCCGTTGATCGGGGTCTTGTTGCCGATTTGATCGAACAACTTGAAGACAAGGGCGCAGCTGCCATCGGGGTAGACATCATCGTCGATCAACCGACCGAACCCGCAAAAGATGGACGACTTCGCAAGGTCATCCGCGCCACAAGCACGCCGCTGGCCTTCAGCTTCAGTTCGGCCCCTAATGTCGTCAACGCTGATCAGCTTGCCTATTTGGAGGCGTTTATTCCGGAAGATAAGCGTGCCGAGGCGAACCTGCTGACCGATCCCTTTGATGGGCTGGTCCGCCGCATCAACCCAGGCGGCACTGTCATTAATGGCCAGCGCGTTGACACCCCTCAGAATCCAGCCGGGTTTGTGAGGAAATTGGCCGGTATGGGCGGTGCAAAAGCGCCTCTGGTTCCAGTCGACATCGCTTGGCGTGCGCAGCCAGATGCCGAAAACACGCCTTTCCCAACTTTTTCGGCTACTTATCTGCCGTTTTTGCCTCCTGAACTGATCAAGGGTAAAATCGTGTTAATCGGCGCAGTGCTGTCGATCACAGATCGCCACCGTACCCCGCTATCCATAATTGACGATGGCGATCGGGGCAACATGCCAGGCGTTATGGTTCAGGCCCACGGCATCACACAGATTTTAGAAGGACGGAGCCCGCCCACGGTGCCTGAGCCATGGACCATTGGCCTATTGGCGCTCTTCGCCATAATTGGTACCGGATTAAGCCTGTTGCGAATTGGTATCGTCTTCAATGTCGGTATCAGCGTCGTCATCACAATTGTATATTGGGTCGGCGCAATTTTGGGCTTTGGCAAGGGCCTGCCAATGTTGCCGCTGTTCGGACCGACGCTGTCGCTATTCCTCGCTTTGTGGATGATGGACCTCATTATTGGACGCGGCGAACGCAAGCAGCGCGAATTTATTCAGAGCACATTTTCACGCTATGTCTCGCCGGCAGTGGTCGACCAGTTGATCGCAGATCCGAGCGCGGTGCAAGTGTCGGGTTCCAAGCGGGACGCAACGTTCATCTTCACCGATATCGCCGGCTTCACCACATTGTCTGAAAAATTGGAGGCCGAAGAACTCTCTGAAGTTTTAAACAGATATCTCGACGGCGCTTGCGAGATCATCCTGAAACATACCGGCACAATCGACAAATTCATCGGCGATGCCATTATGGCGATCTTCAATGCTCCGATACCGCAGGCCGACCATGCCGCGCGTGGAATTCGTTGCGCGCTTGAACTCGATGCTTATGCCGAAGCCTTCCGAAAGGACTGCAACGCCCGCGATATCCCTCTTGGTGTCACCCGCATCGGTGTCCATAGCGGCCTGTCCATCATCGGTAACTTTGGCTCGCAATCGCGCATGGATTTCACGGCGCTAGGCGACACAGTAAACACAGCCGCGCGGACTGAAGCCGTCAACAAATATTTTGGCACGCGCATTTGTTGCACCCAACAGGTCGTCGACCAATGCCCCGATCTCGAATTTCGACCGATTGGCGACATTGTACTTAAAGGCAAGGTGCAGGCAACGCGCCTATATACCCCTGTAGCCGCGACCGATGCGCCGGAGTTGATTGCAGGTTATCGCCGGGCCTATGCCTTGCTTGAAGCCAGCGATCCAGACGCTGTCGATTGTCTGACGAGACTTTCCAAGGATTTTCCGGAAGATCCCGTCATCCGTTTCCATCAGGATCGGATTGCACACGGGCTGCTTTCTTCGCGGGTGGTGATGGATGACAAATAAACTCCGAACTTTGGCATATTTTATGCCTATATTTTACGTTGCACCGACCTTGATGGCGATGCATGCTGCGCCTGCCATCGCCCAAATCATCCGGCCACCGCCACAGGCGGATATTTCGCGTCAGCGGGTCCAACCTCTGCCCCTTCCAGAGACGCCATTACAATTGCGCATTCAGAACCCTGAAAAGGCAAGCGTTCCAAAAGCCGTGGATGAAATCGAGTTTTCGATCACCCGCATCAAGGTAACTGGTGCGACGCATTTCCCGGAAGAGCGCTGGCGCGCAATTTTTGCCTCGCTTGAAGGCAAGAAAATCGTTTTGAGCGACTTGCGTGAGGCCGCCAATAAGCTTGAAAATCTCTATCGCGCCGATGGCTTTTTTCTGACCCGAGTTTTCATCGCTCCGCAAGAGGTGCGCGACGGCACCCTTGAGGTACAGGTAGTCGAAGGGTTCTTAGCCAACGCTTTTGTCCAGGCACCGAACCAAGCCAGCCGGAAACTTACTCAGGCAATGATCACCCCAGTGCTCGGCCAGCGCCCGGTTCGCTTCCTTGATCTTGAGCAGAGGTTGCTCCTGCTAAATGACACACCAGGTATGGCCGTGACCAGCGTACTGCGTCCAGGGGGCACGCTGGGCAGTAGCGATATCTTGCTAACAGCCGTCAAGCCGCCAAGAGCTGCCTTTGCCGCGGTAAACAATTCGGGTTCCGACGCCGTGGGGCCAATAAATTATTCGCTCGGCACAACGGTCATTCAGCCCTTTGGCAGACCCGGGGCGCTTGACCTGTCGCTGGCAATATCCGGAGAAGGTTTTAGAGAGCTGCAAGCAGTAAGCGGGCGATATGCGATACCGCTTGGCAATAATGGTGTGGTGGGCAGTATCGGCGCGCTTGTCGCGCACGCAGCGCCGGGCGGTCTAATTCGTGATCTTGATGTGCAAAGTCGATCGGGCTCGCTGAGCGCAAGTTTGCGCGTGCCGTTGCTTCGATCCCGGGCCAATTCCATCTATCTTGATGCTGGGATGACGCTGAATCGCAGCTTCGTCAAGGCGTTGGGCACAGAGATTAACGACGACCGGAGCACAGTTGCCAGCCTTGGCCTGCAGTGGCGACAAATCGGTTGGCTGGCGGGCGACATGACATTTGGCGTTAACGTGCTCCACGGCCTTGGCCTATTGGGTGCGAACGGTGCCGATGCGCCCTTGCCGTCGGTCCAGGGGTTCAATCCACATTTTCTGCGGCTGACCTATCAATTCCAGCGCAATCAGCCGATCCGTGGCCCGATCGGCGCGAGTATGACATTGCAAGGCCAATATACCGCCAACCGTCTGCTATCGGGGGAGCAAATTTCTTTTGGCGGGCGCAGCATCGGGCGCGCCTATGATCCATCATCAGTGGTCGGCGAGCGCGGCGTTGGGGTAATTGGTGAACTATATGCATCGCTTTCGGGTGTTCAGGTACCCAGCCTCATTGAGGCCACCCAAGTCTATGCTTTTGCGGACCGGGCGCAAGCTACGACGCTCGCTTATGAGGCAACCCCCAAGCAGAGCACGACCATTTCCTCGCTCGGAGTTGGAGCGCGGTTCACGCTGCTCCGCCGGTTGTCGATTGACACGCAGTTCTCTTCGGCGCGCCGCGCGCTGCTGGACGGCGTCAAGAGTAGCGGCCGCTTTATTCTCAGCGCAATTTTGCAGTTTTGAAAGACGATGTCATGACCAGCGCAAAAATTCGAGCCGCCAATCATGGTCGAACATGCCGTCCGGCTATTCGCCGGCTATCGTTTCGGACGACACTGGCCTTAGCGGTCGGCATACCCGCGCTGGCCGCCGCCAATGCTGAGGACGTGCCGTTCACGATCGCACAAGGAAACGGATCCGCCACATTCGCTAGCAACGTGGACACTAAGACATTCACGGTTACGCAGACCACCCCCCGAGCAGTACTCGACTGGTCGCAAATCCTCTTGCAAGCCGACGAGACCTTAAACTTTGTCCAGCCTAATAGCCAGTCGATCACGCTTAACCGAAGCAGCGTGGCCACACCGTTAGCGTTCCAAATCGACGGCACTATTAATGCGAATGGCCAAGTCTGGCTTCTCAACCCCCAAGGCACGATCATAGGCTCGACCGGTCGTGTCAATGCCTCCGGGTTCCTTGCTACCACGGCCGACATCGATCCTGGTGCCTTCATGGACAGCACCGGACGTTTTGTATTTTCTGGCGCAACCGACGCGACCATCAACAATTATGGCCAGATCGACGTGCCGTCGGGATATGCGGTGCTTGCTGGCAGGAATGTCGCGAACATCAGTTCCAGTGCCAACAACGAAGCGGTGATAAGCGCCCGTTTGGGAAAGATCGCCTTGGGTGGAGGCCAGGCCTTTACCGTTGATCTTGACGGTAACGGGCTGATGTCATTCCTGGTGTCCGACCCGGCGGGTGCCCCCGATAGTGATTTCCCAAACAGTGTCTCAAATAACGGTAGAATTGTGGCCGATGGGGGCACGATCCTTATGACGGTGCGCAGCGCTGTCGACGTGATCGGCGGCGTCATCAGTAACAACGGCCTCGTGCAGGCCCAGACCGTCAACAACATTGGCGGCGTGATAACCCTCGATGCAGGCCCGCGGGGACAGATATCCGTCGGCGGCTACTCTTCCGCAGAAGACAACGCTTCCGTTGGCGGTGTTATCGATGCCACCGGTGGTAGCGGCATGAATAGCGGTGGTATAGTCCTTGCCGCTGCCGCTATCGATATTGGCGCATCCAGTAAGATAGACGTTAGCGGCGACAGTGGTGGCACTATAGATCTGCTGTTGCCGACTAACAGCCTTTCACCCGAGCAAACTGACGGGGCGCAAAGTATCAGTATCGCATCAGGCGCGCAGTTGCTAGCAAATGCTTCGACCACGGGCACCGGAGGCAGTATAAACCTGCGCGGTGATCTCAACAATTCGCAATCCTTGATGCAAATTTCGGGAATTTTGCAGGCCGATGGCGGGACAAGTGGCGGCGACGGCGGAACTATTGATATTCAGGCTTACAGGCTCGAGCAAAGAATGGAGGCATCTGCCCGCGCTAAAGCCGCTAGCGGTCTGGCCGGTAACATCAACATAACCTCGGCATCGATCGATGTCCTCGGCATGGCACCACTCTATCTGGGCGACGATACAGTTGCGGCTAACGTACCCCTTGGCTTCAGTTTCAACTATAATGGTCAAGACTATACTAGTGTCGATGTTTCATCGAACGGTTTCCTGACATTTGGCAATTTATCTGCGATGAATAGCAGTAATCCTTCCTATTGCTGCGACGGATTACCCCTTGATGATGCAATAACGCCGCGTAACTCGGTATTCGCATTGTGGACAGACCTCAACGATCTGAAAAATCCCTATTACACGACCATAGTCCTCCCCGACAGCAAAAAACGCTTTATCCTCGGATATTATGGAACGAGAGAATTTAATAACAATAATAATAACAGTTTCGAAATTATTCTCGATCAAGATGGTCGAATTCAGTTTAACTACGGTGATCTCAAAGTTCTGGATCACTCTGTAACAGCTGGCGTCACTAGGACAGGACCCACGGAGTTCACTGAGCTGTTTCGAGGCGCGCGAAACGCAACCACAGGCCTGATCGATCCAGGCCTGCTCGCAGGTTTTGCCAACAAGTCATTCGAGTATAATGATGGCGCATTTCAGTTACTGAATTCGGTTCCGATCCTTCCAACGGGCAACACCAAAATTCTGGCATCCCAAGTCGAATCATGGCTCAATAGCGGAACAAATGTGACGCTGCGCGCGCAAAGCCCAACGTTCGCAACTACTGGCGGAACTGGTGCAGCTGGTGGAACCGCAGCGGTTGATGGAAATGTGACGATCTATGCGTTCAACAATAAAAGCGCTGGCCCACTTACAAAGCTGTCGCTTGGCGCCACCGGCGATGTGGTAATCGCAAGCGGGGTTAACATCATGGCGGCGCAATCGGGTCTATCCGTCGCGCTGCAATCCGACAGCAACCAGAATGGCTCTGGCAGCGTCAAACTTGCCGGGACGATTAATACCGGCGAAACGACCCAAGCTGGGAATGCTGCATCCATCCTTATCGACGGCAACGTCAAACTTGGTGGCAATAGTGCCCTCATTTCAGAGGGCTCCGTTGCCGTAACAGGCGGCATCAGCCGCGGTGCGGGCGGATCCACCCCCATCAATCTGAGCATCAACGCTGCAGATCTGAACGCCGGCTCCATCGATCTTGGCCAAACGGGTCAACTTGAACTGACACTCGACAGTGAAAGCAAAATCAACGGTGACATAGTCGCGGCATCACTCACCAAGTCAGGTGTTGGTGGGCTCAGCTTGTTCGGCAATAATGTTGGCCTAGGTGCAATCACATTCCAGAACGGGACATTACGGGTCGCCTCAACCAGCAACCTCTCGGGTGGCAGCGCCCCCCTGACTATGGGCAATGCCAATAGCGATAGCGTAACGACCTTGCAACTGACCACGGAAAGCGACGTCGAGATTTTGAAGCCAATTTCGCTGGCTGGAAATTCTCGGATTGAAGCAGTAGGCCGCCTAACCTTGAATGGCACGATCGACGGCAACTTCGGCCTCACCGTAGACGGTCAGAGCGATATCACCATCGGGGGATCGCCCAACAGCGCGATCGGGGGAACCTCCAAACTTGCGACATTCAAAGCCTATTCGGCCAAAACTTTGACATTCGGGTCCAGCGCCACAATCGCAACCGTCGGCGACATAAAGATTTCCGGCGCAACAAGGTTCGTTAATCTCGCCACCGATGCTGCACCGCTAAAACCTGGATCACAATCACGCTGGTTGATCGGGAGTGGCAATACCAATCCCTTCGCAGGCGACACCCCCGATATGACCGGCGAGTTGCAGCACGATTTCCGTTTCTATGGCATAACTGAGGCGCAGGTGCCGTCACTGCCAAGCGGCAATGGGCTTGTTTATAGTCTGCAGCCTACCCTGTTCTTGTCAGTCACCGGTGGCATCACGAAAACCTATGACGGTTCAACAGCAATGCCGGCAGGCTCAATCGCATTTGTTGGCAATGGGCTGCTTAGCAATGACCAGTTCACCGTCAGCAACTTTACCGCAAGATACGCCAAGCCCAATGCCGGCACCCATCCAATCGTATTCAGCGACATCGCCATTGAATTCACAGACAGCAGCGACAAGCCCGTTTTCGGCTACGGGCTCGACACAAGCCAAATCACCGGCAACATCACGCCGGCGGCGCTTACGGCGGCGCTTACGGGCAATATCACCCGCATTTATGACGGTACCACTGCTGCCACACTGGCCGCGAACAACTATGTTCTGACCGGCTTTGCCGACGGCGACGGCGCGAGCGTCACCCGCACTCAAGGCGTCTATGACAGCAAGGATGTAGGCACAGCCAAAACAGTCACTGTCTCACTGCAGCCGAGCGATTTTACCGCCGTCGGCACGACCCAGCTCTCTAACTATCTCCTCCCAACAACAGCGATCGGCAACACCGGCAGCATCACGCCGGCAACGCTGGCGATCGTCGCCGATGCGTTGAGCAGCGTGTATGGCGCAGCGATCCCGGCGCTGACCTTTGCCAGCCAGGGGTTTGTCGGCACCGACAGCGCCAGCCTGCTCACCGGTGCTCTCAACCGCGCGCCTGGTATCGATGCGGGGCGCTATGCCATAGGTCTGGGCACGCTATCAGCCGGTAAAAACTATAACATCAATTTCACCGGCGCCGATCTCGTCATCAACCAGCGGGCACTTTCTGCGGCACTTGCGGGCAGTATCAACCGCATTTATGACGGCACCACTTTTGCCACACTGGCCGCGAACAACTATGTTCTGACCGGCTTTGCCAACGGCGACGGCGCGAGCGTCACCCGCACTCAAGGCGTCTATGACAGCAAGGATGTAGGCACAGCCAAAACAGTCACTGTCTCACTGCAGCCGAGCGATTTTACCGCCGTCGGCACGACCCAGCTCTC
>Ga0247844_1009178_pt1 | contig 10427 bp, 14 predicted proteins | sample LaCtaG_FD_192421 | JGI IMG/M metagenome (GOLD analysis project Ga0247844, IMG submission 192421) | Freshwater microbial communities from meromictic Lake La Cruz, Castile-La Mancha, Spain - LaCruzMarch201714.5m_1 | ecosystem: Environmental > Aquatic > Freshwater > Lake | place: Spain: Castile-La...
GACATTGTGAGGATGCACCAAGAGGCTGAAAAGCTAATTGGTAAGCAAGCACAAGAAGTAGGCGAGGTCAGAAAGCTAGCCGATGAACTCATCAAACAGAACCTTAGTTCCAAGCAGCAAACTAGACAGGAAGAGCCTGAAGTAGATTTCTTTGAGAATCCACAGAAGGCAATTCAAAGGACTGTTGATAATCACCCCGACATCCAAGCGGCTCGCATGGCGACTCTTGAGATGAAAAAGGCACAAATTCAGCAGAGGTTAGCGCAAGAACATCCCGACTTTGGTGAAATTGCCAGAGATCAGGATTTTGCAAATTGGGTGAAGTCTAGCCCTGTTCGCATTAAAATCTTTGAGCAAGCCGATGCAGGATATGATTTTGACTCTGCCAATGAATTGCTATCGACCTATAAACAGCTACGTTCTGTTAAACAGAAGCAAGTAAGTGATGAGGGTGAGGTAACTCGCAAACAGAACTTAAAAGCAGTAGGTGTAGATGTAGGTGGTTCTGGTGAATCATCAAAGAAGGTATACCGAAGGGCAGACCTTATTCAGCTTCAGTTGAGAGACCCAGATCGTTATGCAGCGCTAAGTGATGAAATCATGCAAGCGTACATAGAGAAACGGGTTCGTTAAAATTTGTTTTAGGAGATTTAATCATGGCATATCCAACACCAGCGGTAACAGTAACAACCGCAGCAACGTTCATCCCAGAAATCTGGTCAGATGAAATCGTAGCCGCTTACAAGAAAAACCTTGTATTGGCTAACATCGTAATGAAGATGAACTTCAAGGGCAAGAAGGGTGATGTAGTACACATTCCCGCACCTACCCGTGGTAACGCTTCAGCGAAAGCCGCTTCTACTGCTGTCACTTTGATTGCAGATACAGAGACAGAAGTTTTGGTTAACATTAACAAGCACTTTGAGTACTCACGTTTCATCGAGGACATCGTTGAAGCACAAGCCTTGAATAGCCTACGTCAGTTCTATACTGCTGATGCTGGTTACGCTCTGGCTCGTCAAGTGGATACAAGTTTGATCCAGTTGGGTCGTGTTGCTAATGGTGGTTCTACAGGCGCACAGTACGGCTCTGCCTTTATTGGTGGTGACGGCACAACAACCTTTGACTACACAGCAAACAGTAATACTGGCAATGCTTCTGCTCTGACTGATGCGGCTATTCGTCGTACTATTCAGCGTTTGGATGACAACGACACTCCTATGGATGGTCGCTTCTTCATCATTCCTCCTTCAAGCCGCAATACGTTGATGGGTCTTGCCCGTTACACAGAACAGGCTTTTGTGGGTAATGGTAATGCAATCCGCAATGGTGAAATCGGTCAACTGTATGGTATCCCCGTGTACACATCCAGCAATGCTGACTCTGCATCTGCAACTGCCGCTTTCCCAACAAGCGGTACTGCTATTGCTCGTGTCTGCTTGATGGGTCACAAGGACGCTATGGTTTTGGTTGAGCAAGTGGGCATCCGTTCACAGACTCAGTACAAGCAAGACTACTTGGCTACTTTGTTCACATCGGACACTTTGTATGGCGTTGCCGCATTGCGTAGTGCCGCTACAACTGGTGCAGCTTTGTCTTCTTCCATGTTTGCCTTGGTTGTTCCTTCTTGATAACAACCTTCCCCCTCGCCTTCGGGTGGGGGGTTTTTTACATTAAGGAGATTTATTATGGCAGCAGCAACAGCAGTTACTTCCCGCAGGGGAAATGACCAGTTCCGTGGTCTATTTACAGACACTTGGGATGTTTCTTGTACGCTTGATAGCGCATCAGTAGCTACTACTGCAACCGCTACAGATACAGTTACAGTTCCAGGCGTTGCATTGGGCGATATGGTTATCGGTATGGCAATTGGCGTTGATGAGGCAGGTTTGGTTCGTAGAGCCTATGTTTCAGCCGCTAATACAGTTACTATCGTGACTTACAACCCTACAGCAGGTTCTATCAACTTGGCATCAACCACATTGACCTTAATTATTGGTCGTGCGGTTTAATTAAAGGGGGCTAATACCCCCCTTTTTTTGGAGTTTTTATGGCTACTTTTCGTTGTTTACAGTCGGGAAACACAGTAACTTTCACCTATCAGCATGATATTGATAGCATGAAAGGTCATCAAGGATACGTTCTTGTTGAGGAAACTCCAAAGAAAGACGAAGACAAACCTAAGGTTGGAAGACCTAAAAAAGAGGTTTCAAATGTCGGAAATTGATCCAAGAGAATTTGGCAAGTTGGAAGCTCAAGTTGAGGCTTTACAGAATGAAGTCCATGCACTTCGCCAAGATATTAAAACGCTTTTAGAAATGGCAAACAAGTCTAAAGGTGGCTTTTTCGTTGGAATGGCTATTGCCTCTGTTGTTGGCGGTATCATTTCTTTCATTGCAACCAAGCTAGTTCGATAAGGATTTATATGCCACAAGTTGGAAACAAGAAATTCCCATACACAGAAAAAGGCGAGAAAGAAGCCAAAGAGTATGGCAAGAAGAAATCTATGCCCGTTACTGTAATGATTGCTATTGGTAAGCCTAAAGCTATGCCTACCCGTGGTGGTCGTACTGCTACCAACATGATGAAGAAATCTGGAAGAGGTAAATAATGTCATCTTTAACTACTCCAGTTACCCTCCTTAGTGCTGTTACCGCCACTGGCGCATCAAAAGCAGTTCAAGCCGATGCTGGTCAACCCGCATTCCTTCAAGTTACAGGCATCACAACTGCTACTGTTGCTTTTCAAGGAAGTTTGGATGGAACAACCTTTGCAACCATTGGAACTGCATTAACTGCTGATGGCATTGTTACTATTGCAAATGCGCCAAAGTACCTAAGAGCCAATTGCACAGCCTACACAACTGGAACAATTACCGCCAAGGTTTTGTACTGATATGAAAAAGACCAAAGCTGAAGCAAAGATTAGCAAGGTCATGCGTGAATATAAAGAAGGAACTCTCCATTCTGGTAAGGGTGGAGCAGTTGTCAAGAATCCTAAACAAGCCATTGCTATTGCTATTTCCGAATCTAAGAGGAAGAAGAAATGAAACAAGGTCTATACGCTAACATCAATGCCAAGCAAGAACGCATTAAAGCTGGTTCTAAGGAAAAGATGCGTAAGGTTGGCTCTAAGGGTGCTCCTACTGAGGCGGCATTTAAGGCTGCGGCTAAGACCGCAAAGAAGAAATGAAATCCCCTGCTTGGCAAACAAAAGAAGGAAAAAACCCCAAGGGGGGCTTGAATGCCAAAGGAAGAGCATCGTATAATGCAGAAACGGGTGGTAATTTAAAACCACCAGTAAAGTCGGGAGATAACCCTCGTAGGGCATCCTTTTTAGCACGAATGGGCAATATGCCTGGCGCTGAGATGAAAGATGGGAAGCCTACCCGACTCCTATTATCTCTTAGAGCTTGGGGCGCAACGTCCAAGGAAGACGCTAAAGCGAAAGCAAAAGCGATCTCTAAGAGGAATAGTAAATGAGGCCAACCTCAGTCGGAATTAGCCCTACAGCCAATACGCTGACTACTGTTTATACAGTTCCTACGGGTTATTACGCCAAGTTTACTGTCATGTATATCCACAATACTGGTGGATCGACTAAGCACATCACAGTTCAATGGTATGACGCAAGTACAGCAACTACTTTAGACATTCTTACTTCCTACAACTTCACCTCTAAGCAATATCTTCAATTTGATGGTGCGGCTTATATTGTTTTAGAAGAAGGTGACAGATTGCAAATTACGACTGAAGCGGGAAGTTCATTCAGTTTTATTGCCACATTTGAGGTTTCAGGAGCGCAACGAACATGACCTACTTAGAACTTGTTAACGATGTGCTAGTTCGCTTGCGTGAAAGCACAGTATCTACTGTTGGCGAAACAACCTATTCTTCTTTGATTGGCAAGTTTGTCAATGATGCTAAGAGGCAGATTGAAGACTCTTACAACTGGAACTGTTTAGGAAGTGTGATTACAGTCACAACTTCTGCAAATCAAAGTTCATACTCTCTTACGGGCGCAGGTCAGAAGTTCAGAGTTAATGATGTCATCAATACGACCAGTTTGATTGGCATGAATAACATCACGTTTGTGGAGATGAACCGCAGACTGAACTTTACCCCTACGGCAACCTCTATTCCCTATGAATACGTTTTTAGCGGTGTAGATGGCAGTGGTGATACTAAAGTAGACCTTTTTCCTGTTCCTTCAGGCGTGTTTACCATTCTGTTTGACTTGGTTGTTCCACAGGCTAATCTGTCTGCTGATGGCACATCTGTCAAAGTGTTGGACTACTTGGTGACTCAGAGTGCCTATGCTCGTGCTTTGATTGAGCGTGGTGAAGATGGTGGAACAAACTCTACCGAGGCTTATGCCTTGTTTAGAGGGATGCTGTCTGATGCGATTGCGTTAGAGTCCACTCGTTATCCTGAAGACAACTTTGTGGCGGTCTAATGGCAGCACAACTCCAAAGTTACAGTCTCTCAGCACCAGGCTTTTATGGTCTGAATACTGAAGATTCTCCCCTTGATTTAGGGGCAGGATTTGCTTTGGTTGCGACTAACTGCATCTTGGATCAGTATGGTCGTATTGGTGCTAGAAAAGGCTACACAAGGGTTAACGCTTCTTCTGGCAATTTAGGTGCTAATGATGTGGGTGTTATCCATGAATTAGTGCAAAACGATGGCAGTTTGACTGTACTTTTTGCTGGCAACAACAAGCTATTTAAACTTGGTGCATCCAATGTGGTGACTGAGTTGACCTATGGTGGTGGCGGTACTGCTCCAACCATTACGGCATCTAACTGGCAATGTGCATCTTTAAATGGCATTGCTTATTTTTTTCAAACTGGTCACGATCCTTTGATTTATGACCCTGCTGTCAGTATTACCACATTCAGAAGAGTTTCTGAAAAAACAGGTTATGCGGGGAATGTTCCTTTAGCTAACATTGCTATCTCAGCATTTGGTCGTTTGTGGGTAGCTAATACATCTTCAGACAAAGTAACAGTTACCTTCTCTGATTTGATTGCAGGTCATGTCTGGTCTGGAGGTACTTCAGGCTCTTTGGATGTATCTCGTGTTTGGCCTAATGGTGCTGATGAAGTGATGGGTCTAGCAGCACACAATGATTTCTTGTTTATCTTTGGTAAGAGACAGATTCTTGTTTATGCCAACGCCTCTACACCCGCATCTCTTGTTCTGAGCGACACAGTAGGTTCTATTGGATGTATTGCTAGGGATACTATTCAAAGTATTGGCTCTGACGTTGTTTTCTTGTCAGACTCAGGTGTTCGATCATTGATGAGGACAATCCAAGAGAAGTCTGCACCCCTGAGAGACTTGTCTAAAAACGTGCGTTTCGACCTAAATTCATCGTTACTTGGCGAAACATTGGCTAATCTAAAGTCTGTTTACTCAGAAAAAGAAGCGTTTTACTTACTTGTTTTACCTGCGGCTTCTGTAGTCTATTGTTTTGATACAAAGAGATCGCTTGAGGATGGCGCATCAAGGGTGACTAAGTGGGATTCTATTGCTCCCAAATCTTTAAAATCACTGCGTAATGGCGACTTGTACATTGGGAAAAATGGATTTATTGGAAAGTATGGTGGTTACATTGATGACACTTCAACTTACCAATTTGTGTATTACACTAACAATGCTGACCTTGGAAACCCCAATCAAATATCTATATTGAAGACTATTTCAGCAATTGTAATTGGTGGCTCAAACCAGTTCGTAACTATTAAGTGGGGCTTTGATTATTCAGGTGCTTATCAAGCACAAAATGTTTTTATTCCTACCCAAGCAAGTTTTGAATATGGAACTGCTGAATACAACGTAGCTGAATACAATGCTGGCATTGCCATAAAAACACTAAGAGCAGGTGCTTCAGGTGCAGGAAAAATTGTTCAAACTGGATATGAAGCAACAATTAACTCAATATCTTTTTCATTGCAAAAGATTGAAATTCAAGCCAAAGATGGCAAAATGGCCTAAGAGGTAAACCATGAGTAACTATACAAAAACCACTAACTTTGCAACCAAAGATAATCTATCGCCTGGTAATCCTTTAAAGATTGTTAAGGGTGCTGAAATTGATACAGAGTTCAATAACATTGCAACTGCTGTTGCGACTAAGACAGATAACTCTGCTGCTGCAATAACTGGTGGTTCAATTACTGGCATTACCGATCTAGCGGTTGCTGATGGCGGCACAGGACTAAGCTCTGGCACATCTGGAGGTGTGTTAGCTTTTACAGCATCTGGAACATTGGTATCGTCTAGTGTTTTGGCGGCTAATGCTTTGGTGATAGGTGGTGGTGCGGGCGTTGCCCCTAGTACGACAACAACGGGCACAGGAGCAGTTACGGCTTTAGGTGTCAATATAGGGTCTGCGGGGTCGTTTGTTGTTAATGGTGGTGTGCTTGGTACTCCTTCAAGTGGTACTGCAACTAACTTGACAGGTTTACCTTTGTCTACTGGTGTGACAGGAACTCTCCCAGTTGCAAATGGTGGTACAGGAACAGCAACTCCTAGCATTGTTGCAGGAACAAACGTAACTGTTACTGGTGCATGGCCTAATCAGACCATTGCCGCATCTGGTGGTGGAACTCCTGGTGGTTCTACAACTCAAGTTCAGTTCAACAATGCAGGTGCATTTGGTGGAATTACTGGTGCAACTACTAACGGCACAGCATTGACACTTGTTGCCCCTGTTTTGGGTACACCCGCAAGTGCTACTCTAACTAATGCCACAGGTTTGCCTTTAAGCACAGGTGTTACAGGAACTTTGCCAGTAGCCAATGGTGGCACAGGCCAAACGTCTTACACCGATGGTCAACTGTTAATTGGTAATTCCACAGGCAACACGCTGACCAGGGCGACATTGACTGCGGGAACAAATGTCACGATTACCAATGCTGCGGGTGCAATTACGATTGCAGCTTCTGGTGGCACAGGGGATGTGGTCGGCCCATCCTCTGCGACAGATAACGCCATCACAAGGTTTGACTTAACAACTGGAAAGTTAGTTCAAAACAGTTTAGTGACTGTGGCTGACGATGGTGCAATTACAGCACCGCAGGTAGGATCGGTAATTCCTTTCTACTTTAACAACCAAGCAGCGTTCCCATCAGCTTCTACGTATCACGGCGCAATAGCTCACTCACACGCAGATGGGGCGATGTTCTTTGCTCACGGCGGTGTGTGGGTCAGGATTATTGACAATGGTGGCCCCTTGGGAACACCAGCAAGTGGAACAGCAACTAACCTAACTGGTCTTCCTCTGTCTACAGGCGTGACTGGTACGCTTCCTATTGGAAACGGGGGCACTGGATCAGGAACCCTTGCAGGAGCAAGTATTGTTACTTACACAGGTACAGAAACACTGACCAACAAGACTGTTGAAGCTGGAACATTCACTAACGGCTACACTGAAGAACTAGTATCTGCAAATACTTCTACAGCCTACACAATTGACTTAGCTAACGGCTCAGTTCAATATCTCACACTCACAGGTAACTGTACTTACACCTTCCCAACACCTGTTGCTGGTAAGAGTTTTACATTGGTACAGAAGCAAGACGCTACAGGTTCTCGTACTGTGACATGGCCTGCCTCTGTGAAGTGGCCTGCTGGTACTGCACCAACTATTACAGCTACAGCTTCTAAGGCAGATAAGTTTGTCTTCACAGCTATTGATTCGTCAAGTTGGCTGGGAAGTGTGGCTGGACAGAACTACACAGTTTGAGGACTTAACTAATGTTTTCAAGCAATACAACACAAGTTAGCGATGGCGGCTATCAAATCTCACGCAGTTTGCGCTTTAATAGTGCTGACTCAGCTTATCTTGAAAGAACACCAGCAACTGCCACAAACCGCAGAACATGGACTTGGAGTGGATGGGTTAAGCGTTCTGTCATAGGTTCTGGTTCGCAATCAATATTTACTGGATACTGGGCAAGCACAGATGCTGGTTACTTCAATATTGTTTTTAGGTCGGGTGATGACCTTGCCATACAAACTTACAACATAGATGTAAGAATTACAACCCAAGTGTTTCGTGACCCATCTGCTTGGTATCACATTGTTGTTGCAGTTGATACAACTCAGGCCTCAAATACAGATCGTTTCAAACTTTATGTAAATGGAGCGCAGATTACTACATTTAGTTCTACTGGTACTGTTGCACAAAATACTGAATTAGCTGTTAATTACAATGGGGCGCATTACATTGGCTCTTTGACCACAAGTGGGGCTTTACTAAATGGCTACCAAACAGAGTGCTATTTAATCGATGGTCAAGCCCTAACCCCATCATCGTTTGGAGAAACCAACGCACAAACAGGCGTATGGCAACCTAAAGCCTACTCAGGCTCATACGGCACTAACGGCTTCTATCTGAACTTCTCAGATAACAGCAACACAACTGCGGCTACTTTGGGTAAGGACTACTCAGGTAACGGCAACAACTGGACACCTAATAACTTCAGCGTGACTGCGGGTGCAGGGAATGATTCACTTGTAGATTCACCAACATCGTATGGAACTGATACTGGTGTGGGTGGAACTGTGCGGGGGAATTACGCTACGCTTAACCCAATCATTCCGGCCACAGTCACAGTGACCAATGGCAACCTTGATATTTCGTCTACCGCAGACAACAATTTATACGCAACCCTTGACACTGGTACAACTGGGAAATGGTATGCCGAATTTACGATTACATCGGCAACTAACAGTTCTTGGCCTTTTATGGGAACCAGAAAAGCAAATTCATTGTTAGGTGGCAATACTTCAACCTTTTACCCCGGAGTTGGCACTGGCGGTGAAGTTGCATATTTGGCCAGTGGAAATAAATACATTGCCGGAAACGTTAGCGCCTATGGGACCAGTTACACGCAAAACGATGTTATAGGTATTGCAATTGACTGCGACAACGGCGCTACCTACTTCAGCAAAAACGGCGTGTTTCAAAACTCTGGTGTCCCAACCAGTGGAGCATCTAAAACGGGCGCTGCAAACACATGGACAGGCGCTTCTCAATCGTTTTTTATCGGAGCGGCTGTTGGGTCAGCATCTTCAACTTTAACATCCGGCACATTCAACTTCGGTCAACGCCCATTTGCCTACACAGCCCCATCAGGCTTCAAAGCACTTTGCACACAGAACTTGCCTACGCCTACCATTGGTGCGACTACTGCGACTCAGGCGGGTAAATTCTTTAATCCTGTTTTGTACACAGGTAATGGCTCTACTCAATCTGTGACTGGTGTGGGTTTTCAACCTGATTGGACATGGCTAAAAGTTCGTAGCACGAGTGGTAATCATTTTCTTACTGACGCTGTTCGAGGTGCTGGTCTAACGCTGTATTCAAACTTAACAAATGCAGAGGATAACAACTCATCTTTGTTCACAGGCTTTACATCTGATGGATTTAATCTTGCAGGCGGTAATGCGACAGTAAACGCAAACGGCTCTACTTTTGTGTCATGGAACTGGAAAGCCAATGGTTCAGGCTCAACCAACACAGCAGGGTCAATCACTTCAACAGTAAGCGCAAACACTACAAGTGGGTTTTCGGTGTTGACCTACACAGGGACAGGGGCAGTTGCCACAATTGGTCATGGTTTGGGTGTTGCGCCATCTATGATTATTGTGAAAAGCCGTTCAACGCCATCATCTTCGTATGCGGCTAGATGGTCAACCTATCATGTTTCGTTGGGAAACACTAAAGTTATTCGGTTGGAATCAACAGAGGCGGCGGCTACTGCTAGTTACTGGAATAACACAACTCCAACATCAACTGTTTTTAGTGTTGATGGTGATATTTATGGGGCGAATGTTAGTGGTGTGACCTATGTGGCGTATGTGTTTGCAGAAGTAGCAGGGTATAGCAAGTTTGGCTCTTACACAGGCAATGGTTCTTCTGACGGGCCTTTTGTGTACTGTGGATTTAGACCTGCTTTTGTGTTGTTTAAACGTACTGACGCAACAAGTGATTGGTGGATGTACGACACCAAACGCTCGCCTTCAAATGTTATTGATATTATTTTGTGGCCTAATTATTCGGATGCAGAAGGTACTTTCTCATCAATTGCCATAGACATTTTGTCCAACGGATTTAAACCAAGGTCTGACAACGGCACATTTAATGGAAGTGGTGGAACATATATATTTATGGCATTTGCTGAATCCCCACAAAAATTTTCCCTTGCACGATAGGACTCAATATGTACGCACTTTTAACTGACGGCAATGTCACCAAAGTTGGTGAACTAGCAACTCTCTTTCCTGACACATCAAACCCTAACCATGCTTTTGCTGTTGAGCAAGGTGCATTGGAAGTGGTTGAAGGTGAGCAAAAAGACCAACGCTTTTATTGGGTGACTTTCTCCCACTATGAAGTTAACGGCTCTGTGGTCA
>Ga0247844_1009179_pt1 | contig 10427 bp, 9 predicted proteins | sample LaCtaG_FD_192421 | JGI IMG/M metagenome (GOLD analysis project Ga0247844, IMG submission 192421) | Freshwater microbial communities from meromictic Lake La Cruz, Castile-La Mancha, Spain - LaCruzMarch201714.5m_1 | ecosystem: Environmental > Aquatic > Freshwater > Lake | place: Spain: Castile-La...
TGTGTTTGTCATAGAAGTGGTGCTTTGTTTTTAAGAGTGTGCGTTGAAGCTTGCGCTGAGGCCGTGTCTGGATCGCCGGCTCGGATCGCGGCGGTTCTATGTAAATTTTGTTTAGTTTTTATGTAATTATTGCTTAGTTATTTTTTGTAAATTTTATTTAGTTTTTATTGTACAAATCGTATACGATTTTTTTTATTCTGGGCAATTGTTTGGTGTTTTTTTTTGAGTGAATACCAGTGCACGTAAACCTAACTTAAAGTTAGTGAATTCGTTGTTGCATCACTGATACACATATTAGGGTCATTGCGGAAAATGGGTTGTTAAGCCTGCTGCACTCGGTGTACTTTAGAGGCTGCGATATTTTTCGCTGCGAAGAAATTTAATCGAAAGGGACATCATGAAATTAAATTCGATCTGGTCTCGGGGGAAAGCCGCCCTGGGTAGTAGTGTGTTGTTAGCGTGGTCGAGCTCCCCGGCTTGGGCATCTTCATCAGTGCTCAAGCAAGATGACTTTGTTGGTATTTCATTTTGGCTCATCTCGATGGCGTTGATCGCGTCAACTGCGTTTTTCTTTTTAGAGAGAGATCGTGTCTCTGCTAAATGGAAAACCTCACTAACCGTGTCGGGCTTGGTAACTTTAATCGCCGCTGTGCATTACTTTTACATGCGCGACGTTTGGGTTGCAACAGGCTCAACACCAACGGTCTTTCGTTACATTGATTGGCTGATCACAGTGCCGCTGTTAATGATCGAGTTCTATCTGATTTTGGCCGCGATCGCCAAAGTACCAGGCGGTGTTTTCTGGCGTTTGATGATCGGTACTCTGGTCATGTTAGTTGGCGGTTATGTTGGCGAAGCTGGTTATGCACCTGTTTGGCCAGCGTTCATCGTTGGCATGATCGGTTGGTTCTACATTCTGTATGAAATCTTCGCCGGCGAAGCTAGCAAGATTAATGCAGCAAGTGCTCCACCATCAGTGCAATCGGCATTTAGCTTAATGCGTTGGATCGTGACCATTGGTTGGGCGATTTACCCAATCGGTTATTTCTTCGGTTACTTGACTGGCAGCAGCCCAGCCAACAGCGCAGCAGCTCTTAACATCATCTATAACTTGGCTGATGTGTTGAACAAGATTGCCTTCGGTCTGATCATCTGGAAAGTTGCAGTCACTGAATCAGAAGCTTCAAAGCATTAAGATTGTTGCGGTTGTTTGAAGAAAATTCCCGGCTACGGCCGGGGATTTTTTAGAAAAATATATGAAAAGTGTGATGGAGCTCAAATGGGGATGGGTACGGCTCTTTCAGCAAATCAGGTAGACCCACGTTATTTGGTTAGCGAACCAACGGTTTTGCTAAAACAAGTCGAAATGTGCATGCGCGCCTCGTTGCAAAGCGCACCGCAAACACCCGTTTCAAACTCGACCAGAATCCAAGAGGCTGTATCGCATCATTTGCAGTCAGGAGGGCAGCGCCTGCGCGCGCGATTGGCCCTCAGCGCTGGCAAAGCGGTAGGCCTGAAAGAAGACGATTGCATCATCGTTGCGACAGTCGTTGAGCTTTTACACAATGCGTCCTTAATACATGATGACCTTCAAGACCGGGATGAGTTTCGCCGGGGACACCAAGCAGTTTGGAGTAAGTTTGGTAGTGATATCGCGATTTGTTGTGGCGATCTCTTTTTATCCTCGTCTTATGCCGCACTCGCAAACGTCAGCAAAGCAGGTGCCTTAGCAAAAATGTACCAGGCGATGCACCACCGCTCGAGCGAAGCGATTTTCGGTCAGTGCGCCGATTTATCGATTACCCCTGAGCAGATGCAGCTAGAGACTTATCTGGCCATTGTCAGAGCAAAATCTGGCGCTTTATTGAGTCTACCCTTAGAGCTTGTATTTTTGCTCAGTGGTCAGCACAGCGCCATCCTTTGCACCGAGCAAGCCTGCAAGGACTTTGCTGTTGGCTTTCAAATCTATGATGATCTGCTCGATATCGATCTGGATCAGCGTCAAACAAACGGGTCTGACAAAGTCCGCGATGCGTTGAACATTGTGTCAGTGTTCGAGTTGATGGACGCAGGCCTTGATACCACCTTCGATTCAAAACGTTTGGCTAAAGATCTAGCGACCGAATACCTGCTCAGGGCCGAAGCGGCTCTGACTCAATTACCTGTTCAGTCTGGCGCAATGTTGAGTGAATGCTCGCAAAATATTCGTGGGCTGTTGAATCAGTTGTCTTATTAACGAGCTCAATCTATGCATGCTTTGATTATCGGCGGCGGATTTGGAGGCATCGCTAGCGCTTTGCGCTTCAAAGCCAAGGGCTACGACGTCACCTTGATTGATCGTTGCCCACAGCTCGGTGGGCGTGCCCAAGCCTTTGAACGTAATGGTTTTCGGCATGACGCCGGGCCCACCGTAATCACAGCTTCATTTTTGTTTGAAGAGCTGTTTGCCCTATTTGGTGAAACTTTCGCCGATCACGTTTCCCTTGTGCCGCTTACCCCTTGGTACCGCTTCTATTTTGCGGACGGTGATCATTTTGATTACGGCGGCACTCTCGAAGAAACGCTTGCTGAAATCCGGCGTATCGAACCTGCTGATTGTGAAAGGTATCTTCAGTTACTTGACCACTCGAAGCGAATCTTTAAGGTCGGATTCACCGAGTTGTCAGCCACACCCTTCGATAGTTTTCTGTTTATGGTGAAGCAGATACCAAGACTGATCGGACTGCAGAGTTATAAAACAGTTTGGCAATTGGTGTCTCACTATCTTAAAAACGACAAGCTTCGACAAGCTTTCTCAATACAGCCGTTGTTGGTGGGTGGCAATCCCTTTGATACCACCAGCATTTACTGTTTGATCCATTATCTTGAACGCGCCTATGGCGTGCAGTTTGCGATGGGTGGTACGCAAGCAATTGTGTCAGCTCTAGAAAAACTGATGCTGCGCCAAGGGATTAAGATTCAGCTGAATCAGACCGTTGAGCGCTTGCTCATTGAGGCGGATACCGTAAAAGGGGTCGTGCTTGAAGGAGGCCAAACCATTGAGGCTGACGTGGTTGTGTCCAACGCTGACCCAGCTTATTTGTATCAGCATATGCTCGAGCCAAAAAAGCAATCTTTTTTGACGCGCTTAAAATTAAAAAAATCTCAGTACTCGATGGGTCTATTCGTCTTGTATTTTGGTACGACTCGTACCTATCCAGATATTGCCCACCATACGATTTGGATGGGTGAGCGCTATCAAGAGTTGTTGGCAGACATTTTTAATCGCAAGATCCTGTCTGAGGATTTTTCACTGTATTTGCATCGTCCGACGGCGACCGACAAAAGCTTTGCCCCAGACGGGTGTGATAGTTTCTATGTGCTTTGCCCTGTACCCAACTTGCAAGGTGGGCAAGACTGGTCCGTTGAAGGACCCGCCTTACGTGATCGTATTGTGCTTGCCTTAGAAAAAACAATATTGCCCGAGCTGTCATCCGTCATCACTGAAGATTTTTTCATGACGCCAAAAGACTTCGAGCATGATTATCTAAGCGAGCACGGCGCAGGCTTTTCAATCTCGCCAATCTTTACGCAATCTGCTTGGTTTCGTTTCCACAACCGCGCTGAAAGTTTAAAGAATCTCTACCTGGTTGGTGCAGGCACCCATCCAGGTGCCGGTTTACCAGGCGTGATTTCGTCAGCCAAAGTGGTTGATGCTTTAATCCCCAGGGTGACACCCGCGTGACGCAGGCTAACGATTCTTTCGTTGACGCAGACCGTGTTCTTGCGGCAAAGGGCAAGAGTTTTTACTGGGCTCGCCAGCTGCTAGGCCCAAGGCATGCAAGTCGTGCAACTCGGCTGTATCGGTTTTGTCGCTACGTTGACGACTTGGCTGATGAAGATCAATCAGCCGTTCGCTCAAAGAAGAATATTGCAGCGCTTCGCGAGTCGATTCACTCAGGCTTGACTGCAGATGCCGTGGTGCAGGATGGCATCACGTTAATCAATGAGTGTCAGATCGATAAGAGAGTCGTGCTTGATTTGATTGCAGGGGTATGGTCTGACACTGAGCTTGTCAGGATGGCAGACGATGCTCACTTAATGCAATATTGCTATCAAGTGGCAGGGACCGTCGGCTTAATGATGTGCAAAGTGCTCAACACCGATCAGCCAGAGGCCGAACCCTTCGCCATCGATCTGGGTATGGCCATGCAGTTGACTAATATTTGTAGAGATGTACAGACAGATGCGCTGGTCGACCGACGTTACATCCCTTCAGCGTTAGTCAATGGCTTAGCACCTAGCGAGCTCATTGCCCCCAGCGAAGAGCATAAACAGTTGGTTAAGCAAGCCGTGGCGACCTTATTAGATGTGGCGGATGATTATTACCAGAGTGGCGAAAAAGGGTTATCCTACTTACCGTTCAGAGCTAGGTTGGCAATCTTGGTAGCGGCTCGCATTTATCGTGAGATCGGTCAAAAACTCAGGCAACAACAATGCGAATACTGGCATCAACGTATTGTGGTGTCTAAAGCGAAGAAATTTATGATTACGCTCGAAGTCCTTCTCACCGCACCGCTGACGCTTAAATTTTGGCGTTACCCAAGCCGGCATGACGCCAAGCTGCACGAGCCTTTAGCCCCAAGAGACTCAAAGTCGCTCTTGTCCGTGCAGGGTCATGCAAACTGAATTTGATCTGATCATTATCGGAGCCGGCTGCGCCGGACTAAGTTTGGGAATGCAACTCGCTTCGTTGCACGCGCAAGCGCCCAGAACACTATTGCTTGAGCCGCGCATTGCCTACGAAAACGATCGAACCTGGTGCTTTTGGGGCGATGAGCAAACGCCATTTGCAACACTTGCTAGGCACAGTTGGCAGCGCTTTAGCGTTAACAACGCGGCCAGTCGCGCGCTGGTCGATTGCTCTACAACGCCTTACCGATTGTTGACTGGAGCAGATTTTTATACGATGGCGCTTGAGGCGATTGCCAGTCACACTGCGCTGGATTTAAAAACGGGTATTTCACTGACGGCAGAGCCGAGTCTTATTCAGGGCAGGTGGCATCTTCGCACCACTGGTGGTTCTTTTTCAGCCAACGCTATCGTTGATACTCGCCCACTGCCCACTCAGCAGCTGTCTGATACCACCCTTTGGCAATCTTTTTTGGGTTGCGAGCTTGAGTTTCAAGAGCCACGCTTTGATCCGACTTCAGCGCAATTGATGGATTTTTATCCAGCGACTGAAGCGTTTGTTGGTTTTAATTATGTGCTGCCACTTTCAACAACAAGAGCACTCGTCGAATTTACCGTTTTCGCTTCCAAGATTTATGACCAAGCTGAGCTCGTCAGCTATCTTGACGCTCAGGTCGAAAAAATTGCGGGTGGTAGGCCTTATCAACGCCTGCGTAACGAGTATGGGTTGATCCCAATGGGTGTGGGCAAGCCCAAGGGTACGGTTAAGCTTGCAGAGCAGCACTCAAGCTATGTTCGGGTTGGCTTGACCGCTGGTGCCGCCCGACCCGCGACGGGCTACGCCTTTCAAAGAATTCAGCGCTGGGCTCTTGCCTGCAAGCAGTCTCTTCAAAAAAACGGTTTACCTGTCGGTCATCAACCAGACTCTTTCGTCATCAGACAGATGGATGCGATTTTTTTGAATGTGCTTCGTCATCATCCCGAATTGGGCCCTGAGCTCTTCATGCGACTATTTTCAAAGGTGAGCAGCGAAAAATTGATTCGCTTTTTGTCGGATCAGGGGCGAGTGTCTGATTACCTGGCAGTGATTTTGTCATTACCACCGGGGCCGTTCATAAAAAGCGCTTATCAAGTGGCAACGACGCGATGAACCGTATTCAACAACAAGGTTTCATTTTTGGTGTTGTGGCAACACTCATCACGCTTGGCTCTGCGCTTGCACCAACGATCGACCCGCTAGCCTCGTTACTCGCGGTCGCGACGTTAATCTTTTTTCTCGGTGTACCGCATGGTGCGCTTGACCCATGCTTTGCTCAAAAGCTGCTAGCGGTCAAAGGCTGGCGAGCGTGGTTACAGTTTGTGGTGATCTATTTGGGCCTGGCTGGTTGTGTCGTTTTGCTTTGGTGGCAGGCACCGCTCGTCTTTATGAGCGGCTTTTTAATCATTTCGATTTTGCATTTCTCAAGAGACTTAGCACCACCCACTGCAAAAATCACCACACTGTTGTACGGCGGTGCGGTCATTGTGTTGCCCACACTCTTTCATTTTTCTGAAATGCTTGAATTATTCACTTTAATTGTTGGCGCTGAAAGTGCTCAGACGATTGTCGTAGCATTGCGCGCGTTGGCCTGGCCTTGGGTTGTGGCCTTGGCGATCTTGATATGTGTTGAAGCGATCAAAAATTGGCGGGTTGGCTTCGAGATTTTGTCAGTGAGTTTGCTGGCAGTGGTGGCTCAACCTTTAATCGCCTTCACAGTCTACTTCTGCGGAATGCATAGTTTGAGACACTTGCTGCGAACGCAGCAGTATGTCAATTTGCCGGTCGGTCGTCTGTTATGGATATGTCTGTTACCGATGTTAGGCGTCAGCGCCTTGGTCGCGCTTGGTTGGCTGTATCTACCAACGTCATCGTATGATTCAAGGCTGTTGCAATTTGTCTTTGTGACGCTTGCGGCGTTAACAGTGCCACATATGCTGTTGGTGGATCGGGCTCGATACGCGAGTTAAGACGAGAAAATGACTCAGATTGACGGACTCAGTACCTAAGTCATTTTCCCGCGAACATAAAAGCAAAAGTCGACAGAGCGGTTGAGATCGTCACCATTGCAATCATCGCTTTCATGACTAAGGTTGCGACGGTTTTTTCGATTTTTCCCATCTCGCCCCGCAGGTTGCCCATCTCGCCCCGCAGGTTGCCCATTTCTCCGCGCAGGTCACCCATCTCGCCACGAAGGTTTCCCATATCGCCACGAAGGTTTCCCATATCTTTGTGGACGTTTGCCATATCTTTGTGAAGATTTCCGATTTCTCGATAAACGCCACCAATCTCTTTTTGCACTGTTGTGATTTCAGCGCGAATTGTTTTTTCAAGTTTTAGTTCTAACTTAACCAAATCTTCTTTGGTAGCGAGTGTGGGAATGATGGCTTCAAGTCTTGCGACGCGTGCTTCCATGGTTGGCTCTTTGACAAGTGATACGAGACCTCGCAGTCTAAACATTTATGTTTCAAAAAGTGCTGCAGGCATGGACACATTTGTCACCAATTGTGTCCTTTTGAAAATACGCCCTTACGAGTCAGATTCCTCTTTCAACTCAACTCCGGTTTTACCTAACGCCTTTGCTTGTCTAATCAGCCAAGCAAGCTTCTGCGCCGACTCTGCATAAGTCAAACCTTCAAGACGTATATTCGAAATGCAATTGCGTTCAACATCGGTTCGACCAACTTTTGGATGCCACGTGAGATACGCGCTCATGCTGTCAGGGGCTGAAAGGCCGGGGCGTTCGCCGATTAACACAACCACTATCTCGGCACCTAGGATTTCACCAATTTCATCCCCAAGTGCTACGCGAGCTTGAGTCGCAAGTACGACCGCCGCCTCTTGCACCTGTGGCAGTTCTAAGCGCAAGGCCTCGAGACATGCCAAAGCATGGCTTTGAATCGCTTGCGCTGAAAGCCCATCGGCAATCACAAAGGCCAGGCTGGGTAAAGGTTGCGTTGTATCGTGGCTTAGGCGCGTTAAGGTTTGTGCACTGGCAATTGAGAGCCTACGCCCTAGGTCAGGGCGCAGCAAAAACGTGTGCCTGTCGACAGCTTGACTTGCAACCGCGATGGGCTTGAATCCCTGATTGATAAGCGCCTTGCACAAAGGCTCGACCTCAAGCGCGGTGTGAACCGCATCTCGGGCATGCGCATGTGCCATACGAAACTCGAGGATATCTTTGGTGGGCAAACTCACGCCCGTGCGACCCAGTGCGATTCGCGCACCGGTCAGCTCTTTTAACTTTAACCAAGCTGGCGTAGCTTCAGAAACCAACGCGTTGTTGGGTGATCGCAGTGAGGATTTGTCGGGCGTGACTACCGGGGGTTTAGCCAAGGCCTTCCCCTTAGAAGGTGAGTAAAGCTTGCGAATCAACGGGGCTGATGAGACGCCCGTTTGAATCGATCAACTGCATTTTTGCAAGCCAAGCTTCAAATTCTGGTGCTGGCTTTTTGCCAAGTACGCGTCTGATATAAAGCGCGTCGTGAAACGAAGTACTTTGATAGCCCAACATGATGTCGTCTGAACCGGGCACGCCCATGATGTAGTTGATACCAGCAACACCCAGTAGGGTCAACAGGGTATCCATATCATCTTGATCGGCCTCGGCGTGGTTGGTGTAGCAAATATCACAACCCATTGGTAAGCCGAGTAGCTTGCCGCAAAAGTGATCTTCAAGCCCAGCGCGAATGATTTGTTTACCATCAAACAGATATTCGGGGCCAATAAAGCCGACAACGCTGTTTAACAGAAGTGGTTTAAAGCGACGTGCCAAGCCGTAAGCCCTGGCTTCGATCGTTTGTTGATCGACACCATGCGAGGCGTTGGCCGAAAGTGCGCTACCTTGGCCTGTTTCGAAATACATCACATTATTGCCGACGGTGCCACGTTGCAACGAGAGCGCGGCTTCATGCGCTTCTTGTAATAATGCAGCCGTCACGCCAAAGCTGCGATTAACACCCTCGGTGCCACCGATGGATTGAAACACTAGATCAACAGGTAAGCCAGCCTCGATTGCCCGCAGGGTTGTCGTGACATGCGTGAGTACGCAGGTCTGAGTTGGGATATCAAACTTTTCACGCACCTTGTCTAACAACGACAAAATCTGGCTGATTTCACGAAAGTTATCTGAGGCCGGGTTCACGCCGATGACCGCATCACCCGCGCCATACAGCAAGCCATCAATGATGGCAGCACCAACGCCACGTGCGTCGTCGGTAGGGTGGTTAGGCTGAAGCCTAACGGATAGTCTACCGGCGAGGCCCAGTGTGTTTCTAAAGCGCGTGACAACCTGGCACTTCGCAGCAACCAAAATCAGATCTTGATTGCGCATGATTTTTGAGACGGCGGCAACCATCTCGGGCGTTAACCCTGGTGCGACCGCGTTGAGCTCATTGGTACCGACGGCATCAGATAACAGCCAGTTACGAAAATCACCCACGGTAAAGCTTGAGAGTGGTGCAAACGCTTCGGCTTGATGGTCATCCAGAATCACCCGCGTGACTTCGTCGTCTTCGTAGGCAATGAGTTGTTCTTCAAGAAACCGTTTTAACGGTAGATCAGCCAGCACGAGGGCAGCAGCGACCCGTTCTTCATTAGACAGGGCCGCCACGCCAGACAGACAATCGCCTGAGCGAAGCGGGCTCGCCTTGGCCATCACCGTTTTGAGGTCTGAGAATTGATATGTGTGCAGACCGAGTGAAACTTTATAGCCCATCGTGCCCCTGCGTTCAGTTGTCTTACGCTCTAGTGGCGCCTAGTGTCGCCCTCTGCCATAGGATAGCTTAGAGCTATTACAACTGAATTTCGTGAGTAACGGAAAAGTTTCTATCGCTATGTTTTGATCCAAGTTGCTGAGTTTGTGAAGACCCGCGTATGGTCTTCACACCTCCAGGTGTAGCGCGTTCGAACTCGATTTAACAGCGAAAATTTCTTTTTAACGTAATCGCTGAAGCCGTTGACCTGCAAGGCGTTGACGGCGTCTTCTAAGCTAACGAAGTCCATATAGTCAAAGACTTCGTGCTTTTCATTCACAAACCAGATTCTCGCGCCAATGGCCTTAGGGTTAGGCGTGAGTAACGCTAACGTTTTTTCTTGCGAGTCGTTCAACTTAAACCAGATGCGATCTGCTTTGATGGTAATACGCTGGCTTAAAGTCAGCACCATGGGCAAGAATTCATCCTGTCGTCTTAAGAAGGCAGGGATGTCGTAATGATCGCTCGTTGCTGCTCCGCTCGATAGAGATTCAGGTTGATCTAGTCCTCTACCGCGCATAACAGTGGGCGCTGATATAGCTATTCCTCTACCGCGCATGAGAGCGGGCGTTGAGATATTTTCTGACATGAACTCCATGCTGGAATCGCTCGCTAAGCGCATTGAGAATTGCACTTGATCCCGTCCAGCACCACCCCAGCCCGCTGGCAGCATCTGTTTGACCTTATGCAGCTCGGGCATATTGTTTGCTTTTTCTTCGGCGCTACGCTCATGCAGCATTAAAAAGTTTGTGTGCTCGGTAACAAGCTGGTAATCAAGCGCAAGCTTAGTCGCCTGCGTTGTATCCGCAAACTGTTGCATGTGCCCAGCGGCTGCTAGGCGCGACAAGGCCGTCGACGTTGCCGGTGTTTCGTTGATTTCGACACTGCCAAGTTCTTGCACTGTATTTTGACCGACTAATTGACCCAATAGCGTGATCCGACCAGTTGGCTTTGTACTAAACCAA
>Ga0247844_1009184_pt1 | contig 10423 bp, 2 predicted proteins | sample LaCtaG_FD_192421 | JGI IMG/M metagenome (GOLD analysis project Ga0247844, IMG submission 192421) | Freshwater microbial communities from meromictic Lake La Cruz, Castile-La Mancha, Spain - LaCruzMarch201714.5m_1 | ecosystem: Environmental > Aquatic > Freshwater > Lake | place: Spain: Castile-La...
GAAGATGAGGATCGGGACTTCAGAGAATGGATGAATGCGTTGGATGAGCGCCACGAATTCAACATTGCGCCAGGTGCTGAGGACAAACTGCACGGAGGACTGGCTGAGTTTTATGCGGAGGAAAAAGAAATAGCTCGCCAGCTTGGCAAAGAAGCAAAACCGGATTCGACCTGGTCTGCACTTTGGTCAGCCGCTGGGCTTAACCCCAAAGAGAAGGCATTTACTCTAAGAAAGTGTTTCTCTGAAAAAGAATTAATTGAAGAGTACGACTCTGACTATAATTTGACGAAGGATGAAAGGACCATAGAGATTCATTTTCGAAAGTGCACAACCAACCCCAATGAGTTCTTTATCCACGCAGAACCTAAGCCACACATTTCCAAGGACGTATCCAATTTAATTTCACAAATCAAGCATTCGCAAGTCAGCGGAATAAACGCACTCGAGAGCTTTACATTCTTAACTAATCAAGGATTCAGTCTGCCAGCTGCGCAACAATCTCTAAAGAGTATTAACCCGGAAGATGACGAACATTACTTCCATAATTACAGCCAATGGGAAACAAATTCAGAAGAATACGATGACTAATAATGCGGGAATGCGTGGAATTATTATAAATAGCTACCTCGTGGCAAGTGTGTGAATAGAGAGAATGCCAAATATTTGTGCACCTAATCTGGGATTAGGATTAACATTCACATCCACGTATTGTTGGGATGTGAAAATTAACAAGATAACTCAAAGCTAAAAGCGCCTAAACAACCACATTTCAATTAATTTAAGGGCGAATACACCGTTACTTGCTAGCGCAATGAAAGGCTGCTAACAAGCAGAAATCAACCAACAGGCAATAGAGGTTCGGACCATCTCTTAATACGGGTCTATCCGTATAGCATTGGTAGGTTGGGGGAGGTTCCTGGAGAAAGCTAGTAGTAGGCAAAGAAATCGCGACTTGCTAAGTCTTGGCAAGCAGAACTTCTAACAACCAATAAAACCGTATTAGTTGCCAACTAAAAGCAAGTCCTACAATAGGTTCCTAACTAGCTCCTCGGGATTAAGCCTTTTAAGGTCGCCGATAGATCTAATTTTTGCTATTTGCGATATAATATCTTTGTATTCTTTGAACTTATCTTTCAATATATGAGTATCCTTCAGATCATATCCATTTAAAAGAGCATAGTTTACTGCTAGCAACATTGAGCTCGTAATTGAAATAGCTGTGACTGCGGCTGCAACTTCAATAACCCCTGTTGGTGGGATAAATGAGGTGAAAAACAAAAATACATTTGTTGCTATTGCCTGACCAGCAAAAACAGGAAGAACTGCCCATGCAGATGATTTTGATAGAACTGATCCCTTATATAGAAAGTGAAGTGAAGCAATCGCTGCAAGCTGCGTTGCTGTAATAAAAGCGGCTCTCCCAGGTAGTGCTGCTTGGATACCAACAGCAGCCATAGCAGTAACGATGATGCCCTTAGCATAATTTCTCTTTTCACTCATATGGCGTGCCAGTAGAAGCTTTTTTTGCTTTGACTCCAAAAAATCTTCAATATCTCTTCGCAGAACATCAATACCACGAAGCTTTAACTCAATGGATGAAGGCAAATCAGGATCATATCCAAATGTACAGACTGGATATATTTTTTCTGAGCCCAGGCATGAGTGCCACTGGTTAACAACTTTGATTAATGCGCCGTCAGTATACTCGTCATATATATCAATTTTGTTCAGTACAACAAAAACTTTGCTGCAGCGGCGCCTTAAATCATCGAACACGCTTTTCTGTGACTCGTTTGCTGCACCGGTTAGGACAAGGATCCCTACATCAATATTGGCTAAAAATTCCCTTGTAACATCGCTATTCTCGCTCTTAATATCGTCAATTCCAGGCGAATCAATAAGCCTTACATTCTCATCTAACTTGATAATTTTTAAATGGGTTGTAACACCTGCTTCTACTCCAACTTCAGCGATCGGATTGAGACGAGATCGCATTAGCAAAGCATTAATAAGTGAGCTTTTCCCTGAGCTTACCTTGCCAATTACTGCAATATTTAGGGATCCTTTGAGATGGCTGGTATCCTCATCATATGCAGCAGTTGCCTCATCAAAGAATAAACCTTCGTCTGAAGTCACTTGAGAATTCCAAGCTTTATCGAGCAGGTCAATATAGAACTTTGCATTAGGATCAGTGGCAAGATCAATTGAATTTTTAATTCCTTCAACGCTGATCTTGACTACGAAATCTTTTCCCCTCGCAGCCTCAATAGCTTCACCCTTGAGGTTCTTTACTATAACTTTATTTCTAGTTGCATCAAATGTAACAACATAGGTGCGTTCATTCAAGACTATCTCTATATCTGAATTCATTGATTGAAGAAGGTAAACGACGTTTGCTTTTCCATCTTAAGTCATTTTTTATAAATTCTTGCGATGAGCATAGTCTGCTTTTTTTTTGCTAGCTTACATTGGAATGGTGAGCAATGATGTTGAATTCATTTCCAAGTCTTGGCTCTTACACCGTAATGTACATTGTGATCATCCATGGAATCCAATATTCCTAACTCATCTCTTTGGCCTACGAAAGTATTCTGACATCATCTAACCCCTATTACTGTTCAGTCATTTGGTTTGATAATTCATCAAAAACCCTTTCGATTTAGCTTCTTCATCAACGCTTCTTCTGGCTAAATCTACAGATCTTCATCATCCGCCAAGTGATTCATTGCGACAACCCTTACAGCACATGCTTTTACGATTTCAGCCCAGCGGATAGATGTTAAGTACCGGTCATAGCTGCGATTTACAATATGAAAGCTTAAAATGGCAATACCTAAACATTAAAGCTATTAACAATCTTCTACTTGGGCTGTTAAAAAATTGTTAAGTTGATTGCTTTTTTAGATTCAGAGAATGGAGCCTGATGCTGTTAGCGCAAACATATTTTGTATGGATTGAGCAATCATTAGAAGCTAGAGAAACAATTCTCCAAGTAATATTACCTTAATAGTTATGAACGTCTCTAAATGGTGTGATCTTCTTCTCGATTACGTAAATACTCGATACCAATGGTGATGGCAAGGCCTACAAAATCTTGTACTAATTCCCTTTCACTTGGCGCTGAATAGGGGCGGCGGGGCTGGTGGCTGCATTGCGCTGATCCGCAATTACTGCCGAATCCAGAGCCCTCACCTCCAGGGGCAGCTCGCCAATGGCGCGTGAAGCCATAATCTTCGCTTCAAGACCTGCGTCTTGAAGGTTTTTAAGTACGGCCGAATGGGCGGTGCACCATTGCTGCTCCACCTCGACATCCCGCTGTTTTTGTTGTTCAGATGGGCCTGTAGCCGGATCACCAAAGCGCACCACTTGGGTGCGCACGCGACCATCTACATCCTGCAGCTCTACTCCGTAGTCACTGCTCCCGGGTTTTTGCAACATCAGCTGGCCGCCTTCTGCCCAGGCTGTTGCCATGCCTTCCCGTACGTCGTAACCCAGCTCTCGCAGGGATCCAAGTACCAGTGAGCGGATCTGTTCGCCATCTTGGCGGCGGGCTTCGGTATCGCACCAGTTGCGTACCACTGCTGCAACCTCGGTCATCACTGCTTGTGGCTGACCTTTCAATTTCAAGCTCTGCAGCTGCTCGATCAATGCAGCTGGCGCTGCTGGATAGATCGCTAGTTCTGCTTCCAGTGCAGCCAGGCTGGCCTGATGGCTTTGTTCCACGCGATCAGCACTGATAGCTGCATCGATCTCTAAGGCCAACGAATCAGTGAGGAGACGGCGCTGGGATGCGTCGACCATTGAAGCTAAGTTCTCTAGGCGTTGAGCGAACCCTTCGATCTGGCTGGATTCCCCCAGTAGCTCTAGTTGCACCAGCAAATGCACGACCCGCTCGCCAGCGGCATCAATTGTTGGCATGGCATCAATCTTTTCGGTCTTGATGCTCCCCACCAGTGCTGTAGTGGCTGCAACAAGGGCCCCATCGCTCTCTTCTACGGCGGCAGCATTGAGTTGATCCAGGGCAATTTCAAGGGCAGCAGCGGTGGCTTGAGCAAGAAGTTCATCCCGTTCGGGGCCAAGGCCCGCACACTCCAACCGGCTGGCCGCATCAGCGATGGCCAGCTGCAGGGAGCGCCGGCCCTGGCGGGCATCACCCAACTCACGGGTGAGCTGCTCTTTGAGCTCCTTAGTTTCCTGTTCAATAAACTGAAGATGAGCCTCACTGAGCTGCAGCATTTGCTCTAGATCGGTGTCATCGGGCAAGTTTTGGAAGCGCTGCTCGATTTGCTGCACCGCAGCCTTGATCGTCTTAACGGTCTGGCTATCGGCCTGCTCGGCCAGTTCATTTATGGCATCCTGCAGCCGCTTGCTGGAGCGCTCCCACTGCTTGCGTTGGTATGCAATGCGCTCGCGCAGCAACCTCAGCTGACGTTCACGCTGGGCCTGCAGGGCACGGATATCGACAATTTTAGGACCGCTCATGGTTTGGAAAGGAAGTAGTGCTCTGAAGGTTTGGCAGAAGAGATGGGGAACTAGCCGGGATTAGGGCGGAGCTGGTAGTGCTTGCTGAAGTGCTCGCTGCAGGTGGCTTTTCTCGCTGCTGGCATCGCACAACCAGAGCCGCGACCAGATGCGGTGGGTATAGGGCATGCAGCGTTTAAGCACCGCCGGCCGCCAGATCTCTCGATCGCGAGCTTGCTTTAAATCATGGTGCCGCGGGGCATCACACTCAATACCAAGAGCAAACAGCCCTGTGGCGGGATCCCTAATGGCCAGATCAAAGCCAAAAGCATCCTGTGCCGGGGCCCGTTCAACCGCATACCCCAGCCCCTCGAGGTGTTCGGCCACCGTTGCCACAAATGCGCGGTTGTTCCCTTGGGCTGCCCCATGGCTGGTGTCATGGCGAGGCCTAGCATTAATGCGCTCAAGCCAGCGCTCCCCATCGTCCAGTCGGCCATCGGAGATGGCGGAGGCATAGATCAAATAGGACTGGAGAAAGTCACGGGCAGTTTCTGGTGGTCTGCGGCTTTTGGGGAGATCACTGATCTCTTCAATCGGCATTGAGTTAAAGATCACTACCTTGTCGCGGGCCCTGGAGGTAGCAACATTGAGACGCCGTTCCCCTCCCTGTTGCCCCAACGAGCCAAAGTAACGACTGAAGCGTCCTTGCTGATCCCGGCCAAAAGTGGTCGAAAACAGGATCCAATCGCGTTCATCCCCCTGCACATTTTCAAGATTTTTAACGAAGAAGCCAGAGTCTTCTCCGTTGTGCCGCCGTGCCCGTTCACGAACTAGAGCCTTAAAGAAGGCCTCATCTTGATCGGCCTTCTCCTCCAGTAAATCTTCGATCAGATTGGCTTGGATTTTGTTGAAACTCACGACTCCAAGGCTGGGGGCCTCCGGCTGGCTACTCCAAAGATCAGCAAGAAAGGCCACGATTGCTTCTGCTTCATCGCGGTTGCTTCTGCCCTCGTAGATACCATTGATAGCAATCAGCTCCAGGGGCCTGCGCTTGCAGATTTCATCGGCGGGATGCAGGGCCGGAATGCTTAGCTTGCCTTGATAAAAAGCGGCGTTTGAATGGCTAATCAGAGGTCGATAGGTGGAGCGATAGTGAATATCAAGCGAAACCTCGGCCAGACCAGCCGCCGTTGCAAGTTCCAAGAGGTTGCAACAGTCCTTTACTTGGCGACGTACTTCATGGGCTTCAAAGACGTCCTCTGAAAACACATCCAGCTCGTCGTTGTCATCCGTAGTGCCGTTGTCAACACTCTTTCTCCCAACTCTGGTAGGGGGCAGTTGCTTGTCATCACCACTAATGACGACCCGACCCGCTCGGTAAAGAGCCGGCAAGGCGTGCTCCACCGGCAATTGAGAAGCCTCATCAAAAATCACCAGATCAAACAAGTTCTGTCGCAGTGGGAAGATGCGGGCCACCGTTTCCGGGTTGGCTAACCACACTGGTTTGAGCTCAAAGAGCCCCCGCTCCTCGCCAAGTTCCACCACCTCGCGCAGCTTGCGTGCTCTGGGCCCTGTGAGCATCACCACCTCATCCCATTGCGCCCGTTTCATGACTCGCTCGGGCTTTTGCAAGGCAGCGGTCTGTTCTCGATTGATGGCTACAAGCCGCTCGTCTTGATCGGCAAGCCGCTTCACCCTGCGCTCCACGTCTTCACGGGCCAGCAACAACACTGGCTCCTCAGCCTCCGCTTGCGTTTGCCATGCCAACAGCGCCTCACGCCAGATTGTTTGCCGCACGATTGATCCCACCGCTGTTTCAGGGCCCTGTTCAAGGCGGGAGCGTTTAGCGCTGAAGTGGCTGAGCAGCTGGCGCTCCTGCTCCGATAGGCCCCGGCTGCGGCTGTCATACAGCTGGTAGTCCACCACTGTGGGGATGGCGGCAGTGATGGCAGCGAGCTCAGTGCTGATGGATTGATTCAGGGCCACCGCCTCGGCGCAACTGGCGATCCAATCGGGTTGAAACCAAGGCGTCAAGGCGTCTAGGCGCTGCAGGCTGCGTTGCCGTAGGGCCTGGCGGTGGATCCCAAGACGCAGGCTGCCCACCAAGTCCCGCAGGGATTCGGTACTACCCGATTGCAGGGCCAGCTCGCAGGCTTGGGGTTCCGGGCACTGGCCAGCTCCTTCGACAAGGGATCGCCCTTGCTGTAGCAGGATCGAAAGTGCTTCCAATTGCCCCAAGAGTTGCAATGGGCGCCTGTTGATCTCCTTGGCATCAAGTCCAAGAGCACGTTGAATCGATTCAAAAGCCCGGCAATGGACCCTCAGCCCAATAGCGTGGTCTAGATAGGTTTTGAGCTCTCCCACCCCAGCTGCACCAAGGCCAAGAGCAGCACTCGCTAGGGCGCCAATAGTGGCCTTGGCTTGGCCAAAACGGGGATAGACATGTCGCAGCATGGATCGATGCCAACGCAACCACCGGCCTGTTGCCTGATTGAGCTTGTCGAGATCGACATCAGTGACGTGCTCCAAGACTGAGTGCCAACGCAGGGCGATGCCGGGTTCTTGCATCAGCCTCAGCTGACGGATCTCCATCGCGAGGCGCTCCTCAAGGGCTTGGCCGCTGGAATCGCTAAATAAAGGAAGCCAGCCCGGCAATAGCGCCGCCAACGTCTGACTCGCGGCAATAAACCTTGCTGCGTGCAGCTGGAGCCAGTGTTCTGTTTGCTTTGCATCTTGCGGTTCAAGTACCCCGCCGGAGTGCAGGCTTGCTTCTGTGCAGGCTTCTTGCCGGTACTGCTCCGCATTGGCAAGTTTGTTGAGGGCGTCTTGCAGAGAAGCCAGGTTGCCTGAATCCGTTGAAAAGCGCTGCAGCACCTTGAGGGCACTCCCTTCTACCTTGGCTCTTAACCACAGGGGGGCCAGATCTCCGCCCAGCTCTGCCAGGGTTCGCACCTGTTCGTGGTGCAGGCCCACGAGCCCAGGCCTCAAGCCAGGAAGATCCAAGCTGCTACCCAGGCCCTGGGCGGCGATCAACTCCTCAATCACCTGCCCGTAGCGGAAGCCACTGCTGCCAACGGCCATCGCCATGGCTTGATGCAGATCATCGAGCTCGCTTTCAAGCCGGTAGACATCGGTGGCGATGGCTTCTCGTGCTGGTGCCAGCGAGCGGGCATCGGCACAAGAAGCCAGGTTGTCGAGTTCTTGCCTCAACTGCTGGAGGACGATGCGGCGATCCCGGCCTAAATCCGTAATCAGAGCCAGCTTTGCGCCGAGCCCTACGGCCTCCAGGCGGTTGCGGACCACCTCCAATGCGGCCTGTTTCTGGCACACCACCAAAACCCGTTCGCCGCGACCAATGGCGTCAGCCACCACATTCACGATGGTTTGGCTTTTGCCCGTTCCCGGCGGGCCTTGAATCAGAACTCCTGGGTTCTGACGCGCCTTCTCAACTGCTCGTTTCTGGGAGGGATCGGCCTGGCTGACCAGGATCAAATCGTTCTCGGATGGGTCACTTGCTTTTAACGCGGAGCTAACTGCCTGCTCATCGCTAAGCCGCAAGAGGGCGGCCATGGGCCCTTGCAGCGCTGGTTTGCGTTCTAGTTGGGCTAATTCATGGGCCAAGGTTTGGTCAGAGAATTTGCATTGAAAGAGGGCCGCTGCTGCGCAGAGGCGTTGGCTTTCGTCCTTGGCGAGCTTGCGCTCCTGGGGGCAGGGCTTTATTTCCATCTCACTGCTTGAAAAGATGTTGCTCAGTACCTCCATCACTTGCACGCCAGTGAGGACTGCCCGCTGGCTGATTTCCTTGGCCGCTGCTTCTAGCTTGAGGCGCTGCCCCTGGCTAAGCAGGTTCATTAGTGCCGGATTCAGGCGAATACCTTCCCCGTCTTGGCGTTCGCTATCAAAACCAAGGGCTGGCCCAGTACCTGGTTGGCCTGAGCTGAGCTGCAAGGGCCAAAGCAGGACCGGAACAAGATTGGATTGGTTTGTTTCGTACTGCTCTGCCGTTGACGGTTTCAAAAGCAGCAAGGGAAAGCCCAAATGCAATGTGGCTATCCCTGTTTCGCGCTGGTAGGCCTCAACGGTTTGCCGGAGACGCCGCAAGCGCTGGGCCAAACCCGGCGCTTCCTCCAAGCGGCTGGGATCGATGAGCCGCAGCGACGACCGCCTAGAGACGATGTGATCAAGAAGGGCTTGTGCCGGCAATGAATCGCTACCAAGTTCGTTGAGATCAATCCCGTCACTGCTCGGCTTGATGTTTAAGGCAAGCAACGGACCGCGCTGGATGTCCCCCAGGACACGCCGCTGAAAAAAATGCATAAGCCGTTGCCAGTGTTCACCTCCTTTCGGCCGTTGCCATTGCCCAGGAGAGATGGCCAATAGAACAAGGGCCCTTGCAAGGGGTATGCGCCGCTCGTAGCGGAATTGGTCGGCCCAATGATCTGCCATGGGGGTACCGCAGCGCACGAAATCCGCCAAACGATCAGAGAGGGTATTAAGAATCCTGTGTCGTTCTTGCTCCAACCAAGGCCGAGCAGCATCGTCACTCCAACCATCAAGAAGCTCTGCAGTTGCAGCCGCTTGCCTGGCTTCTTCCAGCACCAAGGCGGCTGAACGGAACCGCTCGAGGGGGGCACTAATCAACAGCAGCAGCTCTTCGTCGCTGCGGTTGCCTTTGCTGATCAGATTCAAGACCCCTTGATGGATGGCATCAGGCCAATCACGGCGACGTTGGGCCCAGGCCGCTTCCAGCTGTTGCCTGTTGCTCACCAAAGCAGCGGCTTCAAAGCGTGCTTCCTCAAGGCTGAGCTTCAGGTTCCTGGCCAGCTCCATGGCATTAGAGCGTCGTGCGGCCAGATCAGCCAGCCAGGTTTGGCTCTTAATCCGGAGTAACACCTCTGGCAGGGATCCCCGCAACCAATCTCGGGAGCGCTCCGGGGTAGCAGCCAAGGTGGCTCTGGTTACCAAGTCACCCTTGAAGCAAAGGGGCAGGTTGGGGTTCAACAACAGCAGAACCACCATGAACCGTTCATCGCAGAGCAGGGCCCCGTCATTGGCGAGGCGGCGTATTTCGGCAATGATTTCTGTATCCCATTGCTTTTGCTCAAGCCAGGTGAGCAATTCACCGTTGATGAGTTGCTCCAAACCCTGTTCCCAGTTTTGCTCCTGGGCAGCGGCAAGGGCATATCTGGCTGTGCTGCGATGGCGCACACCCGCCAGAACAATCGCTTCCCCTGCTCCTTCGCTTGCTGCACTTTCGTAGTGAATCGCGATATCACGATCCCCAGAAAGCCAACGTCCCACTTGCTCCGCTCCCCAGCGCTGGCTGTGATCTCGGGTCAATAGACCCATCAGAAGATCGCGCCAATCGGGCTCAATCGCAGCCGGTATAGCAACGCCTTCGGTGATCACATGCAGCAACCAGGCCCGTTCGTGGATCCCTTCCCAAAGCGCGGGCCCTTGCCATTGCTCCAGCAACACCAAGCCCACACTCCACCAATCGGAGGCCGGAGATTGGATACCGATCAGTTGCTCAGGTGGCGAGTAACGCGAAATCTGAGCATTGCCGTTGAGCGTTAGATCACCACTTCCAGGGGCTTGGCTTGCTGCGAAGGCCGACTCCAGCAACGACACCTCCAAGGGATCAAGGCTGTGAACAACAAAGACATCCGGGCAAATAGCGCCATGCCCATGGCCATCACTGGTATGGGTCTCCAGTTTGGTATGCACGATCCTGAGCAAGCTGCGCAAAAACGCGTCGTCGGCGCGGTACTCGGCGGGAATGGCATCGAGTCGCTGACCCGTTATGGCCTCGATGGCACCACTGGAGGTGTCGTCAGCCAGGTGCTCTGAAGCCTCTACTGCGCTTGCTCCACAGCTCAGGCAAATTTGATCATTGGCCTCCATGGCATGGCCGTTAAGGCACGAACGGCCATCGCTTGTGGGACGATCATTTGGAGCTTCC
>Ga0247844_1009190_pt1 | contig 10417 bp, 6 predicted proteins | sample LaCtaG_FD_192421 | JGI IMG/M metagenome (GOLD analysis project Ga0247844, IMG submission 192421) | Freshwater microbial communities from meromictic Lake La Cruz, Castile-La Mancha, Spain - LaCruzMarch201714.5m_1 | ecosystem: Environmental > Aquatic > Freshwater > Lake | place: Spain: Castile-La...
TCACGAAGGCGGCGCTGCGGGAGATGATCATCCCTGCGATCCTCCCGATCGTCGTCGTGATCGCCGTTGCCTGGCTGCCATTTTTCGGACCCAAGGTACTTGGGGGCGTGCTGGTGGGCACGATCGTCACCGGGCTCTTCATGGGGATCGCGATGACGTCCAGCGGCGGGGCCTGGGACAACGCCAAAAAGTTTATCGAGCTCGGGAACCATGGCGGGAAGGGCTCTCCCGCGCACGCGGCGAGCGTGACCGGCGATACGGTCGGCGACCCCTACAAAGATACCGCCGGCCCGGCGGTCAACCCGATGATCAAGGTCGTGAACATCGTGGCGATCCTCATTATCCCGATTTTCATCAAGCTCTGGGTTGCGGGCTAGCCGGTGGATGGTAGGCTCGGCGCCTGATATGGGAAACGCATTTGAGAACGCTCGCAGCCTGCGCGGCCTGCAGGCCGCCGGCTGGATGGTGGTCATCGCGATTTCGCTCGTGCTCATCCGGGCGGGCAAGGAGCTCTTCATCCCGCTCGTGATCGCCCTGATCGGCGTGTACCTCATCAAGGTCCTCGAGCGGTGGATCGGATACGTCAAAATCGCCGGGAGGGGGCTGCCTCCGCTCGCGTGCATCACGCTTGCCTTTCTGGCGGTCATCGGGCTGAGCTTCGTCCTCTTCTCGATCATCGCGGACAACGCGATGATGGTGGCCGAATTTGCCCCCGCCTACCAGGCCCGCCTGCTCGCGATCCAAGCCGAACTTTTTTTGGCCATCGGGATCGACCAGGCCCCCGGGCTGCGCGACTTCCTTGGTGGATTCGACATCCCCGGGGTCGTAACCCTGCTCGCCACGAACCTGGCGTCCCTCCTCAAGACCGCCATCCTGATCCTCATCTTCGGCGTGTTCCTCCTCCTCGAGTCGCGGGTTATTCCGGCCAAAATTTCCGCGCTCTTCCCGGACCCGTCCCGCGAGGTCCGTGTCCAGGGCATCCTGAAGCGGGTGGACCGGGACATCCAGACCTACTTCGGAGTCAAGACCGCCGTGAGCCTGCTCACCGCGCTCCTGAGCTACGCGGTGATGAAGTGGGTCGGCCTCAATTTTGCGGCGTTCTGGGCGCTGCTCGTTTTTATTTTAAATTTCATCCCGACCATTGGATCGATCGTGGCGACCGCTCTTCCCGGACTCCTGGCGCTTGTCCAATTTGACGAGTGGAAGCCGGTGATCGTCCTGGTTGTCGGGATCACGATTATCCAGCAGTTCCTCGGTAACATCGTCGAGCCGAACCTGATGGGGCTGACGCTGAACCTCAGCCCGCTCGTCGTCGTGATGTCGCTCCTTCTCTGGGGGATGCTCTGGGGGGTGGTCGGCATGTTTCTCTGCGTTCCGATCACAGTGATCATCGTCATCATCCTCGCAAACTTTCCGTCCACGCGGTGGGTCGCCGTCCTTCTTTCGAAAGATGGCAGCGTCCGGTTATAATCCTCGAAAGGAAAATGAAGAGGAAGGCACTCCCGCAGAGACGCTGTGGCGCAAAGATTTGCAAAAAAAGGAGCAGGAAAAATCTGGGAAAAATAAAACTCAGCAGCCCTTTCGGTAGGGTTTGCGTCCAGCGTATCGGACATGGACAATCCGCACGGTTTCGCGAACCACCCGGAAGAAGACGCAGTATTTTTCCACCGGCATCACTCGGAGGGACTCGTCGTATCTCCACTCTGGAAAACGCTCCGGGAATACCTCCAGCGAATCAACACTTTTGAGGATCCGACGCAGATATTCATTCGTCACCGCCTCGCTGCTGGAGGCAAGCGAATATTTCGCCGCGCACCCGCCGCAAGTCTCCGGCAACCCGGAGCGCATACAGAATCCGGTATTTCACAAACCGAGTGCGCTCGCCATCTGGGCACTGGACAACACCTTGCCCTGCTCGAACTCCGCATCCGCATCGGCCACTGCCAAACGGATGTCCTCCATTTCTCTGGCCGAGTAGTCGCCGACGAGCTGACTGCTCAGGGTGGAAACAATCCTGACCTTATCCTCGCAGCTCATTTCACTCACAACATCCATTACTTCAGCCAGGCTCATATTCGCACCATCTACCATTCAGACTCGCCGTGCAAGCCGGCATCATGGGTAATACGGCAAGTGAAGTCCTCGAATACGGTTTTTCCAACAGCAGAGTGGAACCACGAAATAGACTTTCCCAACCAACTCATCGCGATCACCATGGCAACCTTTCCGTCCACGCGATGGGTCGCCGCACTCGTCGTAAAATAACAATTCCTGAAAACATCTCGCACACATAAAGTAAACAACCATGACAAGCATCCAACAACGCGCCGCCCTGCAGAGCCAGATATGGAGAATCGCCAATGACGTGCGCGGCTCGGTCGATGGCTGGGACTTCAAGCAGTATGTCCTCGGCACCCTCTTCTACCGCTTCATCAGCGAAAACTTCGCAGCCTACATTGAGGCTGGCGATCCAGACATCCATTACGCGGATCTGGACGACAGCGTCATCACGCCGGAGATCAAGGACGACGCCATCAAGACCAAGGGTTACTTCATGTACCCCAGCCAGCTCTTTGCCAAGGTCCTCGCCACTGCGAACACCAACCAGAGCCTGAATACCGACCTCGCCACCATCTTTTCGGCCATCGAGAGTTCCGCCAACGGCTACCCTTCGGAAAAGGACATCAAGGGCTTGTTCGCGGACTTCGACACCACCAGCAACCGCCTGGGAAACACAGTGAAAGACAAAAACCTCCGCCTCGCCGCCGTACTCACTGGTGTGGGTGGCCTCGATTTTGGTGATTTCGAGGGCAGCCAGATCGACCTCTTCGGCGACGCCTACGAGTTCCTCATCTCCAACTACGCCGCCAATGCCGGCAAATCCGGCGGCGAGTTCTTCACCCCGCAGCATGTCTCGCGGCTGATCGCCCAACTGGCGATGCACAAGCAGACCAGCGTCAACAAAATCTACGACCCAGCCGCCGGCTCCGGCTCCTTGCTGCTCCAGGCCAAGAAACACTTCGATGCCCACATCATCGAGGACGGCTTCTTCGGGCAGGAGATCAACCACACCACTTACAACTTGGCGCGGATGAACATGTTCCTGCACAACATCAACTACGACAAGTTCAACATCCAGCTCGGCAACACCCTCACCGATCCGCATTTCCTCGGCGACAAGCCCTTCGATGCCATCGTCTCTAATCCGCCGTATTCCTTAAATTGGATAGGCAGCGATGACCCGACGCTCATCAACGACGACCGCTTTGCCCCTGCAGGGGTGCTCGCCCCCAAGTCCAAGGCCGACTTCGCCTTTGTGCTCCACGCCCTCAGCTACCTCTCCGCCAAAGGCCGCGCTGCCATCGTCTGCTTCCCAGGCATCTTTTACCGTGGCGGTGCCGAGCAAAAGATCCGCCAATACCTAGTGGACAACAACTACGTGGAGACCGTCATCTCCCTCGCTCCCAATCTCTTCTTCGGCACCACCATCGCGGTCAACATACTAGTGCTCTCCAAGCACAAGCCCGACAGCAGGACCCAGTTCATCGACGCCAGCGCCCTTTTCAAAAAAGAGACGAACAACAACATCCTCACCGAGGAGCACATCGCCCGGATCATGGACGTCTTTGACAGCAAGGAAGACGTGCCTCACTTCGCCGCATTCATCGATCATGCAACCGTCTCCGAAAAGGACTACAACCTTTCCGTCAGCACCTACGTCGAGCCCAAGGATACCCGCGAAGTCGTGGACATTGCCGAGCTGAACGCCGAGCTGGCAATCACCGTCATTAAGATCAACCGCCTGCGGGCGGACATTGATGCCATACTGACTGAAATTGAGGGAGATGAGGGGGGCACGAGCAAGCAAAGTTACATGGAAAAAATGCTCGGTGGGGTAGCAGTAGAGTGGACGGACTTGGGTGATGATGATTTTTTTGAAATTGCCAACGCAGCAAGAAGACCAATTAAAGCGTCATTAAGAACATCTGGCAGGACGCCCTATTATGGTGCTAACAATATCCAAGACTATGTGGATGGCCATACCCACGACGGTGAGTTCGTTCTTATTGCTGAAGATGGTTCAGCCAGCCTTGAGAACTACTCCATCCAATATGCAAAAGGCAGATTTTGGGCGAATAACCACGTCCACGTTGTGCGTGGCACAGGTCAAGTTGATACTAAGTTCTTGTGCCATTATCTGAAGACAGTTAATTTTTTGCCATTCTTGTCAGGGGGAGGCAGAGCCAAGCTGACCAAGGGAAAATTAATTGAGATACATATCCCCATCCCGCCTCTGAGCGTCCAAAAAGAAGTCGTCCGCATTTTGGACACTTTTACCGACCTGAACACCGAGCTGAACACCGAGCTGAACCTGCGCAATAAACAATATATTCACTACCGCGACATGCTCCTAAGATTCCAAAATCCAGAAAACGGGCTGTAGCATGAGTCATTCACTCACAGAGATCGCGAGCCAGTTGCAGGCTGCGAACAAGAAGGTGCAGTTGATTTATGCCTTCAATGGCTCCGGCAAGACGCGGCTTTCACGGGAGTTCAAAGAGTTGATTGCCCCCAAGAATCAGGATGAAGACGATGCAATAGACCCACGATCAAAGGTTCTTTATTACAACGCATTCACCGAGGATCTGTTCTATTGGGACAACGATCTGGAAGGAGATGTGAAGCGAGTGCTGAAAATTCAGGAAAATGCCTATACACAATGGGTCTTGCAGGAACAGGGGCAGGATCGAAATGCCATCGCACACTTTCAGCGTTACACGAACGAAAAACTGACTCCCCGGTTTAACGAAGAATACACCATCAAAGACAAGACCGGCAAAGATGTTCGGGTGCCCGCTTTCTCAGAAGTTACTTTTTCTTACGAGCGAGGAAATGAGGAGATCAGCGAGCACGTCAAGATTTCCAAAGGCGAGGAGAGCAACTTCATATGGAGCATTTTCTACAGTCTGATTGAGCAGGTCGTGAGCGTTTTAAACGTTTCTGAACCATCTGGGAGGGAAACCGACAAGTATAACCTGCTTCAGTATATCTTCATCGATGACCCTGTTAGCTCATTGGATGAAAACCATTTGATCGAGCTGGCGGTTGATTTGGCGGCCTTAATTAAATCGAGTGACTCTGAACTGAAGTTCATTATCACCACGCACAGTCCCTTATTTTATAACGTGCTTTACAATGAGCTCGGGAAGGCCAAGAAGTATTTAATAAGAAAGAACGAGGACGGAACTCACTTGCTAGAAGACCAAAAAAATGATTCGCCCTTCGCCTATCACCTCTACCTGAAGGGAGAGCTTGAGAAAGCCATCCAAACAGGGCAAATCCGCAAGTATCATTACAATCTTCTAAGAAACCTCTTGGAAAAGACCTCCACTTTTCTGGGGTATGAGAAGTGGGCTGACTTGCTTCCAATGGTCGAAGGTGGCGTAACGAATCCTTATGAGGCGCGGATGATTAATCTTTTCAGCCACTCCAGACATTCGGCCGAAGAGGTTGCGGACCTTGACGATGACGATAAGCGAATGTTGGGTTTCCTCGTTGGCAGGATCACCGAGACATATCGTTTCAAAACCGCGAGCGTCCAATCGGCTGCAACGGGCTAAGACACCATGGTCGAATACAAAACCATCGCCGAGACCAACCGCTTCATCGTCCTCGACCGCTACGACAAGAGTTGGACGATAGCGGAAACCTACCAAAGCGAGGATGCTTTGGAACGCGAGCTGATCAGTGACCTCGAAAACCTCGGCTACACCTTTGAGCGCGAGCTGAACACCCCGGGAAAACTTCTCGCCAACATCCGTAACCAGCTTCAAACCCTCAACAAAGTCGAGTTCAGCGAATCCGAGTGGTCGCGCTTTGTCGAAACTTACCTCGACCGTCCAAGCGACCACATCGTGGAAAAAACCCGCAAGATCCACGATGACTACATCCACGACTTTGTCTTCGATGACGGTCACATTCAGAACATCTACCTGATCGACAAAAAAAACGTCCTGCGCAACACTTGCCAGGTCATTCGCCAGTTCGAGCAAAGCGGTAGCCAAGCCAACCGCTACGATGTGACGATCCTCGTCAATGGCCTGCCGCTCGTGCACGTGGAACTGAAAAAACGCGGTGTCGCCATCCGCGAGGCCTTTAACCAAGTGCACCGCTACAGCAAGGAGAGCTTCAACAGCGGGGATTCGTTGTTCAAATACTTGCAGTTGTTCGTCATATCCAACGGCACGGACACCCGCTACTTCGCCAACACCACCGAACGCAGCAAGAACAGCTTCGATTTCACGATGCACTGGGCGATGAAGGACAACACCCTGCTCAAGGATTTGAAGGACTTCACCGCTACCTTTTTTGAGAAGCTCACCCTGCTCAAGGTGCTCCTGCACTATTCCGTCTTCGACGTGAGTGATACTCTGCTTGTCATGCGGCCCTACCAAATCGCCGCCACCGAGCGCATTCTGCAGAAAATAGTCAGCTCGTATGGATCGAAAAGCTGGAGCAAGCCGGAAAGCGGTGGCTACATCTGGCACACCACCGGCTCAGGCAAGACACTCACCAGCTTCAAGGCCGCCCGCCTGGCGACCGAGCTGGACTTCGTCGACAAGGTCTTTTTCGTCGTGGATCGCAAGGATCTGGATTACCAGACAATGAAGGAATACCAGCGCTTCTCGCCCGACAGTGTGAACGGCTCCGATAGCACCGCCGCCCTCAAGCGCAACCTTCAGAAAGACGACAACAAAATCATCGTCACCACCATCCAGAAGCTCCACAACCTGATGAAGACCGAGGCTTCGCTCCCGGTTTATGGCCAGCAGGTGGTGTTCATCTTTGACGAGTGCCACCGTAGCCAGTTCGGCGAGGCGCAGGCCAACCTGCAAAAGAAGTTCAAGCGATTCTATCAATTCGGCTTCACCGGAACGCCCATTTTCCCGGAAAACGCCAGCGGCGCCGAGACCACCGCCAGCGTTTTTGCTCGCGAGTTGCACGCCTATGTCATTACCGACGCCATCCGCGATGAAAAAGTGCTCAAGTTCAAGGTGGACTACAACGACGTGCGCCCGCGCTTCAAAGCAATCGAAACCGAACAGGACACGGCAAGACTCAACGCCGCTGAGAACCGCCAAGCCCTGCTGCACCCTGATCGCATCAAGGAGATCAGCCAATACATCCTCAACAACTACCGCCAAAAGACCCACCGCCTTCAATCAGGCGGCAAGGGCTTCAACGCCATGTTCGCGGTGAGCAGCGTGGATGCCGCCAAGCTCTACTACGAGTCCTTCAAGACCCTTCAAAGCGAGAGCGAGCGACCGCTCAAGGTGGCCACGATCTTTTCCTTCGCCGCCAATGAGGAGCAGGAAGCCATCGGCACGATCCCCGACGAAAGCTTCGAGGTCTCTGCCATGAACAGCAGCGCGAAGGAGTTTCTGAGCGCGGTGATCACCGATTACAACGCCGCGTTCAAAACGAACTTCGGCGTCGATAGCAACGGCTTCCAAAACTACTACCGCGACCTGGCACAGCGGGTGAAGCGGCAGGAGGTAGACCTGCTGATCGTGGTCGGCATGTTCCTCACCGGCTTCGATGCACCGATGCTTAACACCTTGTTTGTCGATAAGAACCTGCGCTACCACGGACTGATCCAAGCTTACTCGCGCACCAACCGCATTTTCGACGCGACGAAGACTTTCGGCAACATCATCACCTTCCGCGATCTGGAGCAGCCGACCATCGATGCGATCACCTTGTTTGGCGATGCCAATACTAAGAACGTCGTCTTGGAGAAGAGCTACAAGGAATACATGGAAGGCTTCACCGAAGTGGCTACGGGTGAGGCAAGGCGTGGTTTTGTAGAAGTGGTCGCGGAGCTGAAAGAGCTTTTCCCCACCCCTGCGGCTATCGAGAAAGAAGCTGATAAGAAAGCCTTCGCAAAACTCTTCGGAGAATATCTGAAAATCGAAAATGCGCTCCAGAACTTCGATGAATTCGTCAGCCTGAAAGCCTGGCAGCAAGTCGATCCGCAGGATACGGAAGCAGTCGATGCCTTCAAGGCGCAGCACTATTTGAGCGACGAGGATCTTGAAAAACTCACTGCGACGGAGGTTTTACCGGAGCGCAAGGTTCAGGATTACCGTTCCACCTACTCCGACATCCGCGACTGGCTTCGGCGCGAGAAAGACGAGAAAGAGAAACAGAAAAGCACAGTGGACTGGGACGACGTGGTCTTTGAGATCGACTTGCTCAAATCGCAGGAGATCAACCTGGATTACATCCTCGAATTGATCTTTGAGAAAAACCAGAAACTCAAAGACAAGGGGGCCTTGATCGAAGACGTGCGCCGGGTGATCCGCGCAAGTATCGGGAACCGCGCCAAGGAGAGTCTGGTGGTCGATTTCATCAATCAGGCCGATCTCGATCTGTTCCGCGATAAAGTGGCCATCATCGAAGCCTTCTTCGCCTACGCCCAAACCGAGCAGAAGCGAGAAGCGGAAACGCTCATCCAGTCCGAAAGCCTCAATGAAGAAGCCGCCAAGCGCTATCTCCTCACCTCGCTCAAGCGGGAATACGCCAGCGAAAACGGCACCGAACTCAACAGCATCCTCCCCAAAATGAGCCCTCTAAACCCCAAGTATCTCACCATGAAGCAAAGTGTTTTCCAAAAAATCGCCGCTTTTGTGGAAAAGTTCAAGGGCGTGGGTGGGGAAATTTGATAACAGAACTCCGCGCCCCTGCAAAGGCCAAGAATATCCCTAGTATCAGTGCAGCCGATTGGTTGTCTGCCCACAGAAATACCAAGTGAAAATTCACCGCAATTTACAAACCTATCGATTACCTTGTTTTATCCTGTTGATATGATCAATCGAAAATGGCTTGTTTACCATGCTCTAGGCTTTGGGATGTAACCCGGCCTTGGCATGGGCCATGTAGTAGAGGACCGGGACGGCCATGCGGCTGATGAGGAGGGAGGCGATCTCTCCGGCCATGAGGGAGATGGCGAGGCCTTGGAAGATCGGGTCGAAGAGGATGACCGCGCCGCCGACGACGACCGCCAGAGCGGTGAGAAGCATCGGGCGGAAGCGGACGGCACCGGCATCGATGACCGCCTCGGCCACCGGCATTCCTTCGCGGAGCCGCTGCTCGATGAAGTCGACCAGGATGATCGAGTTCCTGACGACGATGCCGGCTCCGGCCATGAACCCGATCATCGAGGTGGCGGTGAAAAATGCGCCCATGAGCCCGTGGGCCGGGAGGATTCCGACCAGCGAAAACGGGATGGCGGCCATGACGATCACCGGGGTGAGGAACGATCGGAACCATCCGACCATCAGCGCATAGATGAGGACCAGCACCGCGGCAAACGCGAGGCCGAGGTCGCGGAAGACCTCGATCGTGATATGCCACTCGCCGTCCCACTTCATCGACGGCTGGGCATCGCTGAACGGGAGGCTCGCATTGTAGATCTTGAGCTCCGAGCCGTCGCCGCCGACCGCCCGGGTGTCGATTTTGGCGAGCGCGCGATTCATCGCGAGGATCGCATAGACCGGGCTCTCGACGACCCCGGCCACGTCGCCGATCACGTAGGTCACGGGCATCAGGTTTTTATGGTAGATGCTTTTGTCGGTCGTCGTGTTTTCGATGCGGACGAGTTCGCGGAGCGGGATGAGCGGCGCGTTGTTGGCCGACGCCCCCGGCTCGGGGAGGGCATTGGCGTCGCCCGAACGGACCCGCAGCCCGAGGAGTTCCTCCGGGGTGGTGCGGAGCGCGCGGGGAAGCTCGAGGACGATCTGAACGTCTTCCTTTTCGCGGGGCAGGTGGAGGAGGTCGACCGCCTGTCCGCCGACCGCCAGGCGCAGGGTTTGAGAGATCGTCTCGGCGGTGACCCCGTGCAGTGCCGCCTTTTCCTTATCGATCACAAACCGCGCTTTCGGCTGGTCGGCCTCAATGTACCAGTCGGTATCGACGACCCCCGGGGTGGATTTAAAAACCCGGATCACCTCGCGCGCCAGCGCGTGGCGGGACGCCTCATCCGGGCCATAGATCTCGGCGACGAGGGTCTGGAGGACCGGCGGTCCGGGCGGCACCTCGGCCACGGCAACCCGGGCATTGTTCCGCTCGGCGATTTCGGTAAGCGCCGGCCGCACGCGCTTCGCGATGTCGTGGCTCTGGGCCTTGCGGGCATGCTTCGGGAGCAGGTTGACCTGGATGTCTGCCACGTTGGCGCCACGGCGCATGAAGTAGTGGCGGACGAGCCCGTTAAAGTTGAACGGCGAGGAGACGCCGGTGTAGATCTGGTAGTCAGTGACCTCGGGCTCGCGGCGGACGACCCCGGCCATTTCGCGCGCCACGGCGGCCGTGCGCTCGAGCGACGAGCCCTCCGGCATGTTCAGGATCACCTGGAACT
>Ga0247844_1009192_pt1 | contig 10417 bp, 8 predicted proteins | sample LaCtaG_FD_192421 | JGI IMG/M metagenome (GOLD analysis project Ga0247844, IMG submission 192421) | Freshwater microbial communities from meromictic Lake La Cruz, Castile-La Mancha, Spain - LaCruzMarch201714.5m_1 | ecosystem: Environmental > Aquatic > Freshwater > Lake | place: Spain: Castile-La...
GACTCCTTATGGAATTGAAACACGTTTGAAGTTGCGTAATCCTATTTATAGCGAAACAGCTGCTTATGGTCACATGGGTAGAAAAAATGAAGTAGTTACCAAAGTATTTAGTAGCCCAGATGGTAAAAAATTAACTAAAAAAGTGGAATTATTTACTTGGGAAAAATTGGATTATGTAGAAAAAGTAAAGAAAGCTTTTAAACTTAAATAGTTAATCAAACAAATAGAAAGCCATTCGAAATTCGGATGGCTTTTTTTATGGGTTAATTTTTTATGTAGTTTAGAACCAAGCATATTTCGTCATTGCGAATAATGAAGCAATCTAATCTTAAGTTTGCTTCCTGCTTACAAATGACGTATTTATATAAATCTCTTATAATAATGCAAAAGCAAAAAAAACAGTCATTTTATATTGATTTATAGAGATATATTGCATAAAAAAAAGGCTTCTACAAAATGTAAAAGCCTTTTATTATTTAAAAACAAAATACTAGTATTCCCACATATCGTGTTCTTTTTCAAATAAATCTTGTTTAATTCTTTCTCCTTCTAAAATAGCAGCAACACCATTGTCTTTGAACTCAGCTCTGTCTTTTATATACAAATCTTGTTCATTAGACTGTTTAATGATATAACTTGAAAATTGTCTTGATTCAAACCAATCATCAAATGTTATTCTAGCTGCATCATTTTGACGGTTAAAAACTTCGTAATTGATAAACAAATGTCTCAAATCCATTTCAGTTACAGGAACCATAGGGTCTGCTTCTCTGGCATGGTATTTTAAAACACACAAATCTTGTTCATTTAATTCCACACCCCCAATAATAGGTTTAAACTGAGGAGCAATAGCAATTATCCTAACAAAATAAGTACTAAGTTTTTTATCAAAAATCCAATCTTCAATAATCCTATAACGCTTAATTCTATCAATAGGTTTAAAAACATTGATAATTGTGTCCATTACTGTTTGTTCAGGATCATTTGGATCGGGATTTTCAATAATAGCAGTATCAATAGTCATTGTAATAATTTCTTCCTGAGTAAAAGTTCCACTCAATGAATCATCTCTATAAGGAACCATTTTTCCATTTTTAATTGCTTCATAAACAATCACAGCCAAAGGATTTTTAGGCCAAGCCATAACTTGATTTTGCTTTTCCCTTACATCAACCATTCTAATAACTCTTTTAGAGGTAGAAACATCTGCTTCTCGTAAGAATGGCCAAGCTACAACTTTGCGTTCTTTAACTGCCTGACGATTATAAATGAAATCATCATAAACACCTTGTGCTTTTACATTTAAAAACACAATTAGCATTAAACTAATAGATAGAATACTCTTTTTCATAATTTTATTATTTGCAAATTGCAATTACACCTTTTGGTATTGGAACTAAACCTTGAGGTCCTTGAGCTTTTATATTAACAACTAAAACTTTATCTCCAGTTTTAACATTTTGTAAAATACCTCTGATTCTTGGTGGCACTAAATTACTACCATTTACAATTTCAAAAACAGAATTACCAGTTTTAGGTTGATAAATTATTGTAAAGTTCTTTACATCATACTTAATACCTTCAAAAGCAAAATCTTTCAACATTGTAAATACCGCATTTCCACCTTTAATTCTTGCAGGTTCTACTTCTCCATCAAAATCAATGCTTCCTAATTGAGGTGTTGGCTTAGGAATATTCTTTAACCTAAATAACATTTCACCCATTTTTTTAGTTGTACCATCAGCTTTTACAGAAACTGAAATAGTTAATTCTTTGGTTACATCAGCTGGCTGAACCATGATATTATACATACCATTTTGACCAGCAGGCGATAATGAACCAACAGATGTTGAAACAACTACTTGACTTGCATCAAAACCTGGCACTGAAATAGAAATTGGATTAGCAATAGCTCTATATACTACATTCATTTTAGTAGCTGATACTACTGCCAATGGTTGTGTTACAAAATACTCACCTTCAAATTCATACTTTTTTTCTGTACCATTTAACTGTCTTTGAGTAATTACTCCTTTGTATTTCTTTTCACCTTGACCACTTGCTGAAACAGAATATTTACCAATTCCATTTTCAACACTAACATTTGTACCATTAACTGATAAATCAAATGTTGAACGTGAGCTAGATGCAGCTAAAAATATATCAGCTTCATATTTTCCACCTGCAATTATATATGTTCCTTTATTTGGAATTACTTTTGCTTCAAATTGATCAACAACAACAGAAACGTTAGTTAATTCTTTTTTCAATTCATCTAATACTTGTGCTTCAGTGTTTTTTACATCATTCTCTAATTTAGTAAGAATGGTTGAAACAGCTGCCAAAGGTGAATGTTCAAATAATTCTGACTCCCAAGTTTGTTTACTTCCTTTAGCTACATCAGTATTTAAATCGCTTTGTACTTTTGATCTCAATTCTGGAGGTAAAACTTCAAGCATATCTTTTTTCCATAAATTGATATTTGCATTTAACTCTTTACCAATTTTACCATTGTCTTTCACAAACATCAAATTAGCATGTTTTTCCATGTTTGAAGCATCTTCAATTTCACCATCTGCTTTACCTTCTTTTCTACCTGAGTTTTTAGGTCCATTTCCATCAATTAAAGTAGCCTTCAAAGTACTAAGATATTTTAAAGCAGATTTTGCTACTTTATCACATTTTGCTGCTTGAATTTGTGCATTTTTACCTTTTGCATCAGTTGGGTTATTAGTTACATAGGAATCAATGGCTTTTAGCATATCAGCATTTTTAGTGTCGATATTCAACCCAGCTTTTTCCATACTCACTTCCACTAAGTGAAAGGCTTTTAAAATTTCGGCAGATACATTCAATGCAAGTAGTGCTGTTAGCACTAAATACATCATGTTAATCATCTTCTGCCTTGGTGATACATTTCCTCCTGACATTATTTTCTATATTATATTAAAAAACGTGTAATTATTACTTGAAATACTAAAAAACAAAAAGGAATTATCCTTTTACTGTCATAGCTGATAACATGTTACCATAAACTCCATTCAATGAAGATAAGTTTTTAGATAACTTGTCCATTTCTACTTTAAATGTTTCAGCTTGTTTAGTTGAATCGTTTAAAGTACTTACAGTTTTATTTAAACCACCAACAAATTCGTTGATTGATTTTAAATGATTGTTTGATTCAGTGATTTCTAATTCATATACTGAATTTAAAGAAGCTAAGTTCTTTGTCATTCTTTCAATTTGACCAGCATATTCTTTAGAACCTGCACTTGATAAATCTTTTAAACCTGTAACATTTTCATTCAAAGTACGGAAACCATTTCCTAAACTGTTAATCAAATCTGGACCAATTTTAGCTTCTTCCATCATTTTGTCTAACTGTTGAGTTAAACCTAATCCGCTACTAGATTTTACAACTTTTTTAGGCTCTTTAGAATCTAAACCTGATAATTCAGGATATACTAAAGTCCAATCTGGTTCTTGGTGTGGTTTTTCAAAAGCTGAAATAGTAAAAATAGCTGCTTCTGTTAATAAACCAACTGTTAGCATTGTATCTGCACCTTTCCAATGCGTAATTTTAAATAATGCTCCAACGATTACTACTGCCGCACCTAAACCATAGGCTTTACCCATGAACGACTTAAATCCTTTGCTTTCTAAGAAACTGTTTGCCATGTTTTTTTAATTTTTTTTGTTTAAAATGTTAGTTTAATTATTTGTTTGTTTTATTTTTTGTCTTTGTTTGAACGACCGATATAACTCATTACACAACGGAAACCAGTATATGAATTACAACTATCTTGGTATTCATAAGTTCTTGTTCCACATTGCAAATAATACGCTACGTCTTTCCACGAACCTCCTCTTATTACTTTACGTTTTAAAGTTTCAGCAACATCTGGATCGTCTTCAACAACTTCAAATTGATAATCAGGATTGTTATCATGTGAGAATAAATTTGTATTAGTTTCATAAGCAGTTGCTGTCCATTCGGCAACATTTCCACTCATATCATATAAACCAAAATCGTTAGGAAAATAAGAACTTACTCTAATTGGATAATGACCACCATCGGAAACGTACTCGCCTCTACCAGGTTTATAATTTGCCAATGAACATCCTTTCGCATTTTTTACGTAATAGTTACCCCAAGGATAATGATTTTGATCTCTTCCACCACGAGCAGCATATTCCCACTCATATTCTGTTGGTAATCTAAATTCAGTAACAGTTGGCTCATCTACATCGGTATAAAAACTATTCAAATGATTAGTTCTCCAATAACAGAATGCACGCGCTTGATGCCAGCTTACTCCTACTGCAGGATAATCATCATATTTTGGATGCCAAAAATAAACTTGAGATAAAGGCTCATTGTATGAATAAGTGAAATCACGAATAAATACCAATGTATCAGGATAAATTTTTACCACTTTTTCCTTTTTGAAATCAGCTCTTGAACGTTTGTAAGCATCTTGACGCTTTAAAGCAGCAGCAGCCTTTAAGTCAATATAGTTATATTTATATTCTAACTTACGAACATCTAACTGCTTTTGGCGGTAATAGCTTTCTGCTTCGTTATAATACATGTCTTGCAATGCAGAAATATCAGCATTTTTGTCAATTCTTTTATTATAATCTAAAGCTTGGTAAGTATTACCAAAACCATCATCTACTTCTTGAGTAAACTCCAATTTAGTTCTCATAAATGAATCAACAACTGCATAAACAAATTGGCGATATTCATTGTTAGTAATTTCAGTTTCGTCCATATAAAAAGCAGAAACCGAAATTTGTTTGTTTGGAGCTAACATTGCCATTGGCACATCTTGTTCAGTGGCACCAATATGAATTGAACCAGTAGGAATGTAAACTGTTCCTTGAGGTTGTGGATGAAACCACTGTCTGCGTCCTGGAACGCCAGTAAGTTCACCATTATTGGAGCTGCAACCTGCAAGAGTTACAGCTACAATGATTAACAATATTGAGTTTATTTTATTCATTTTTTTATCAAAAATTTTTAAATACAGAAAGGCAAAAATATAAATTCTATTGAAAAAAACAAGTTTATTAACAATAAAATGTAAAATGTATATTATTTAAACGTAAAGTATATTTTTTTATTATAAAATTCTAGTGTTTCTTATTGGAAAAATTATTTTAGGTGGTGGAGTATTGAACTTTAAACCAAAACAATATTTCAATGTTATTTCATGCGACCCTTGACTATATGATAATATATCGCTTGTAATTAAATCGTAACTATACATTAGATTCAAGGTATTATTTGCACCTATTGGGAAATTATATCCTGCAAGTACACAAAATTCTTGTGGAGTTCTATATGTTAAACCTCCAATTATTTTTTCACTATAAATGGCTAAGCAATTAAAATCAAAATTGTGTTTTGTTCCATCTGTTTTATATATAATGTTTGGATTCAAATCTAAATTTGGAATTATCTGTTGGTACGTAGCTCCTGTCATTGCATAATAATGTCTTTCCATTACTATTTTAGATGTGTAAGTGTCTTTTGTTCTTTCTATAATAGGACTGTTTAAATGTAAGCTAGATAATCCAAAATAAAAATCATTGAAAAAACTCAATTGTGGTAAAGTATAATATAACCCAAAATCTAAATTAGGGGAAAAACCATTTACAACACCAGTTGGAACTTTAGGATCACCAGCTACATCTGGAACTAACTTACTACCGTCTAAAGAATTTTGTAAAATTCCAATTCCCAATCCACCAGCTAATTTTGCACCATTATCAAATGGATGAATATAAGCCAAACTTAAAGTAGGAGCCAAAGTAGTTGCAAAACCTAATTGATCTTGCCATATATTTAAACCTATTCCAAATCTTCCAATATTACCATGAATTCCAAAATTTTGAGTAGATGGAGCATTACCTCTTTCTACTTTAGTTCCTGGATTTAAACCTGAGCCTTCGTTTACAAAAGCATTTCCGCCACCGTAACCAACCCATTGAGTTCTAAAAGTTCCGTTCACACAAATTTTGCCAGCAGTTGAACCAGCAAAACCTGGGTTATAAAACAATTTATTATTCATAAATTGGGTAAACTGTGGATCTTGTTGTGCTTTGGTTTGATTAGATATGAAACCAATAATCAATATCAATATAGTAAATTTTATTCTCATCAAGCGATATATTTATACATTACAGTTTTCAATAATAAATAATAAAATGAAATAATCAAAGATTTTGTATGATAGAAAAACGAAAAAAATTTAATTGTAGTATATTTTACAAAATAAAAAAATAATAAATGCCTAATAATTAAAAAGTTTGATAAAAAAATTTCGTAAAAAAATTTGAAATATTTTTTACTTTTCTTTGTTTATTTCAACAATATATTTGTCGATTGCACCCACCATTGAAGGAGTTTCGGGAATTGGTGCTTGAATATTTGCAACTAACTGTTCGTCTTTTATGGCCTTTATTGTTGTAGCACCCCATGCAGCAATGATGGTATTGTTTTGCAAAAAATTTGGAAAGTTTTCAAATAATGACCGAATATCTGCAGGACTAAAAAATGCAATAATATCGTAATTTACATTACTTAAATCTTGCAAGTTTGCAGATACTATTCTATAAAAATAAGCTTCTTTAAAAGAAATCTTACTTTTTTTCATGTACTTTTCTATGTCTTGTTTGCGCCAATCGCTGCAAGCAAAAAGGAACTTATCTTTGGAATGAGTTTTAAAAAGTGGAAACAATTGAATTTCTGTTCCTTTTCCAATAAAAACTTTTCGTTTTCGAACTTGAATGTATTTAGATAAATAATTGGCTATACTTTCGTTTACACAAAAATATTTCATTTCAATTGGCATTTCCAATTTTAAATCGGCACAAACTCTGAAAAAATTATCAACTGCATTGCGAGAATTTAAAATTATAGCTGTGTAATCAAGTATATTTATTTTTTGAGCTCTAAACTCTTTTGGACTTAAAGGTTGTACTTCAATAAATGGTCTAAAATCAATTTTCAAACTGTATTTTTTAGCAAGATCAAAATACGGAGAACGATCCGTTTCTGGTTTTGGCTGACATACAAGTACACTTTTTACTTTTGTGTTTTTCAACTTAAATAGCTATTTAAAATTTTGATAAATATTAACCAAGGACTTATTTCCAAGGCGCAAAGATAAATAAATAAGTAAAAAAAAGGCAATGTACTATTACTTATTTGATTTAATAGGTACCTGGAAATGCGATAAATTATGGCTGTAAAAAAAATTCCAACCATTGCAAAAAAGATGGTTTGCGTTAGTTGTAAACCGTTTAAATAAATATAAAACATAGAAAACAATAACAAAACAAAACTTAAAAAACTTGAAATTTGAATGGTATTTATAATCATTTTGGTTGATGAAACCATGTCGTTTAGCAAAAAACCTACTATAAAATATACCAAAAACTTAATTAAATAAATAGCTAGTATAGTAGCTGAAATAATCCAAACTAAAATATGATATTCAAATTCATTGAAGATTTGGTTGTATTCAAAAAATTGATTTAAAATAAGGGAAAAACTTAAAATATAAATAACAAATAAATGAACTGAAATCCAAGAAAACTTGGCATCTTTTAAACCATTAATTGATGAAAGAAAAAACAAATCGAAAACTAAAAAAGCAGCCTCTTCAAAGTTCCTTGGATTTGTTAATCGTATAAGTGCAATGTATAATATTAAACATAAAATAAACCAAATTTTCCAAGAATTGTAGTTTACATAAATTGGTTTTATTTGCTTTAAAAAAGGTAATTCCCTTTGGCTCGAAACATCAGATAAACCAATTGTGTTGGTTAATCCTGGAAATTTTATAGTTGGGTTAAATATTGTCAATAAAAGTCGTTCATTTTTCAATGAATCGAGTAAAGAAAATGTATTTGAAATTTGTAACGCTGAATCTAATTTTACAATAATAGTTGAGTCATTTTTATCTGTTTTTATGGCAGTGTTTTGTGCATTTAGATTTACTAAAGCACTAATAAAAAACATACTTAAAAATATTCTTTTAAAAATCATTTTCTAAAAATAATTGATATAACCAAAATGTATTTTTGCGCTGTTAAATTCAATCGGATTTTGGAATTGTTTTCCAACTGCGTACACCAAAGTAAATAAGCCAGCACCACTTTCAAAAACCAAACCCAACCCCACTCCAAAAGGATTATCTGATTGATTAGTTTTTTGTACTTCGTTTAAATACCAAGCTTGGTTATAAAAAGCAAAAACATTGGAGTTTTTACCTAATAAATACCTCAACTCAGCATTTGCAATGGCAAACTTATTTGCAAATATACTTTGTTCATCGAACCCACGAAGTGTTTTTAATCCACCAATACGGAAAAGTTCGTTCAAAAAAAGACTTTCGGTTTGAAGCCATGCTGAATTTACTTCAGTTTTTACTACAAAATTATTGGTGATTTTTAAATATTTTTCAGCTTTAAAGTTTATTCTGTATTGTGTGTAACTTAATTTTACCGAATCGTATATTTTATAAAATTCACCTTTTCCATTATCTAAATTTAGGCTGTTAATAGTTGAATTTTTTATAATATTTTTTGTACCAATGGCAAAATCCATTTCAACAATAAATCCTTTAGATGGATTGGGTAAATAGTTAATTTTTGTTTTCTTAAAACCTATTCCATACAAATCTTTCTTCACATCATTTATATTTGGCAAACTTCGGTTAGCCTTAATAAAATTAGTATCTACCGTAATTAACGAAGTAGTTTGTGTAGCATAAAAAACTTTAAAATAATCGTTACCAATAAATCGATATTGAAAGGCAAAATCGTTTTGCAAATCAAAAAATGATGTATCGTAAAGCAATAAATTTAAACCATAATCAAAGGCAATTTTTGAATTGAAAATATATGGATAATTGAACTTAAACTTTAGTTCTTGCGAGTTATTTAAAAAACTTCGGTAGTTTAAATCTAACGATTTTCCACTTCCTAAAATATTCTGTAATTTTAAATTGACATCACCAGTAATTATTAGTTTATTGGCTTGACTACTGTTTGGTGCAAAGCCAATAATTCCATCAAAACTACTAGCCTTTCTGCTATTGATATAGGTAATCAATTTGGCTTTATTACCATAAAAATAAATTACCGATGATTGGGCTAAGCTCAAATATGGAAGCTCCGAAATTCGGTTATCTGTTCGTTTTAAAATACTTTCATTGTAATACTTACCTACTTTTATGTTGGTATAATTTGCTAAAAATCGTGGGCTGATATTTACATTTCCAATTACTTTTATAGAATCGAAAAATATTTGTGAACCTTTGTTAAATAAAATATTTGCAGTAATGGTATTGCTATCAATTTGAACAGAATCTAAACCAATTGCAGCAAATGGATAAGAATTATTTTGAAGCCAAACCAATGCATTTGAAACTTTTTGTGCAAATATATTTGGACTAAATATTTGATTGGAAAAATCGTTGGTTGAAAAACCTGCGGCATTTAATAAATAAAAATCGGCTCCATAATTTTTAAGCTTTAACCACTTAAAAGATTGATTCAAATTTACAGATATTTCAGCCGAATCGGGTTTAAAATACTGTGTGTTTACAGTACTTAAAATATATGATTTTTGAGTACAAAAAACCAATATTTCATTTACTGTTTGGTGTAATTGTAAACTATTACTAAACTGATTAGGAAGTTTTATTTGTGATTGAATTTTATTGCTGTTTTGGCCAATAAAATGGTAATTTACTTTAATAGAATTTTGTGTAAATGCTGCAAAATTTGAAACCAAAAGGCACCAAAAAAAAATATTGCTTACTGGCTTTGTATTTTTGAACACAATTGCGAAGTTATCAATAATTTTTATAGTTAAAAAAATTGAGGTGATAAATAGCGGTTTCGCTGAAACAAAAAAATTAAACCAATTAATTAATCAAGAAAAAGTTGCATTTGTGACTTAATTCCTGCAAAACTCAATATTCTATAAAAAATAAAACCACATAGAAACATAGAAAACATAGCTCGTTAACTATGTTTTCTATGTTTCTAAGTGGTTCAAAAATTGATAAACTTATATCAACTTAAACGCTATTTTTTTGCTAATTATCTTCTGCTTCTTTAATTGCTTTATCAATCATTTCGCTAATAGCAGCTTTATCGCTTGGAGTTAAGTTTTGTCTTCTTAAACTAAGTTCTTTTAGCTTTTCATAAACCACCTTTTTCTTTGCTTCCAAAGCAATATAACTTACATAATTTCCACTTTTATTGGTAAAAGTTTTATCGCCAATTACTGCGATGTCAACAATGGTTTGACTTAAAACTTCGCGAGTAATTTGTTGGAAACGTGTGCTAAAATCACCTAAATTATCGGTAATTTGACGCTCTGCGCTGTAGTTTT
>Ga0247844_1009196_pt1 | contig 10410 bp, 10 predicted proteins | sample LaCtaG_FD_192421 | JGI IMG/M metagenome (GOLD analysis project Ga0247844, IMG submission 192421) | Freshwater microbial communities from meromictic Lake La Cruz, Castile-La Mancha, Spain - LaCruzMarch201714.5m_1 | ecosystem: Environmental > Aquatic > Freshwater > Lake | place: Spain: Castile-La...
GCCTGGCCGCGCCCCCCGCCGTCACACCCGGCACACCCGGCGAGTCCGAGCGCGACGGCGAGGACCACGACGGCGGGGCCCCGGCCCCGCGGGTCCCGGCGTCCCATCAGAGCGTCCGGCGGTTCATGGTCGGGGGTTCCTCAAGGGTCCTTGCCGCTCGGGCTAGCGGCGGCGGTTACGGCCATCAGGGCGATGAACCCGAGACAGGCAACGAACCCCTGTTCGGCTGAGCCTGCAGGATTGTGCGCGATCGAGCGCCGTAGGATGGGTAGAGCGAAGCGAAACCCATCATCACCGCGATTACGCCAACGCCAACGATAGTATCCGTTGTCCAACCTATTTCTGACTGGTTACCAAGTGCTCGACCTCGAAGCCCACCAGGGCCCGCTGCTTGCGGCTGAACTCCACGCCGATCAGATGCACCGGCAGGCCCTCGGCCAGATAGGGCGTCGCATAGCCGCGGTCCTTGATCTGCTGCAAGGCCCGGCCCTCGGGGGTGAGTTCCACCACCTTGAACTCGAACAGATAGACCTGGCCGTTGAAGCGCAGGGCGAGATCCAGGCGCCCGGCATTGCTCGCCGCCTCCGGGGTCAGGTCAAGCCCCAGGCTCGCGAAATAGGCGTAGAAGACGCTGGCGTAATAGCCCTCGTAGCGGGCGATGGGATTCTTGCGAAACCAATCGCCCGGGATGCTCGCGAAGAACGCGGTGAACAGGTGTTCGAGCCCGGCGAAGTCATTGGCCAACAGGAGTTCATAGAGCCGCGCCGTGCGCTCGGTGAGGCCCGTATCGGGTGCGGTCAGGGCCAGCAACAAGGCCCCGGTGAGGCTCGCGCGCACCTCCAGGTTCGGATAACGCAGCCGGTACTCCACCAGGGCGCCCATCTGGCGCACCGCGTCGATCGTCAAATAGCCACTCTGAAACAGCAGGGCCTCGGTGCCGATGTGCTCCACGTCGAAGGCCGCGAGCAACTGCTCGCTGGCCACCAGACGCTCCAGATTGGGCAGGAAGGTCTGGCGTTCGGTGAGCAGATCGACCAGAAAGGTCGGTGTGGCGGTTTCGAACCACCAGGGGCGGAACTGCCGCCTGTCGAACAGCAGCAACAGGTCGAAGGGGTTATAGACGGCCTCCCCGGTCCAGTTGTAGCCGTTGTACCAGGCGCGCACCTGTTCGCGGTCCAGACCGTCCAGTTCCGGCGCGAAGACCTGATCCAGATCGGCCTCGGTGTAGCCGCAGATGGCCGAGTAGGCGGGGTCCACGGTGATGTCGTTGAGGTTGTTGAGCCCCGAGAACAGGCTTCCCAAACTGGCCTTGCTGACCCCGGTCAGGAACACAAAGCGCACATGCGCATCGGCGCCCTTGATGACCGAGTAGAGGTTGCGCAGGCCGTCGCGGAGCGACCGGGCCAGCGCCGGGTGGGCCAGATTGTCGAGCATCGGCTTGTCGTACTCGTCTACCAGCACCACGACCCGGGCGCCGTAATGGGCCTCGGCGGCCCGCAACAGACTATGAAAGCGACCGCTGATGCTCTGGTGCTCACCGGCCACGCCCAGGCGCCGTTCGTTGTCGGTGAGCAGTTCATGGATCTTTTCATCGAGGGCGGCACGGTCCTCGAGCACGCCGTCGGCGAAGCTCAGGCGCACCACCGGGTACCGCTGCCCGAAGTCCCAGTGCCGCTGCGCGTAGAGCCCCTGAAACAGCGCCGCGTTGCCGCTGAACAACTCCGCCAGCGTATCGACGAACAGCGACTTGCCGAAGCGCCGCGGGCGCGACAGGAAGTAGTGGGTGCCGCTGTCGATGAGCCTCAATGCGAATGGGGTCTTATCGACATAGTAGCAGTTGGTCTCGCGCAGCTTGGCGAGGGTCTGGATGCCGATCGGCAGGCGTTGACGGGACATGGCGGGGGAGGACCTCGAACGCGGGTGCATATCCGCTAGTGTAGCCGCCGGCAGCCGTGCCGCGGCGGTGAGTTGGCCGGGGCGGGACGCCCCGACTCCTAACCGAACCGGCAGCCCCGGTCTCTGCCGTCAGGGTTGGCCTTAAGGATTCTCCTTACAGAGAAGTCCGACTACCTGACTGGTAGAACTTCCTATAGCCTACCGATCCGCTAGGGGAGTACCCGAAGGGTCGCCGGTGTGCGATCACCGAGCGGTCGGCGCGGTCAATCGGGTCCGCCATGGCCGCGCGCCCTGTACGCGCGCCGGTACGCCCCCGCGTCAACGCTCGCTACTCCAACCGCTTGGCCCTGACGATCCGGAGACACCGCCTCGATGAGACCGCAACCCACAGCACTGACCGTGCTCAGTCCGGCCCTGCTCGCCGCGGCCCTGTTGCCGCTCCCGGGCCTGGCCGCACCGCTGACCAACGGCGACTTCGCGACCGGCACCTTTGCCGGCTGGACCACCGACACCGACGGCGCCGGTGCGCCGACCTCGCTGAGCCCGGACTTCCAGATCCTCGGCTCACCCGGGAGCTATGCCGCCCGCCTGGAGGCCGACTATTACTCGACCCCCGGCAACACCGGCAGCACCCCCCTGGACCAGGTGCAGTTTGCCAACACCCTGCTCCAGGGGCTCGACCTGACCACCATCCCCGGACACCCCTTCACGCTGAGCTTCGACTGGGCCTTCGGCGGCCAGGAGACCGGCGCCCCGGACGAGAACGTCCAGATCGGGCTCTGGGACGGGACCAACTTCCATGCCGCCGACGGCAGCCTGGGCTTCCTGCTGACCCAGACCGCCTACGGCTCGGGTTCCTTCTCGGTCACCCTGGATTCCTCGTTCAACAACCAGCCGGGCTGGGAGCTCGCCTTCCAACTCAACTCCGGCAACAACGCCTACGGCTCCTTCCTGCAGCTCAGCAACGTCGAGGCCGTACCCGAGCCCGGCCTGATCGTCCCGCTGGGGCTCGCCGTACTCGCCGGGGTCCGCCGCCTGACCCGCCCGCGTCCGCGCACCTGATCGACGACCACGAGGAATCCAACCCATGCGACTCCCCATCCTCCGCCACTGGCTGGCCGCGGCCCTCGTCGCCGTCGTCGGCCTGTTGCAACTGCCATCCACCGCCCGGGCCGACTGGGCCGATGCCAGCGGGTTTCTGAGCGTCAGCGCCACCCCGCGCGCCTTCGACCGCGCCACCGGGCAGATCGTCAGTTACGTCACCGTCACCAACACCGCGCCGGGTGCCGTCACCGGGCCGCTGCGTCTCGTCATCCCGACCAGTAACTTCACCGTGGCCGATCCCGCCGGCACCACCGCCGCCCCCGAGTCCAGGCCCTACGTGAACCTGCCCAACGGGCTGGCCCAGGGTGCGTCGGCGAAGGTGCGGGTGAGCTTCGCGCAACAGCGCGGCGCACTGACCTTTACCACCCGGCCCGAGCGCTACAGCCCCCCGACCGTCACCGCCGGCCTGCCGGGCACCGTCCCCGAAGGCACGCCGGTCACCGGCACCGCCCTAGTGAGCGGCGCCCAGGGTCCGCTGAGCTATCTCTGGACCCAGACCAGCGGCCCCGCCGTGGTCCTGACCGGCGACACCAGCGCGTCCCTGACCTTCACTGCGCCGACCACCGGCGGCACCCCGGCGACCTTGGGCTTCAGCCTCGCCGTCACCGACGGCGTCGGCAAGACCACCACCGCGACCGCCAGCGTCAGCGTGCAGCCGAACGACATCTTCGTCGATGCCGGGACTGACCGTCAGGTCTACGCCGGCCAGGCCGTCTCGCTGCACGGCACCGGCAGCGGCCCCGGCACCAGTGACATCTTCACCTGGTCCCAGGACTCCGGCACCCCGGTCACCCTGGTCAACGCCGGCACCGCCAACGCGCAATTCGTCGCCCCCGCCGTCACCGTGCCCACCAATCTGGTGCTCGAGCTCACCTACACCGACGGACTGACGACCGGTACCGACCAGGTCACCATCGCGGTCCTGCCGCAGCCGACCCAGAGTAGCGCCAATGCCCCGCTGATCGTCGCCGGCTCCACCCAGCAGCAACCGCTGGTGCTGGTCGCCCAGCCCGGCGCCCAGGTGTCCGGCGGTACCACCGAGACCCTCACCGCGGTCGCGAGCGGCGGCGACGGGCATTACGTTTGGGACTGGAAGAAGCCGGTCTCCTCCTCCTCCGATCCGGCCTGCCAGACCTCGGAAGGAGCGGACAACGGGCCGCAATACCAGGTCACCCTGCCCGCCTCCTGCCCGGAGTCGAACGTAACCTTCAAGGTCGGCGTCATCGTCAAGGACAAGAACGGCAGCGCCGGATTCAACCAGGCCGAGGGCGTGACCGATCTGTGGCTCAGCCACAGCGCCCCGCCGTTGACCATCCAGGCCCCGGCCGCCGCCGTGAGCGAAGGCCCCAAGCCCGCGACCGTCGCCGCCACCGCCAGCGGCGGCATCGGCCCCTACACCTACAGTTGGGTGCAGACCGGTCCGGAGGTCTCGCCCGGCGTCCTCGATCCCGCCTACGCGGTGACCCTGATCGACGCCACGACCACCACCCCGAGCTTCGTGCCCCCGCCGGTGAACCAGGACACCACGCTCACCTTTGAGGTCACCATCACCGACAGCACCAGCCCGACGCCATTGACTGCCACCCGGGAAATGAACGTCGTGGTGCGCAACGGCTTCGCGCTGACCCCAACCCTGCCCTTCAGCCTGCAGGTCCCGCCCGCCGTCAGCGTCGTCGCCGGCACCCCGGTCAAGCTCGGCGCCGTCGCCAGCGGCGGCACCCCCGGCTACACTTGGAGCTGGGGCTGCACCGGCGGCACCCCCGCTCCGACCCTGAGCGGCCAGACCACCAGCACCCTGACCTTGACCGGCAACGGGGCCCCGCAGACCCTTGCCTGCACCGTGCAGGCCACCGACAGCGCCGGCACCCCCGCCACCAAGCAGGGCAGCGTGCAGGTCAACGTGCTCGCCACCCCGGCCCCCCTGTCGCTCGCGGTGCCCGCGATCCCGCGCATCTATGTCGACGAGGGCACCACCGGCGTGGCCGTTACCGCGGTCGCCACCGGCGGCACCGGGACCTACAGCTACAGTTGGGCCTTCGTCCCCAGCGGCGGTGTGAACAGCCTGACGCTCACCGACGACGACACCAACGCGGTCCGCCTCGACGCACCCTTGGTCGATGCCCAGAGCGCCCTGAACCTGCAGGTGACGGTCACCGACGGGGCCAGCAGCGTCACCCGCGACGCCTGGGTGGTGGTCAACGACATCACCCCGCCGCTGGAGATCGCCTTGACCGGCGGGCCGCTCACCGTCACCGCCGGGCAGACCGTGCATCTGGGCAGCGGACTGACCCCGCGCGGCGGCGTGGGACCCTACACCTATAGCTGGTCCCAGACCGCCCCCACGACGCCCGCGGTGACCATCACCGGCGGCGCCACCGACAACCCGTCCATCGTCGCGCCGGCGGTGACCGCGTCCACGCCCTTTACCTTCACCATGACCGTCACCGACAGCGTCGGCCACAGTCAGACGGTCACCGAGACCGTGACCGTCAATCCGGCGGTGCCGGACTTGGCTGTTGTCGCCACGGCCCTCTATGGTTCCAGTGACGGCTCTGAGACGTTCTACACCCCCGGGATGAACGGATCGCTCTCCGCAAAGCTGACCTCACCCGGCACGGGTCCCTACACCTACAAGTGGACACAAACCGCCGGGCCGTCGCTAGGCAACCTCGCCAGCAGCTCGTTTGTGAACTTCACGGTCCCCGTCAGCACCGCCAGCTCGGTGCGCGTCACGGTACAGGTGACCGTGACCGACAGCCTGGGCAAGGTCGCGTCCAGCAGCGTGAGCTTCAACATTCACGGGGCGACCCGCCCGGGCAAGCCGTGCCTGGTCTGCGGCGATCTCAACAAAAGCATTGCCTGCAACGACATGGAGCTGGTCATCGCGGAGTTGACCCAGTGTCCCGACGCCACGCCGTACTGTATGAACGACATCGTCCAGAACGCCAGCTTGGATCCGCCCGTGGCCCAGTACAAGCGCTGCGTCGATGAGGCGGAGTGCGACAGTCTGTGGTACCAGGCGACCTCCGACGAGCCGTTGTGCCTGAATTTCGACCCGGCGAACGGTGAGGACACCTTGATCTGTCACCTCTGCTGCTGGGGCGACGCCTGCAACGTCGACACGGTCCCGCCGGTAGACACGCTGTACCGGCCCTGACCGGCGCCGCCCCGGACCCGGAGCGGGTCCGGGGCGGTCCTGAATCGGCCCCAACCGCCCCGGGGCACGGCAGCCGCCGCGCCCCGGGGCACCCCACCCGACCCCCAACCCACTGCAACCGCCGAGGTCACGAAGATGCCAACCAAAGACGAATACGCCGCCCGCCTCCAGGCCCAGCTCGACGAATGGCAGGGCGACCTTGAGGTCCTGCGCGCCAAGGCCGCCGTCGCCTCCGCCGACGTCAAGGCCAAGGTCGATCTCCAGATCGCCGAGCTCAAGGCCCAATGGGACGAGGGCGCCACGCGCCGCCAAGAGATCCTGGACGCCGCCGACGACCGCTGGGACGCACTCAAGGACGACGCCGAGGCCAAATGGGACGACTTGAAGACCGGCGTCGCGCACTCCATGGACCGCATCAAATCGCTGTTCGGTTGACCCCGCTCACCCGGTCTGGCGCGATGGCTTCATCCTCTGTTTCCAAGCCCCGAGACCGGGCAACGGGTAGCGTGAAAGTCAAGTCCGCCGAGTCTCGCCGGGCCCGCTCGTTTCCACGCTCCGCGTGGGAATGCCTCCCGGGACGCTCCGCGTCCCGCCCGCCGCGAATGCCTTTCATGGGCCGGGGTGAGCACTCCGATCAGGTCTGTTGGGCTGAAGACCGAAGCCCGACATCGCCGGCCGCGCAACCTGCGCCGTGTTGGGCCTCCTTCGTCGGCCCAGCGGTCATGATCGGCTCGCTCACCCCGGCCCAGGTAAGTCCCGGTCGGAGCCACTCTCTCCGCGTCGGCGTCTGCGTCGGCGCCGGACTCGCGACGCAGAGCGTCGCGGGACGCATTCCCACGCGGAGCGTGGGAACGAGTGGGTCCCGCGCGATCCGCAGGCGCCTGACTTCGCGACAACGCCGCGCGTTCTGCGTTCTTTGTTCTTCGTAGGATGGGTAGAGCGCAGCGAAACCCATCTCACACCTCAAAGCCGTAGGATGGGTAGAGCGCAGCGAAACCCATCTGTGGTGGGTAGAGCGCAGCGAAACCCATCTGTGGTGGGTAGAGCGCAGCGAAACCCATCCAACCAAACCGTACCCGAGAAAACCGACATGACCCCATACCGCATCGCACCGTTCGCCGCCGCCGGCCTTGCACTCGCCCTCGGCCTCGCACCCGCCGCCCAGGCCGCCAAACACGGCAGCAGCGAGGTCAGCGGGAACGCCAAGACCGCCTGCCTGAGCGCGGTGAACGCCAATTACGGCGGCAAGGTGGACTCCGTGAAGGTGACGCACACCGAGTTTTCGCAGGCCAACTCGACGGTCATGGTGAGCGCCATCGGCGTGCGCGGCAGCGCCACGACCGAGCATTGGAAGTGCCTGGTCTCCCAGGACGGCGACGTCCAGGATTTGAGCGTCGTCACCCATTGACCGCCCGTGGCGCTGGTGCCCAAGCGCTGAGATGGTGAAAGCGCCGATGATGGGTTTCGCTGCGCTCTACCCATCCTACGGACTGGACCGCTGCCCGGGTATGAGCACCGTCGCCCGCAGGCCGCGAAACCCATCGGCCCCGCGAATTGACTGAAGACTTCAACTACCACGAGCCTCCAACCATGAAGCATCTCATCGCAACCGCAACCGCCGCCGCCCTGTCCCTGCTGGTCGGTTGCGTCGAATCCACCGGCGACACCCGCCCCACCGGCGGAGCCGCGGCCGGCACGCCGAGCCGCGCTGAACAGGCCTGCCTGCGCGACGTGACCCGCACCACCAACAACGCGGACGTCATGCTGCTCTCCTCCAGCTATTCGGAGGCGGGCACCCAGGTCGTCATCGGCGTCGGCCCGCAGAGGGCTCGCTGGCGCTGCATCGGCTATAAAGACGGCAGCACCGCCGACATCATGTCGCTGACCGACGAAGGGCGTCTTTGAGGGCAGTTGACCCCATGACCAGCAATCCCAACCCTGACCGGAGACCGCTATGGACCTCACAAGCCTATTGATCTTTCTTGCCATCGGTGCCGTGGCCGGCTGGCTGGCCGGCGTCATTCTCAAGGGCGGCGGCTTCGGCCTGCTGGTGAATATCGTCATCGGCATCCTCGGTGCCGTCGTCGGCGGTTTCGCCTTCGGCCTGCTCGGCATCAGCGCCGGCGGCATCCTCGGGTCGATCATCACCGCCACCGTCGGCGCGGTGCTGCTGCTCGTCATCGTCGGGATCCTCAAGAAGGCCGCATGACGAGACCGGCGACCGCGATGAGGATTCATCGGATCGCCGCCGGGACCGCGCTTGCGGTGCTCGCCTGGGGGGCGCTCGCGAGCCCCCAGGCGCCACCCGCCGGCCCCGCTGCCGCCACCGTCCTGGGCGCGGCCGTGGATACGACCGACCCCGCGGCACTGCGCGATGCCATCCTCACCCCGCTGCTCGATCGCTATGCGGCCGAGCGCGGCATCAAGGCCGAGCCAGGCGAGACTGAAGCCTTTGTCGCCCAATTGCGGCAGGGTTCGCCGACCCCGGGACTGACGGCGGCGGAGGCGGCCGAGGTCGAGGCCCAGCGGCAGGCGATGGCGCGCGGCATCGTGCGGCAGTGGAAGATCAACCAGGCGCTGTATGCGCAGTACGGGGGACGCCTGGTTTACCAGCAGCTCGGGCCGGAGCCCCTGGACGCCGTGCTCGCGTTGCTGCGGCAGTGCCAGGCCGACCGGGCCTTCACCATTCATGACCCGCGCCTGGCGGAGGAATTCTGGCGCTACTTCACCGATGACTCGCGGCACGACTTCATGGCGCCGGGGGGCGCGGACGCGGCGCGGGCCTTCAAGACGCCGCCCTGGGAGGATCGGAGCGCCACCGGCCATTAGGCGCAAGGCTGCATCACGGGGATTGCCGGACTAGCGCCCGGACGTCTCGGTGGGTTGGGGATGGGTTTCGCTGCGCTCTACCCATCCTACAGAAGACGGCCTTGGGCCTCAGTCCGCTCTTCGGAGATGGCGACACCGCTGCAATATGGTCTAACGATCGAACGAGAGGTATATTTCATGATGATGTTCAAGATCTCAATGCTTCCTGCCGTGGTGCTGACCGCCGCTGGGCTTGCCGCTTGCGCCGGGGCTCAACCGACGGGCAGCGGTGCGGGCAGCGGTGCGACGCCCTCGGCGGCCGAGCAGGCCTGCCTGGCGGCGGTCTCGCGCACGGCGAACAACGGCGATGTCGTGCTGCTGGGGTCGGAGTTTTCCCAGGCCGGCACCTATGTGCGCGTGGGGGTTGGTGCGCAGCGCGCGCCCTGGAAATGCATCGCCTACAGCAACGGCAGCACCGGCGGCGTCGAATACCTGGGTAAGGATGGCTGAGGTACTCACCCCGGCCCGTGAAAGGCCCTCGCGGCGGCCGGGACGCGGAGCGTCCCGGGATGCATTCCCACGCGGAGCGTGGGAACGAGCGGGTGCGTCGTCACCCACTGACCGACTGTCCAACGAGCCACGTTCGTTGTCGTTGTCGTAATCGTTTTCGGACTCTTCGATTACGACAACGATTACGACAACGATAACGAAAGCCGACAATCCTTGTAAGCCTCAGGGCTTGAAAACGAAACCAACCCACTACCGGAGACCCCTATGGACCTCATCAGCCTCGCGATCTTTCTCGGCATCGGCGCCCTGGCCGGCTGGCTGGCCGGCGTCATTCTGAAGGGCGGCGGCTTCGGGCTGCTCGTCAACATCGTCATCGGCATCCTTGGTGCCATCGTCGGCGGTTTCGCCTTCGGCCTGCTCGGCATCAGCGCCGGCGGCATCCTCGGGTCCATCATCACCGCCACCGTCGGCGCGGTGCTGCTGCTCTTCATCGTCGGACTCATCAAGAAGGCCGCATGACGCGACCCGCGACAGCATGAGCGACACCACACCAGAACAGCCGGACTCGGTCACCAGGTTGCAGGCGGCCTACGGCGGACCGAGCGAGTCCGGCTTCGGCAGCGCAGTCTTCTATGAGACGTGCCCGGGCGAGGACCTGACCCGGGCGGCGCTGGCGCGGTATCGGGCCTTCGTGGGTCCGCTCTGGGAGCGTTACGGGGAGGCCGCCTGGATGGGACCCTGGCGCGCGGTCTATGTCCGCGAACCGGGCGCGAACCCCGCGATCGAGACCGAGCTCCGGGGGATCGCCGACGGCGATGCCCGCCTGTCGGTCCCGCTGATCCTGGACGAGATCGAGGGGGCCGAGGCCGCCCGCGCCGCCCTGTCCGCGGCCTTCGACGACCCGGCTGTCACTGAACTTCGGGTCTTCAACCTGG
>Ga0247844_1009197_pt1 | contig 10410 bp, 20 predicted proteins | sample LaCtaG_FD_192421 | JGI IMG/M metagenome (GOLD analysis project Ga0247844, IMG submission 192421) | Freshwater microbial communities from meromictic Lake La Cruz, Castile-La Mancha, Spain - LaCruzMarch201714.5m_1 | ecosystem: Environmental > Aquatic > Freshwater > Lake | place: Spain: Castile-La...
AGTTGACCCGATAGAAGGTCTTAAATTATTAAGTTCCATGAAAAATCGACCCCTTTGGACTATTCAACAGTCAATAGATGACTAACCTTATTAATCATACCCCTTATCTGTGCAGTATCCTGGCGCTGTACGGTCTGGTTCAGCTTTGACAAACCAAGCTCCGCAACAACGGCGCAGTGCTTTTTGGGAGCACATATAGTACTTTTAGTCAGTGTTATCTTTAGCAATCCACTCATTATCATTCCCCGCATAAAATAAATTATTCAGAAATACCACGACGAGCCGTTATATCTTCAGTGGTTTTAAGACGCTGAAGCCCCTGAAAAGCAGCCTTTATAACATTATGAGGATTATTTGATCCTAAACATTTTGATAAAATATTGTTGATGCCGGCTGCTTCAAATATTGCACGTGCAGCACCACCAGCAATAACGCCAGTACCAGCAGAAGCCGGCTTCATAAGAAGCTTTCCTGCACCAAATTTGCCTTCAATTTCAAATGGTATCGTCTGATTAACATTCACAGGTACTTTGATAATATTCTTTTTAGCCTGTTCAACGCCCTTCCTGATTGCTTCAGGAACTTCATTTGCCTTACCTAGTCCATATCCGACGTGACCGTTGCCGTCACCAACAACTATCAAAGCAGAGAAGCTAAATCGGCGACCACCCTTCACAACTTTGGCAACACGGCTGATATGAACTACTCTGTCATTAAGATTCAGTTCCGCTGGATTTATCCTACTCAAAGAAAACCTCCTTATACTTCTAAAAAATCAGCCCGGATTCGCGAGCTGAATCAGCAAGCGCTTTTATCCTGCCATGATAAAGAAAACCGTTACGGTCAAAAACAACAGATGAGATACCTTTTGCAAGAGATAGTTTAGCAATCTCATTACCGACAGTTTTAGCGGCAGCAACATTACCAGTGCTGGAAAGTTCTGGCGCGGAGAGTACCAAAGTAGAAGTTGCCAGAAGTGTTATGCCTTTAGTATCATCAATTAACTGAGCATAAATATGCCGCGAACTCTTAAAAACATTGAGTCGAGGACGCTCTGCTGTGCCGCGAACTTTCTTTCTTACTCGAACTTGACGCTTACGTCGAATAATCGTTTTAATAGCTGTTTTAGCCACGCAAAACTCCTTATAAAGACTATTTCTTGCCTGTTTTTCCGGCTTTTCTCAGTATAGTCTCGTCAGCATATTTTATACCTTTGCCTTTGTATGGCTCCGGACTACGGAATGAACGAATCTTTGCAGCAGTTTGACCAACAAGCTCTTTATCAAAACCTTTTACGGACAACTTTGTCATCTTCTCAACGTCCACTGAGATCCCTTCTGGAATTGGAAAATTAACAGGGTGCGAGTAACCTAGGGCAAGAACTAATTCTTTGCCTTTAACTTCAGCACGATAACCTACTCCGTTAATCTCAAGATTTCGCTGAAATCCTTTGGTAACACCAACCACCATATTATTTACCAAAGTTCGTGTAAGCCCATGAGCAGCACGCGCAACAGTAGAATCATCACATCGTGTTACCGCAATTGCGGTTTCACTAATATCAAGGGAAATAACAGACATTATCTGTCTAGTTAACAAGCCATTCGGACCTTGTACCGACAGGACAGAATCAGTGAAAGAAATTTTTACACTTTTCGGAATCTCAATTGATAACTTACCTATTCTAGACATCAAAAACTCCTTGTAGCTGATATTACCAGACCGTACAGATTAACTCGCCGCCAACTCCGGTTTTACGAGCAACATTATCAGTAATAATACCTTTTGAAGTAGATAGGATAGCTATTCCAATCCCATTTTTTACTAACGGTATATTTTCCGACTTGAAGTAAACTCGTCCACCTGGTTTGCTTACGCGCTTTATTTCATTTATTACGCTATCTTTTTCATCAATATACTTCAAATAGACACGCAAAATACCCTGAAGACTATCAGAAATAACCTTATAGTTTTTAATAAAGCCCTCTTGCTTCAATACATTAGCAATACTAACTTTCATATTGGATGAAGGAATGTCTACTTTCTGATGCTTTACCATATTGGCATTTCTAATTCTAGTAAGCATGTCAGCAATGGGGTCTGTCATTGACATTGTAAAAGTGCTCCTGTCTTTTTATCTATGAGGCTAATAGTTACCAGCTCGACTTTATCACGCCGGGTATCTGACCAGACGAGGCATACTTGCGCAGACAAATTCTGCACATCTCAAACTTACGATAAAACGCTTTAGGTCGCCCACATATCGGACAACGATTATGCTGACGAACTTTGAATTTAGGTGTACGCTGAGACTTAATAATCATCGATACTTTTGCCACAAAATCCTCCAAATAGCTTAGTTCCTGAACGGCATGCCCAGGTACTTTAAAAGTGCTTTTCCTTCTTCGTCTGTCTTAGCAGATGTTACAATAGTTATATTCATTCCCTTAATCTTATCTACGTTATCATAGTTGATTTCGGGAAAAATGAGCTGATCCTTAATACCCAATGTATAATTACCTTTACCATCAAAAGCCTTGCCTGATACACCTTTAAAATCGCGTACCCTAGCGAGAGACACATTAATCAAGCGATCGAGAAACTCATACATACGATCACGACGAATTGTAACCATACAACCAATTGGCATTCCTCCACGAAGCTTAAAAGTAGCTATCGATTTTTTAGCCTTGGTGATTACAGCTTTTTGACCTGTAATTAAAGCAAGCTCGGATACTGCTGAATCAAGAATTTTGACATTTTGAATCGCTTCGCCTAAACCCATATTGACTACAATTTTCTTGATCTGCGGAACTTGCATACAAGATTTATAATTGAAGTCATTGCACAGCTTTGGAACTATTTCTGCCGAATATATATCTTTTAAACGAGACATTAGATGAATCCCTCCGAGTAATTCTAAAGTGAAGTACCACACTTAACACAAACACGTTGTTTTTCGCCATTTTCCAAAAGTTTTCTACTCGTTCTAACAGCTTTTGAACACTTCACACAAAATGGCATAACATTGGAAATGTGAATACGTGCTTCCTTCTCCTTAATTTCACCTGCATCGTTTCCTTTAGCTTTCAGATGACGCTTAACTAAATTCAAACCTTCTACAATCACACCATTTTTTTTAGGCAGCAATTGAAGTATTTTACCTGTCTTGCTTTTTTCCTTACCGGCAATTACCATTACGGTGTCGCCTTTGTTAACATGAGTTTTCGTGGCTTGCATCATCATTCTCCGATATTTTTATAGTACTTCCGGTGCTAGAGAAATAATTTTCATAAACTTTTTTGCACGCAGCTCTCTTGCAACCGGACCGAAGATACGAGTACCAACCGGCTCCTTGGCATTGTTGATGACAACACCTGAATTATCATCAAAACGGATGTAAGAACCGTCTGGTCGGCCCAAAGATTTAGCTGTCCTGACAACAACCGCCTTTACAACGTCACCTTTTTTAACCTTAGAATTTGGCATTGCCTCACGAACCGAAGCAACAATGATATCACCAATACCTGCATATTTTCTTTTAGAGCCACCAAGCACTTTGATGCAAAATAACTTTTTTGCACCGGAGTTGTCGGCTACATCTAGTACTGTCTGCATTTGAATCATTAGATGTTACTCCCTATACTAAGAGATGCTTTCAATTATATGCTTAATGCTCCAGCGTTTATCCTTACTTAAAGGGCGACATTCAATAATTTGAACACGATCGCCGACTTTTGTACTATTATGTTCATCATGGCATTTATACTTAACACTACGCTTGATATATTTACTGTAAACAGTGTGTTTAACAAGACTATCAACTTTTACAACAACAGTCTTATCCATTTTGTCGCTCACAACAACACCGACTTGCGTTTTTCTGTGACCGCGTTCACTCATTTAGCAACTCCCCCTGCCTGACTTTCGGTGAGAATGGTATTTATTCTAGCTATATTCTTACGAATACTTTTAAGCTTGGAAGTATTCTCAAGTCTACCTGTATGAAGCTGAAATTTAAGATTAAAAAGCTCTTGTGTTGATTCTGCGTGCTTTTTTTTAAGCTCTTCAGCAGATATATTTCTAAGATCACTAGGCTTCATAAGAGCTCCCCCTGGAAATAAACTTGGTAGAAATCGGAAGCTTATGGGCGGCCAAACGAAACGCTTCACGTGCTATTTCTTCAGTTACTCCTTCCATTTCATACAGCACAGCACCAGGTTTTATAACGCTTACCCAGGAATCAGGAGAACCTTTACCTTTACCCATTCTGGTTTCAGCCGGTTTAGCGGTAAGTGGTTTATCTGGAAAAATTCGAATCCATATTTTACCACCTCTTTTAATATAGCGGGTCATGGCAATACGAGCGGCTTCAATATGACGTGAATCAAGCCAGCCACATTCCGTGGCCTGTAGACCATATTCACCGAAAGAAATCTCGATACCTCTACATGGCTTACCGGACATACGACCTTTCATCTGTTTTCTATGTTTTACCCGTTTCGGCATTAACATTTATACTTGCTCCTATTTCGCATAATTAAAACTACTTACCGGACAGTATTTCGCCCTTGAAAATCAAAACTTTGATACCAATGAGACCATATGTTGTCTTTGCCTCAGCAAAGCCATAATCAATATCAGCACGCAAAGTGTGTAGCGGTACTCTGCCTTCACGGTACCACTCGGTGCGTGACATTTCTGCACCACCCAGGCGACCGGAACAGGTAATACGAATACCCTTTGCGCCAAATTTCAAAGTTGAAGTCACGCTCTTTTTCATTGCTCTTCTGAAAGCAATCCTGCGCTCAAGCTGTAAGGCAACATTTTCAGCAACTAACTGAGCATCTAATTCAGGTTTACGAATTTCATTTATTGTAATAAAAATTTCTTTTTCTGAAATCAGCGCAAGCTCTTTTTTAATTGTTTCAACTTCAGAGCCTTTTTTTCCAATAATCAAGCCAGGCCTTGCAGTAAAAATGTTAATTTTACACTTATTAGCAGCACGCTCAATTTCAATTTTTGAAACACCTGAGCTATACAATCGTTTTTTCAAATATTTTCGTATAGCAAGATCTTCATGCAAAAGTTTCGCATAATCAGCTTTAGCATACCACTTTGAATCCCAGGTTTTTGTTATTCCGAGTCTGAATCCGATCGGATTAATTTTTTGTCCCAAACTACACCTCCACGAGATAAAACTATTTCAAGTCTGAAAGGGTTACAGCAATATGACTGGTAGGTTTTCGAATTTTGCTGGCACGCCCCATTGCGCGAGGAACAAAACGCTTAAGTGCAGCTCCGCCGTCAACAAAAATTGTTTTTACAACAAGACGATCAACATCTGAGACACCTTTTTGTTCAGCATTCGCGACCGCAGACTTTAGAAGCTTTGATACAAGCTTTGCTGAGGGCTGAGGCATAAACTGCAGGATATTCAGAGCATCTTGAATACCCTTACCGCGAACAAGATCGACTACAAGACGCGTCTTGCGCGGCGAAAGACGTACAGATGAGAGTTTTGCGTTGGATTCCATTATAAGCTCCCTTACTACTTCTTGACTTTGCTCTTTTTATCAGCGGCGTGACCATGAAATGTTCTCGTCGGGGAAAATTCACCCATTTTATGACCAACCATATTTTCAGTAACAAAAACTGGTATAAATTTTTTGCCATTGTGAACTGCAAAACTACACCCAATAAAATCAGGGCTGATTGTTGAGCGACGAGACCAGGTTTTAATAATTTTCTTAGAGTTAGGACCTTCAGCCAGAACTTTACTGTTCAGGTGGTCGTCAATAAATGGACCTTTTTTTATAGAACGTGCCATGGTATCTCAGCCTCTCTGCTTATTATTTACTACGTTTCTTGACGATAAAGCGATCAGATGTCTTGTTAGTACGAGTTTTATAACCTTTGGTTGGGATACCCCACGGAGTTACCGGATGTCGTCCACCCGATGTGCGCCCTTCACCACCACCATGCGGATGGTCAACAGGATTCATGGCTACACCGCGAACCTTCGGGCGCCTTCCAAGCCATCGTGAACGCCCCGCTTTACCGATGTTTACATTCTCATGATCGGTATTCCCAACTTGTCCGATTGTTGCGTAGCAATCCTGCAATACCAACCTGACTTCTCCTGAAGGAAGCTTTACTTGAGAATACTTACCCTCTTTCGACATAAGCTGGGCAAATGTACCGGCACTTCTTGCTAATTGGGCACCTTTGCCAATTTTAAGCTCAATATTATGAATTACAGTTCCAAGAGGAATTGCCCGCAAAGGTAAAGAGTTACCAGGCTTAATGTCAGCCTCAGGACCGCTGATAATCACATCACCAACTTTTAAATCGAGCGGAGCAAGAATATAGCGTTTTTCACCGTCAGCATAAAACAACAGTGCTATTCTGGCGCTTCGGTTCGGATCATACTCAATGCTGGCAACAGTTGCAGGAATACTTCGCTTATCACGACGAAAATCAATAATACGATATTTCTGTTTATGACCGCCACCTTGATGCCGCGAAGTAATACGACCGTTTGCATTCCTGCCGCCACTTTTATTAAGCGACACAAGCAATGATTTTTCAGGAACAGTTTTAGTAATTTCAGAAAACGCAGAGCAGGTCTGATGTCTACGTCCTGCAGAAGTTGGATTATAGCTTTTAATTGCCATTGTGAACCCCAAACGTATTAGTTAGACTTCAAAGAAATCTATTGATTGCCCTTCCTGGAGTGTAACATAAGCTTTTTTCCAGTTGGAACGTTTACCCAAAGTTTTACCTGAACGTTTAACTTTACCGGCCACGGTCACTGTCCGTACTGAAGCGACTTTGACTTTAAAAAGATTTTCAATAGCCTGTTTAATCTCAATTTTGTTTGCTGACTTGTCGACTACTATTGCAATTTTATTGTTGGAATCTGAGCTTAAAGATGTTTTTTCAGTAACGTGTGGCTTTTTAATTACGGAGTAAATATTCATTTTTGCAATACTCCTTCAGTTGAATGTACGGAGTCCTGAGTAAAAATTATATGCTTGTATTTCAACATATCATGAACATTTAAAGCATCATGCTTTAACATTTTTATATGTGGTACATTGCGAGCTGATAAGAATAAGTTATTATTAAACTCATCAGTTACAATCAAAGTTTTGCTGAGATCAAAATTACCAAGAAATCCAACAAAATCTTTAGTTGACGCTTTTACAAATTCAATTTTATCCAGAACAGTTATATAATTGTTCTGGAGTTTATAAGTAAGTACTGAACAAAGTGCGGCTGAACGCGCTTTTTTATTCATGCTCAGGTTATAGACTTTGGGTTGAGGGCCGAAGGCAACTCCACCACCTGGATACTGAGGAGCACGACTACAACCCTGGCGAGCATTCCCGGTCCCTTTTTGCTTGAACGGCTTCTTACCGCCACCACGCACTGCTGAACGGTTTTTTACTGCAACAGTTCCTGCTCTGCGGTTTGCAAGTTGTATACGAAGTGCCTGATGTATGAGGCTCTCTCTTACTTCTACATCAAAAACGTCATCAGAAAGTTGCACTTCCCCGACCTGCTGTTTGCTCATATTATAAACTGCTATTGAAGGCATACACAAACTCCTGAAATACTAGGCTTTAACGCTTTTATTGATCATAATAATCGAATTTTTATGACCAGGAACGGCACCCTTAATCAACAGAAGATTATCAGTTGCATCAACGCGTAAAATTTTCAGTTTCTGTACTGTTACCTTCGCGTTGCCCATCTGACCAGGCATCTTCTTATTTTTAAAAACATGTGATGGAGTTGCTGATGCACCGATTGATCCCGGCGCTCTATGAAAGCGCGAACCATGGGATGCTCGACCACCCTTGAAATTATAGCGCTTCATAACACCTTGAAATCCCTTACCAATGCTTGTACCAGTTACATCAATCACGTCACCGGCTGAAAAGCTATTAACGTTTATTTCATCACCAACATTCATCGCATCCGCTTGATCATTTCTGAATTCACGAAGATGTCTGAACACACCATGACCAGATTTAATACAATGTCCAAGATATGGTTTGTTAACATTTGCGGCGGCAATAGACTCGAAACCAACCTGGACAGCAGAGTAACCATCACAAGCAGCAGTTTTTTTCTGAACAACATAACAAGGACCAGCTTGAACTACAGTAACCGGTACTCTTGTTCCGTCTTCAAGAAATATCTGGGTCATTCCCAGTTTTTTTCCGATGATACCTTTCATGATATTCAATCCTATAAGTAGTAGTAACTGTTAAAGTTTAATTTCTACATCAACGCCAGCCGATAAATCCAGCTTCATGAGGGCATCTACTGTTTGCTGTGTTGGTTCAAGTATGTCTATTAAGCGTTTGTGTGTTCTGATTTCAAACTGGTCACGAGATTTTTTGTCAACATGAGGTCCGCGTAGAACACAATACTTGTTTATTACGGTCGGCAATGGAATCGGTCCAGCAACACGAGCACCTGTTCTTTTTGCCGTATCGACAATTTCACCAACTGAAACGTCAAGTAATTTGTGATCATATGCCTTAAGGCGGATTCTTATCTTCTGGCTCTGCATTATTAACCTCTTAACGTAACATTGATTATTCAACTATTGAAGCAACAACGCCTGCTCCGACGGTACGGCCACCTTCACGAATGGCAAATCGCAGACCTTCATCCATGGCAATCGGCGTAATCAGATTAATGGTCATTGCAACGTTGTCACCAGGCATAACCATCTCAATTCCGGCTGGCAGTTCTGCGATGCCGGTAACATCAGTCGTGCGGAAGTAAAACTGCGGACGGTAGCCATTAAAAAACGGGGTATGACGACCACCCTCTTCTTTGGTGAGGATGTATGCTTCTGCTTTAAATTTGGTGTGCGGGGTAATTGAACCAGGCTTGGCAAGCACTTGCCCTCGCTCAATGTCTTCACGCTTGACACCGCGCAGCAGAGCGCCGATATTGTCGCCGGCACGCCCTTCGTCAAGCAGTTTACGGAACATTTCAACGCCGGTTACGGTCGTTTTGATCGTTGTCTTGATTCCAACAACGGCGACTTCTTCGCCGACTTTTATAATGCCACGTTCTACACGCCCGGTTGCTACAGTACCACGTCCGGAGATCGAGAAGACGTCTTCCACCGGCATCAGGAACGGACGGTCAATCGCACGCTCCGGATCAGGTATGTAAGAGTCGACCGCATCCATAAGACGTTCGATCGATTCCTCACCAAGGAAGCTCTTTTCACCTTCGAGGGCCTTTAATGCCGACCCTTTGATAATTGGAGTATCATCGCCGGGAAAGTCATAGCTGGAGAGCAGTTCGCGAACTTCAAGTTCAACAAGCTCGAGAAGTTCTTCATCGTCTACCATGTCGGCTTTATTGAGGTATACTACCATATAAGGTACACCAACCTGACGTGCAAGCAGGATATGCTCACGTGTTTGAGGCATCGGACCGTCAGCCGCTGAGACAACCAGGATCGCGCCGTCCATCTGAGCTGCACCAGTGATCATGTTCTTGACATAGTCGGCATGGCCGGGGCAGTCAACATGGGCATAGTGTCGTTTGTCTGTTTCATATTCTACATGGGCGGTAGCGATGGTAATACCGCGCTCGCGCTCTTCAGGGGCGTTGTCAATCTGGTCAAATGGTTTGTATTCAGCCTGACCTTTGCCAGCCAGAACTCTGGTGATAGCTGCGGTCAGCGTCGTTTTGCCATGGTCAACGTGACCTATGGTACCGATGTTTACATGAGTTTTATTACGTAGAAATTTTGCTTTTGCCATGATTAAGGCCCTCCTGTGATACGAATTTGAGTGTAATCAACCCTTTATTTTTGCAACTATCTCATCAGCGACCGACTTTGGTACCGGCTCATAATGATCAAAGGTCATAGCATATGTAGCACGTCCTTGTGTTGCCGAACGCAAATCTGTTGAGTATCCGAACATCTGTGCCAGTGGCACCATCGAGCTTATAATTTGAGCACCAGCACGTGAATCCATACCCATAATACGTCCACGCTTGGAGTTAAGATCACCTATAACATCGCCCATGTACTCTTCAGGAACAACTACTTCAACCGACATTATAGGCTCAAGGATAATTGGGCCGGCTTTTGAGCAACCCTCTTTAAATCCCATTGAACCAGCTATTTTGAAAGCCATCTCCGAGGAGTCAACTTCGTGATATGATCCATCAAACAAGGTAACTTTGACATCAACTACCGGAAAACCGGCTAAAACACCATTATCAAGCGCTTCTTTAATTCCTTTATCAACAGCTGGAATATATTCACGCGGAACTGTGCCACCTTTGACAGCATCTACAAATTCATAACCGAGACCAGCTTCCTGCGGTTCAACTTCCAGCCATACATGACCATATTGACCA
>Ga0247844_1009199_pt1 | contig 10408 bp, 8 predicted proteins | sample LaCtaG_FD_192421 | JGI IMG/M metagenome (GOLD analysis project Ga0247844, IMG submission 192421) | Freshwater microbial communities from meromictic Lake La Cruz, Castile-La Mancha, Spain - LaCruzMarch201714.5m_1 | ecosystem: Environmental > Aquatic > Freshwater > Lake | place: Spain: Castile-La...
ACCTACCTCTCGATCGCAAAGGGCGCGGAAACTGCCACCCTCCGGATGACCTCCCTCAAAAACCCTCCGTTCCTCATCGCCGATATCGTCTCCGGCTCCCCCTCGCCAGGCGAAAAAATTTACCGACCCAAGCCTTCCTCCCTCCAGCCTGCTGAGCCGCCAGCCGCTCCCACACCTCCCCAAGGAGCTCCCGCCCTGGATTCCACCGAAGCTTCTGTCCAAGCCCAACCAACGCCTAAGCCTAAGGCGACCCCGAAGCCCAAACCCACCCCGAAGCCCAAGCCCACTCCGAAGACCAAGCCAACGCCCGCTCCCAAGCCAACGCCCGCCAATCCGCCGTTGACATGATGTTCAATTTGATTAATTATTAAGCTCATTAATAAATGGAGCCACCCAAAGCCGGTCTTTCGCATTCCGAGGTTGAGCGCCTGGCGGACATTATCCTCCAGATGCAGCGGTGCTTTGTGCAGCATCTTTCCCAGGAGCTCTCGCGCGGGCAGGTTTCCTTTCCGCAGTTTTTTTTGCTGGGCCACATTGGGGCGCAGGAATTTTTATCGATGACGGAGATTTCGGAGAGGATGAGCCACACGACGGCCGCGGCGACGGGTTTGGTGGACCGGCTGGAGAACCTCGGATATGTCGAGAGGATGCACGCCTCGGATGACCGGCGAAAGGTTCTTGTGAAAATCACCGGGAAGGGGACAGAATTGGTCGGGAGGATCCGGGCGGACATTATCGCCAAGCTGACCAGCATCACGGAGATCCTCGATGCCGGTGAGCAGGCCTCCTGGCTGCGCATCTACGAAAAAATCCACCATCACATCACGTCATGCTCCCAACCTCATTGATTTTCCGAAAGGCGATCCTCGCCGGGATGGCTGCGGCTCTGGCCGGGTCTCCGGTCTTTGCACAGACGGCGCTTCCGACGCCAGCCCCGCTGCCGACGATTGCCCCGATCGGAACGCCCGCTCCCCTGCCGACGCTGGATGCGTTTCCGACCCCTGCGCCGCTCCCGTCGATGACGCCGCTGCCTTCGCCTTCTCCGGTCGCACTGGATATGCCATCGACGCCGGGGGTGCCGACGCCCGCGCCGTCCGCCAGCCCCTCTCCCTTGCCGTCCGCCACGCCGGGGCCGTCCGCCACGCCGCTGCCCGACGGGACGATGCCGCTTCCGCTGCCTCCGATGCCGACACCGGTGCCGCTGCCCGACGCCCAGTCGCTGAGCGAGCAGCTCAGTCTGCCGACCCCCGCGCAGATGTCCGAGCCCCTGGCTCCCGGGCCGGAAACCCGGACGCTTGAGAGCACCGAGGCCCTCGCCATGAAGCAGCAGATGGCCTCGGCAGATTTTTTCAAGGCCCTCGAAGCGTTGATCGCCAAGCAGCACAACTCCAAGGTTCCCGATATGCGCATCGAGGTCGCCATCGAAACCGCGCTGAAGAAAAACCCGGATATCCTGGATGCGGCCCAGAGGCTGAGCGTCACCTCGGGCGAAATGATCAGCATCCGCTCCCAGATCATCCCCAAGCTGACGCTGTCCTCGGAGTATGGATACACGACGGTCCAGGTGAATACGGACAATTTTGCCGGGGCGCCGAACGTCAATAACCAGGCCTGGAACATCAATCTCGTCTTCTCACAGCTCCTCTACGACGGGGGGGCGGCGGTGTCCGGGATCCGGGCTGCTTTGGCGACCGAAGCCGGCTCGTATTTTACCCTGCGTGAGGTGATCGACAAGGTGATCTCCGATGTGAAGATCAACTTCTACGAGGTGGTCCTCAACCGCGCGCTCATCATTGCCAACCAGCAGTCCGTGGACCTGCTGACCGAGCAGCTCAAGGACCAGCAGAACAGGTATGAGGCCGGGACCGTGCCGCGGTTCAACGTCCTTCAGGCCGAGGTGGCGCTTGCCAACGCCAAGCCCCCGCTCATCCAGGCGGAAAACAGCTACCGGATTTCGCTCTACAAGCTTGTGCGCCTTCTCGGCATGGACTACCCGCCGGGCTATCCCAGCGAGGTGCCGTTCAACATCGTGGGCAAGCTGGACTACTTTCCGCGGAACATCAAGGCGGACGAGTCGATCCGCATCGCGGTCACGCGCAACCCCGGCCTGAAGGCCCAGCGCCAGTCGATCCTCTCCGATGTCGCCAAAGTCAACGAGCAGGTCGCGGGATACCTTCCGACCGTCAACGCCTCCGCCAAGCAGACGAACGAAAGCAACCTACTTTCGCAGAGCCTGTTCGACATGGATTCCGGATGGTTTTTCGGGATCGAGGGCAAGTGGGCGGTGTGGGACGGCCTGCTGACCTACGGGAATGTCAAGCAGGCCAAGGCGAAGATGGAGCAGTCGAAGATCAACTATGACAACGGCGTCCGCGAGGTGATCCTCCAGGTCCAGCAGGCGATCTCCAATCTCCTGGAGGCGAGGGAAACGGTCGACAGCCAGAAGGCCAGCGTCGTCCAAGGGGTGGAGGCGCTGCGCCTGTCGCAGGAGCGCCTGGATGCCGGCGCCGGGACCCAGCTCGATGTCCTCAACCAGCAGGTCTCGCTCCTGCAGTCGCAAACGTTCCTCCTGCAGGCCTACTACAACTACATCAAAGGACTGGCCGAGTATGACCGCGCGCTTTCCCTCGACACCAAGTTTCAGGAGTTCTTCGACGATCCCCTCACGCAGCCCCAGGCGAAGCGCTTCAACCGGCTCAACGAGCCCGCGCGACCCCAGGCAAAGCTTCCGCGCTCGATGCGCAAATCCGATCCCCTCACGCCCGTCCTCGAGCCGGCGCCGACGCCTGCCATCAACAAGAATTCTGCCAAGCCCAAGCCAACCCCCAAGCCGACGCCAACGCCCAAGCCGGACAAGAAAAAGAAGACCCCTTGAAGAGAAGGACGGCAAGGAGCCTGGAGACAACCGAGGAGGATCCCGGGAGGGGCGATTCTGATGATCGCAGAGCGCGCCCGGGGTGCCGACGCTATGCCCATGCCCGCTGAATCGTTTTCTGCCCTGGATGCGTATCCATTGATCCGCGCCGGATTTGTGCAGCGGGTTCCGGGCATCGATGTGAGTGTTCCGCGCGAGGAGGCCCTTGCCAGGCTTTCCGGGCCCCACAGGGAAATCCTTGCGGAAGCGGGGGTGGGTGGGATGGTCTTTGCGACGGCCGAGCAGGTGCACGGCGATCGGGTGGCGCGGGTCGCGCGCTCGACCGGTTTTCCTGTTCCGGGCGCCGACGGGCTCCTCACGACCGAGCGGGGGGTCTGCCTGGGGATCTACGTCGCGGACTGTGCGGCCGTCTTCCTTGTGGACAGGCAGCTTCGGGGGATCGCCCTCCTGCATTCCGGGAAAAAAGGCACGGAGCAGAGGATCGCCTCCGCCGGCGTTCAGGCGCTGTGCGAGGCCACCGGCGCGAATCCCGGGGACCTCATGGCCCAGATCTCCCCGTGTATCCGGCCCCCCTTTTACGAGATCGACTTTGCGGCGGACATCCGCCAACAGCTTTCCGCCTGCGGGGTCCGTGAGATCCACGATTGTGGCACGTGCACGGCATCGCACCCGGAAACCTACTACTCCTACCGCCGGGAGGGGGGGCTCACCGGGCGCCTCCTCGCGTTTCTGGCGATCTGCCCGGAGGCCGCAGCGGCTTGAGCGCCCGGGCCGGTGGAAGTTTCCCCACGAGCGGCTTGCCGGATGCGGCCGCTTCGGGCAGGTTTTCGCTCCGATGTTGACAGTTTCCCGAGTTACAAAATCTTTTGGTGGTCGCGTGTTGTTTGAGGAGGCCTCGCTGCAGGTGAACACAGGGGACCGGATCGGGCTGATCGGCCCGAACGGAGCGGGCAAGACGACGCTTTTTTCCCTGCTCCTCAAGCAGGAGGACCCGGACGAGGGAACGATCAGCCTCCAGCGCGGCGTGCGCTGCGGCTACCTTCCGCAGGAGACCGCCGCCGCCACGGACTCATCGGTGATCGAGCTCGCGGCCGGGGAGGACGCCGACGGGCGCTCCGAGGCTGCGGCGAAGCGGATCCTCAATGGGCTGGCGTTCCGAGAGAGGGATTATGAGCGGCCGGTGCGCGAGCTGAGCGGCGGGTGGATCATGCGGGCGCACCTGGCGCGCCTGCTGGTCGAGGAGCCCGACCTCTTGTTCCTCGATGAGCCCACGAACCACCTCGACCTCGAGACCCTCGGATGGTTTCAAAACCACCTGCTCGGGTATCCGGGGGCCATCCTGGCGATCTCGCACGACCGCGAGTTCCTGAACACCCTCTGCCGCGGTGTCGTGGAGATCCGGCACCGCAAGCTGGTTCGCTACAACGGCAATTTTGACAACTACCTCGAGCAGAAGCGCGCCCGGGAGGAGCAGCACCTCGCGGCCTACCGCAACCAGCAGAAGGAAATCGAGCACCTCGAGCAGTTCATCGCCCGCTTCCGCGCCAAGGCCAGCAAGGCCGCCCAGGCGCAGGACCGCATCAAGCAGCTCGCGCGCATGGAGCGCATCGAGCCCCCCGAGTCCGATGAGCCCACGGTCCACTTCAAGTTCCCGCTGCCGCCTCGCAGCGGGCAGCGGGTGATGAGCCTGGAGGGCGTTCGCCAGGCCTATGGCGAGAACGTCGTTTACGACCACCTGCACCTCCGCATCGAGCGCGGGCAGCGGATCGTCCTCGTCGGGCCGAACGGCGCGGGAAAATCCACCCTCCTCAAGATCCTTGCCGGGACGCTTCCCATCCAGGCCGGCGAGCGCACCCCCGGCCACAATGTCGGGATCGGGTATTTCGCCCAGCACCGATCCGATGCCCTCGACCTCGGGAAATCCGTTCTGGCCGAGGTCCAAAGCATCCCGCGGCCGGTCCCGGAGCAGGCTGCGCGCAACGTGCTCGGGGCCTTCCTCTTCCGGGGCGATGACGTGTTCAAGCCGGTGAGCGTTCTCAGCGGCGGAGAAAAAAGCCGGCTGGCCCTCGTCAAGCTGCTTCTGGATCCTCCCAACCTTCTGCTGCTGGACGAGCCGACCACCCACCTCGACATGGCGAGCATCGATGCCCTCATCCGCGCGTTGGACCATTACGACGGGACGATCGTCTTCGTCAGCCACGACGTGCATTTCATCCGGGCCATTGCCACATCGGTCATCCATGTCCAGTCCGGCCACCTGACCCCCTACGCCGGGGACTACGCCTACTACCTCGACAAGTCGCATGCCATCGGAGCGCGCGCCGGGACGGTCGCGTCGCTCGGCAACCACCAGCCCGAGGCCGCCCCCGAGGCCCCCAAGGCCGCCGGCCCTGGCCTCAAGGAGATCCGCGCCCAGCGCAAAGCGGAAGCCGAGGCCCGCGCGGCCATCAACCGCCAAAAGCGCGAAAAGGAGAAGCGCGCCGCCGAGCTCGAAGCCGGGATGGCCCTCCTCGAATCCCAGCAGAAAGAGCTCACCGCCCAGCTCGAAGACCCTGCAACCTACGACAACCCGTCCCTCGCCATGGAAATCAACCGCAAGCTCACCGGCGTCTCCGATGCGCTGGAGCGGGCATCCGCCGAGTGGCTCAGCATGGCGGAGGATGCCGAAGAGGCGCCGAATCCGGCTCCAGCCAAAAAATTGTAAAATGTTTGTTACACTGCGAAGATTGCTCGCCAAGCGGCGGAATGCTTGGTTAGTTCCCCTGCAATGGAGGCGCCTCTTCTTTCTGTTTCTGAGTTGCACAAGCAATTTGACGAGACCCCGATCCTCAAGGGCGTGAGCCTCGATGTGGAGAAGGGCGACCTCGTCTCGATCATCGGCCCCTCGGGCTGCGGGAAGAGCACGTTCCTGCGCTGCATGAATTTCCTCGAGGTGCCGGACGCCGGCCGGATCTCGATCGCCGGGGTCACGATCGACTGCCGCGGTCTGGAGGACTCTCCGCCCAAGGACCTCGAGATCAAGGCCCATGAGCTCCGCCAGCGGGTGGGAATGGTCTTCCAGCAGTTCAACCTTTTCCCGCACATGACGATCCTTGAAAATGTCATGCTGGCACCGACGGTCAGCAAAAAGCTCACGCGCGACGAGGCCCGCGCCAGCGGGGAGAAGCTCCTTGAAAAAGTCGGCCTCGAGGCCTTTGCCGACCGGTATCCCTCGATGATGTCCGGCGGCCAGCAGCAGCGGGCCGGGATCGCCCGCGCTCTCGCCATGAACCCGCAGGTCATGCTCTACGACGAGCCCACGAGCGCTCTGGACCCCGAGCTCGTCGCCGAGGTCCTCAGCGTCATGAAGCAGCTCGACGCCGAAGGGATGACCCAGATCGTCGTCACCCACGAGATGCGGTTCGCCCGCGATGCGAGCGACTACATCGTCTTTATGGAGGGCGGCCACATCGTCGAGATCTCGGATGAAGACGAGATCTTTGAAAACCCAAAGGACGAGCGGACCCGCCGGTTCCTGGGGAGGTTTCAATGATTGCGGAATTTGGAATGCGGAGTGCGGAATGTTATGAGCCCGGCGCGGGGGGTGAGCGGGGCGAGGTTTCGATGAATGCGGAATTTGGAGTGCGGAATGCGGAATATCATGAGCCCTTCGCCGGGGTGGTTGCTGGGATCAGAGGGGCGTTGGTGGGGATCGCGCTGCTTCTTTCCGCGCTGCCGGCCGTTGCGCAGGCCGACGAGGGAGTGCTGCGCTGGGGGGCGGACACCGACAGCAACGCGCCCTACGGATTCTACGGAGCGGACAACAAGCTCACCGGGTTTGAATACGAGATCATCCAGGCAATCGCCCAGGAGATGGGGCGGAAGCCGGTCTTCGTGCAGAACGACTGGGATGGCCTCATCGCCGGGCTGGGCCGCAACATGTATGACCTCGTCATCTGCGGCATCGAGATCACGCCCGAAAAAGCCGGCGAGGTTCTCTTCTCAAACCCCTATTACGTTACCTTTGAGCAGTTCGTTGATCGCAAGGGATCTCCGCCCGTCACCTCGCTGGCCCAGCTCTCCGGCAAGCAAATCGGCACCCTGGACCAGACGGCCGCGCTCACGATGCTCGAGAAGACCCCCGGCGTGGTCGTACGACCCTACCAAGAGGAGGTCAATGCCTACCAGGATGTTGCGAACGGTCGGATTTTCGGGGTCCTGCTCGACTATCCGATCGCCAAGTATTATGCGGCGCCGGACCCCAACCTGCAGTTCAGCGGACCCCCGTTCGGGCAGATCACCTATGGGATGGCCTTTGCAAAAGGCAACACCGCCCTCCAGCAGGAGGTCAACAAGGCGCTCCAATCGATGATTGAAAAGGGGACGATGCGCGACATCCTCTCGCGATGGGGCCTTTGGACGCCGACCGTGGCCGGGGCGTTCGGGCAGCCGGAAGCTCCCTCGCTTCCCGACACCGAATACAAGGCCTTCGTGGCATCGCACTCGGGGCAAGCGAGCCTGTGGACCCGTCTCCAGCGCTACGCGTCCAACTGGCAGCTGCTCCTGAGCGCGACGATCCTCACGCTCCAGGTCTCCATCGTCGGCATGACGATCGCCATCGCCGTCGGCTTCACCCTTGCGATCATGCGGGTGTTTGGTCCCTGGCCGCTGCGCTGGTTCGCCACGCTGTTCATCGAAATCGTCCGGGGCACCCCGCTCCTCATCCAGCTCTATATCATCTTCTACGGGCTCCCGAACCTTGGCGTCCTCTTCGGACAGCCCGAGATCGGGATCAAGCTCCCCCCGTTTTGGGCCGGCGTCATCGGCCTCGGGCTCAACTACGCCGCCTACGAGGCGGAGAACTACCGCGCCGGACTCCTTGCCATCCCGCGCGGGCAGATGGAGGCCGCCCGGGCGCTTGGCATGACCCACTCCCAGGGGCTCCGCTTTGTCGTCATCCCGCAATCCTTCCGCCTTGTCCTCCCCCCGGTCACCAACGATTTTATCTCGCTGCTCAAAGACTCCTCGCTCGTCTCGATGGTGACGCTCATCGACCTCACGGGCGCCTACAACCGCATCGCCACCCAGACGTTCGATTACTTCGGCACCGGACTCCTCGTCGCCGCGATCTACCTCCTCATCGGGCTGCCATTTGTGCGCCTGGCCCGTTGGACCGAGGAGCGCCTCGCCGTGGATACCAGGAAGCCCGGACAGCGCCCCGGAATGTTCGCGCTCCCCGGGCTGGCCAAAAAACCCTGACGGGCCGCCTTCCCGCCTCGCCGCCGACAATTCCCCGGGGCCCGGAAAAGAATCGGGCCACCGGCGAAATTGATCAGAAAAAACAAAGAAAACTGATCCGCACGGTGGCCCGAACTGCTGCCTTAACCGATAGATTTGACCGCACGGGGGAGGGGGCGTTCAAAAAAAATGCAAATTTTTTTTAGAGGGCCGCGTCGAGTGTGATCCCGACCGGGCAGTGATCGCTGCCGGGGACATCGGGCTGGATGAAGGCAGACCGGAGGGCGCTGCGGAGGCGGCGGGACGTGCAGACGTAGTCGATGCGCCATCCGATATTCCTCTGGCGGGCTCCGCTCTGGTAGCTCCACCACGTGTAGTGGCCCCCGTTTTTCTCAAATTCCCGGAACGAATCAGTGAACCCGCCTGCGAGGATCGCATCAAACGCCTCGCGCTCTTCGATCGTAAACCCGGCGTTGCGCGTGTTTTCCCTGGGGCGTGCAAGGTCGATCTCGCGGTGGGCCACGTTCATGTCGCCGCAAAAAACCACCGGCTTGCGGGACTCCAGGGCCGACAGATACCCGGCAAACGCGGGCGTCCAGGCGCGGGTCCTGTAGTCCAGCCGCGTCAGCTCGCGCTGCGAGTTCGGGGTGTAGACGTTGACAACGAAAAATTCGCGGAATTCGACGGTGATCACGCGCCCCTCCCCGTCGTGTTCGGGGTGCCCGATCCCGTTGCTGACGCTGAGCGGGCTGGTTTTTGTGAGGACGGCGGTTCCCGAGTAGCCTGGCTTCTGAGCCGGATTCCAGAAAACCTGATAGTCTCCGAAGTCATGATCGACCTGGTCGGGGCGGGCCTTGATCTCCTGGAGGCACACCACATCGGCGGCCGCCGCCTCAAGGTAGCCCGGGAGCCCCTTGGTGAGGATGGAGCGAAGGCCGTTGACGTTCCAGGAGACCAGCTTCATGGCCCCTCACGCAAAGGCCAGCTCGGCGCGGACGGCATGATGGTCGGAGGCCATCGTCGGGATTACCGAGTGGCTCACCAGCCGGAGGGACTGGTTATAAAACAGGTGGTCCAGGATGAACGGCTTCCTCCGCCAGGTGATCTGCTCGTTTTGGACGGTCCGGAATCCGGCCCCGGCAAACTGCTCGACGACGCCCTCGCCGGGGGCGCTGTTGAGATCGCCGGCAAGGAGCGCGGGGCCCGTCTGCTGCCGGAGGGCCCCCTCGACGATGTTGCGCTGCCTCAGGTGGTCCGCACTCGAGGCCCCGATCATAAAAAAGGCCTGGAGGTGGGTGTTGAGGAGGCGGATCTCGCGGCCCAGAATCACCGTGGAGGCCGAGATCAGGAGGCGCTGGGAGGGGGTGCGGACGATCCCTCCATACTCGAACTCGATGTCGGCGGCCGGCAGGTCGGTGCGCTGGAAATCGCGCAGCTTCGACTTCGAAAAAATCGCAAGCCCGAGGCCGAACGGGATCTCTTTTTCATTTGGCACCGGGTAGGCGAAGACCGAGTCGTATCCGCGCAGGTGCGAGCGCAAAAACGCATGGTGGGGTGGGGGGTCGACCTGGTTCCCCCCCTCAAACCCTTGCTCAACCTCCTGCAGAAAAACCACATCGGCATCCTGACCGCGCAGGAACGAAACGGTTTTTTCGAGTGTGACCCTGGTGTCGTCCGGCCGCTCCTCGTCCCACGGCTGGCCATTCTGCATGTTAAATGTGAGGGCACTAAATGTCATGAAGCGGATGTCTTGCCTATCCCGGACGAATCAAGGTATAACCCGATCCTCATCACTTTGTAAATCATGTATAAACTCGTTCTCATCCGTCACGGCGAAAGCACCTGGAACAAAGAAAACCGGTTCACGGGCTGGACCGATGTGGAGCTGAGCGACAAGGGCCGCGCCGAGGCCAAGGCCGCCGGCGAACTCCTCAAGAAGGAGGGCTTCTGCTTCGACATCGCCTACGCCTCCCTGCTCAAGCGCGCGCTCAACACCCTCTGGTCGGTCCTCCAGGAGCTCGATCTCGTATGGATCCCCATCGAAAAAGACTGGCGGCTGAACGAGCGCCACTACGGTGCCCTGCAGGGCCTCAACAAGGGCGAGACGGCGGCCAAATACGGCGACGAGCAGGTCCTTGTCTGGCGCCGCAGCTACGACATCCCGCCTCCGGCGCTCGAGAAATCCGACGAGCGCTGGCCCGGCCATGACCCCCGCTACGCCGGCATCGACAACCTTCCTCTCACCGAATGCTTGAAGGACACGGTCGAGCGATTCCTGCCGCTCTGGCACGACCAGATTGCTCCCACGGTGAAATC
>Ga0247844_1009200_pt1 | contig 10407 bp, 11 predicted proteins | sample LaCtaG_FD_192421 | JGI IMG/M metagenome (GOLD analysis project Ga0247844, IMG submission 192421) | Freshwater microbial communities from meromictic Lake La Cruz, Castile-La Mancha, Spain - LaCruzMarch201714.5m_1 | ecosystem: Environmental > Aquatic > Freshwater > Lake | place: Spain: Castile-La...
TGAGAAAGATGGTAAAGGTGGAATTTCAAGTGATGAAGATATGAAATCTTATAGACAAATCATTATGGAAAGTAATGCCTCTTATTGTGATACTGATGCAAATTGGTTAGGATGGATGTACACAACGCCACAATTAAACTTTGAAAATTTTAATTCAAAAGAGATTTTTGAATTGGCTGATAGTAAAAAACTGGAAAATACAACAATACAGATTGCAGAAACAGCAATTCGTGACATTACATTTCTATTGGATACCCTCAATAAAAACAAACTAAAAATAATAAGAACGAAATAGGATATAACGTCAATTTATTATTATACCCCCGAAACTCTAAAAAAGTTTCGGGGGTTTTTTATTTCTCCTCACCTGTGTAGAACTTTAGCAGACCCGCCCCCTATTTTTGTGCGATAAAACGTTTCACAAAAACCAAATAACATGGATGCCACCGCCGAATTAATTTATCCTAGTTTAATGCACGCAGCTAGAACCTATAACAGTCAGCAATTTAGGTTAAGAATTGAGCGAATGAACTTGGAAGAACTGGAACAAAGTATTGTCGCTCTTGAAACAAGTAAAGAAGAACACCGTAACGAAAAATTACGACTTTGCCTTCGTTTTAGAAACACTTTTCTGATTCAACAACCCTATTTTATGACCACAAAGGAACATGAATCAGATTGCCGATTTCTGATTGACAATAGGTTCATTGTTGATTTTTTCTTTCTTAATTTTAAACAGGCAGAGGATGTTGAGTTGTTCAAAAACTCAGTGAAGGATAAAGTGGAGGATAAAAGCAGGATAGCAATTTTCATTATGAATGAGAAGAGCATTGGTGATGCCGACATCAAGCAATTGGCCAAAACTTTTAAACCCATATCCAACATTTTTCTAAAAATTACGGAGCAACAATACTGCCATTTAGCCACACGGATTATGATACAAGAAGTTCTTTATAAACTTTTTACAGACTCCCCACTCTTTCCTTGCGTTGATTATAATGACATCATTTGGACTTTACAACATGGGAATGTTTTTAAGTTTGCGCGCTATCCTGAAAGTACCGATAAACCTTGTGAAAGCATCGCTGAAATTGTCAAAATGCTACTCCTCAAAATGAATTTAGAGAAACAGGACAAACTTAGCTTTTGGATATTAATTGAAAATAGTTTCCGGAAGAAACGTAGTTATTTCCCAAACCCTGATACCGAAACAGCTGATTATGAGTTCATGGTGAATGATATCATGAAGTTGAGAGAAAATAGTTATGGCGATTTTTGTTTTATGTCTAACCAAGAGATGGATCCGGAAATGCGTGTATCCATCATTGCAACAGATGATATCATTGAATATCAGAGACCAGAACGTAGGGAAGGGAATTATTTAGCGTAACACTACTTATGTCACACTTTGGCATTGGACCTAGCTAGCTTTGCATTTGTAATGAAACCGGGAGAGCCGAAGCCCGACAACAGTAGGCACAAAAAATAAAACCAAATTATGGGACAAATGATTATTAGGGGGAAAGAGCTCATTCGCATCAATCCGAGCAACAAACAAAAAATCGAGTATTCAACCAATGAAGGCCGATCGTGGATTACACGCTATTCTGGTTCTTCTTGTGGCGATTTCAGCGACTTAAATGACAATGGAAAGGAGATATTGGGAAGTACCTCCAAAGGGCTTTACTACTCTACCAATGATGGTCGTTCTTGGATAAAGAGGTCATAATAAATGCCCAAAATAAGCGATGTCAATGCTGGCATCGCTTTTATAAAACCAACAAAGTGCAATTATGGAAAAGCTTTATTACTCTATCTCTGAACTTGCCGAGATGTTTGATGTCAACCAATCCTATTTTCGATATTTGGAAAAGGAGTTTAAACAACTGACACCCAAACGAAATATCAAAGGGAGTCGGTTTTATACTCAAAATGATGTACAAACTATCAAACAAATCCTGTTCTTGCTCAATGAACAGAAACTAACCCTTGAGGGGGCGAAGCGCAAATTAGGTCAAAAAATGGACCATGTTGAAAAACAACAAAAAGTGGTCGAAACATTAAAAGAAATTCGATTGGAATTATTGGGAATCATGAATGGAATTGGATAGTACTTGCCTTTTGTAAACAGCGGTTTTTGTATTTCCATTTTGAACGAACAAACAAATATTTTGAAGTAACCAATTTTATAGAATGGAACCAAGCGAAACTACAGAGAGGATTCTAAAAGTCATGAAAGAGTGTACAACATCAAGATATGAGTTTTGTACTAAAACCGGTATTCTTCCTGCTGTTCTACATCAAATCTTTATCGGAAAAACCAAAGTCACCCTTGAACAGTTACAGCAAATCAGTACCGTATTTTCGGAAGTAAGTATTGGTTGGTTGTTTATGGGTAAAGGTGAATTTTTTGCCCCAAAAGCCGACCATGATAATGATTTAAAAGAAATTTTTAGGATCACCATCCGTATTCAGGATGAAAATTTTAATTTATATATAGGGCGTCGGGCTGAAGCTTTTTATCGGGAAGTTGCAATGTCACTTCAAAAAATAATTCAAGAGCATAATTCTAAATTCGGTCTGGTAGTACCCGAAATGACCTTGAAAGTCGTAGCATTTCACTTGGCCGTAGAAGTGATAAAAAATCAGAACGCTGTAGATTTAAACAAGGGAATGTTGGTAACGGAGTTGAACAACTGCCAATTGGAGAAGCTCTCAAATAGAGAAGTGAATCAATTGGCGTTTATTGAATTCAGTAAAGTCATTCATCGTTATCGACAAAAATACGAGGGACATTCAGAACGAAAAATTCTTACCATTGTAGCCTACCATTTTGCATGTTTAAACGCTAGAATATCAGTAATATGAAATCGAAAATTTCAATTGTCATCACAGTTTTATTGTTATCGGTACCTGTGATATCTCAGCACATTTCAGGCGTTTTTCAAAGCCACGGAAATGTATACTTACAATTTGGTAAGTCGTCCTTCACTCCTATTACAAAAGGGAAAATGGATACGCTACCTAAATTGTCAAACAACAAGAAGTACGTCATTTTCTTACGTGTGTTACCAAAAAATCATACTAGCCAGATTATCCGTTATGACATAGCCACTTCTACCGAAAGCGTACTGGTTCAAGCCAATACAGACCATCCAGAAGTTTGTACCCCAATTTCTTATGCCAATTCTGACGACTACCCATTTCCATGCTTGGGCAGTATTTCAAACATTGAGCTCTCACCTGATAATAAACGTATCTATTTTGAGACGGATGCCTGGGCGGTATCTGCCGCCATTCATTATTATGACATCACGACAAGTAAGATTTATTTCTTTCATTCGGGGAGTATAACCAGGATATTCAGCAATGGTATGTTGGATGTGCAAATTACTGTAAATGATGGTCATGGTAGGTATTGGCAAAATTGGCTATTTAATAGCAAAGGAAAAAAGGTAAGGTCTTTTGAGAATAAAGAATATTGAAATAAAATGTATCTTTGTTGAATTAGATAACAATAAAAAAAACAAAAATGAATAAAACAGTAGAGTTTGACCAAGAATTAGGAGTTGTTGATCATTATATAAATCATCCTCAAATGATACCATTTATAGGCAAATACTGGGGTAAATATCCAAAATTATTAATCATTGCTGAAAGCCATTATTTAAATGATGAGGATAAAGATAAAGAAAAAAAGAAATTAATAATTGAGCAGAATAAACAAGATATTAAGAACTGGTATAAAATAAAAAATACAGATTTAAGTAAAGAGCAAATATACTGGACGTTTACTTCAAATATATTAAATAAAGTCACAAATAGGGAATATGATTCTAAGGGTCATTCAATTTTTAAAAATGTAGAGAAAGCGATTACTGATTCGGGATTTAATCCCGAAGATACTAGTAATATGTTTTGTTATGTTTCTTATATGAACTTTTTTCAAAGACCTGCTGAGAAAACAGGAGAGAGTATAAAAGTCACCAAAGAAGATTGTAAAATTGCTAATGATACTCTTCAAAATGTAATCAAAATAATTGAGCCAGATTATATCGTTTTTTTAAGTTCTAAAGCATGGAATCACGTCGATAAGAGTATATTTGGGGATAGAAAAATCGGTTTAAGTTGTCATCCTGCATGTGCTCATTGGAATAAAGTATCAAAAAAATATGGCAATCGCACAGGCAAAGATGCATTTATTCATTTCATACAAAAGAACAAAATATTTGAAATTAAAAAATCTTTATAATAAATCATTACAAGCAATGCTACATAATGGCATTGCTTTTTCATATCTTTGTCTCAAACTTTAAACCACCACATTATGGCAAAGCAAATCATTAAGAAAGAAAGGAATCCGAAGCATACCAAAAGTTCTGAATTATTCAATCGCTACATCTGGCTATTAGATACCATCTATAACAGTGGAGATAACGGAATCACTTTCGAAGAGATCAATAATAAATGGTTGCGTAACCGGATGTCCGACAACATCGACCTTCCGCTCAAGACTTTCCACAACCACAAAAATGCAATTCCTGATCTGTTTGGAGTGGACATCAGCTGCAAGAAAGGGACGTATAGATATTACATTGATTGTGAGGAAGATATTGATCAAGGTGGAGTTCGTAAATGGTTGTTAAATACCTTTGCCATCAACAACCTCATCAACGAGAGCCACAAGATGAAGCAACGCATTTTATTTGAGGAGATTCCATCGGGTCAAAAATGGCTGACTACGATTATTGAGGCGATGCGGGATGGTTTAAAAATGGAAATGACGTACCAATCCTTTGGCAAAGACACTGCATCCACTTATCCATTTGAACCTTATTTTGTAAAGGTTTTTAAACAACGCTGGTATGTTATTGGAAAAAGTGATAAAGTTCGAATTCACGCGTTGGATCGAATCCCAAATTTAATTATCACAGAGGATAAATATGAAATGCCGGCAGATTTCATTCCTGAAGAATACTTTCAGCAATGTTTTGGGATTATCCATGGTGAAGACATTGCACCACAGACCGTAAAACTTCAGGTTAGCGCATTTCAAGCAAACTACCTGCGTGCATTGCCAATTCATAACTCCCAAAGAGAGGTTGAAGTAAAAGATGGGTACGTGGTATTTGACTGTTTTGTGAAACCAACATTCGATTTCAGGCAAGAGATTTTGTCAATGGGTGATAGGATTGAAGTGATTGCTCCCCTCTCTTTTCGGGATGAGATGAAGAAACTTACTGATAAAATGAATAAAATTTACCGATAAATAGCGCTGAGGTCGTATTTTGACCACAGTTTATTCTATTTTTGTGGAAATATTTTCGTCAATAATTATAAATCAGAAAGAAAAAAATCCAAGTAGAATGAAATACCAAAAAGATGGAACGCTGATTAAAGACCAATTTAATGTACGGATTAAAGAGATCATGGTGCATTATTCATTGAATAAAGAACAGTTTGCAGAAAAAATTGGCATCGAAAAAAATTCATTGGCCCACCTACTTTCGGGTAATCACCGACCCCATTTAAATTTCATCACCAATATTTGTTGGCGGTTTAGTGAGATGGATATAAAATGGTTCTTATTTGGAGAAGGGAAATTGTTGAAATCAGTGGATCAAAACGCTCCAGATGACTATCAATTACACAAATCGAAGAGTATTGTTGAACGAATTGAATGTGTCAGAATGAAAGCAGGCATGAATAATCGTGTTTTTGCTTCAGAAATAGGAATACATGGAAGCTCTCTTTGCTATATTCAAAGTGGAAGGAATCGAGCCTCCCTTGAGGTGATTCGCTCTATTTACAAGCGATTTCCACAGTTCAATTTACGCTGGTTATTGTTTGGTGAAAGTAACATACCAATATCAATTCTTCCAATAATTAAAATGGATGTAAGAATAGAACTAGTCACTTTTACAACAACACCCTTGGAGATAAACAACAGGATTAAAGAAATCATGATCCACTATTCAATGGGTATTGAATTGTTTTCTGAGGAAATTATAATGCAGGAAAACACGCTGGTATACCTACTGAGAGGGCGAAGCACAGTGCATCTATATACCATTGCTTCAATTTGTAATCGGTTCAATGAGATAAATATAAATTGGCTTCTATTAGGAGAAGGTGAGTTTTTGTCGACAGCCCAGCAAAGTTCTCCAAATACATCTCCTTCAAAAAAATCCAATACTATTGTTGATCGGATTCAGTTAATGAAAAACCAGGTAGGCATGAATAATTTGCAGTTTTCAACTGAAATTGGAATTCAAGAGAGAATACTAAATTTTATTGAAGAAGGTCGAAATCAACCATCTGTTAACGTTATTTGCTCTATCAGCAAGAGATTTCTACAGTTCAATTTACGTTGGATTGTTTTGGGAGAAGGTGAGATGCTCACAATAACAGCTTAGGATTATACAGTTGATTTATTGGAGTGTTACTAAGAGAAGTGGATTTGTGGATTTCTTATATAAACGCTTCAGAACATAACTTTCAATTTTCAAATCATTCGCTATTCTTTTTGTTAACCATAATACCTTATCGATGCTTATTCCTTGAAACTGTAAACATATTGATAAATTATTGAATTGCTGTCTATTAAGACAATAGTTCCCCTTAAAAAAATTACCGATTGAAAATGCAGCATTGTAACGAAGCTCTTCTTTTTTACTCTGAAATTTTAAAGCGATGAATTTTAAAATGAGATTATACCATCTATTTTCAAGCGCTATCATTTTCTGTAATGTTTGAGGATTTCCATTCAACCAATTTAAAATCAGCTCTTCAGATAGGCTTAGAGATTCATTCTCTATTGGAAAAACGACAACAATTGTTTCTTTACTGAAAAAATCATTGTTTGACTTTTTCAAATCTGAAACTACACCATTTTGATTCATTTCAAATTGCAATATCCCAGTTTCAAAGGCTGCTTTGTTTTTCCTGCATTCATTAAGAAATCCTCCCTTCTGGAAATATGAACCACTAGGTATCGTATTCTTTCCAGTGGGAGAGAATAGAGCTATTTTAGTCACTTTGAAGTTGGTCATACATTCAATTCTGCTAGTATTGATTTTGAAATTATTGTTGTTGCCTGTTTTGCCCCAATTGATAAACACTTAAAAGTCTCTAATTCTATTGGCTGCTGTGCTATTATAGACTGACAGGCCACCCTTGCTTGGTAAGCAAACGCAGTAGCTAAAATTTCGTCTTGGATATGATTGAATAGCTCACCTACCACCACCTCCTTATCGAATCCAGGTTCAGCATTGTAATTTGTTCCATAAGCATAGACAGTGTCCGATTCCTTCGGATTGAGCAGTACAAAATCTTGGTCAAAGTATTCTCCCAGCTTTTTTATTGCATTGAAAAACAGTGGATTATCATTGATATTTATCACCATGAAATACTCCCCCCGTGGCGATTCAATACTTCTCTTTAGTTTCTCCACAGATGAACAGGCTATTCTTTTTACTCCGAAGTTAGATCTCAATAAAACGGCTAATAATTCCCTATTCCGTTGGCAATTTTCGGTTCCTGAAAACGAATGTCCAACAACATCATTTACAGATGTTCCAGAAATCAAATCATTAGATGTTTTTCTTGTGGCCACAATGATAGCTATCTCTTTAGATACAATCCAGTTGTGAACTTGATTAATTTTGTTTTGGTCTAAACTTCTATTGTCCATATTTTCAACTTCCTAAATTAGTTTAATCGGTAATTTTAAAATCTTAATACCGGATCTTCCCTTAACAAATATTCGTTCAAGTTTTCATCCACCCAATGACAGTGATTTATTTAATGCCTCTGTTGAAAATTGAATCCTCCAACTTGGAAATATTGGTGCTAAATTTGACAAAGTTAGAGCCTTGTGTTTCACATAAATAATAGCTGTCATTCCTGCGAATTACGAATATTGTTTCTTTTATATTATGGATATCGGTCGGCATCACAAAACCAACTAAGTCATTGATATCATAGACTTTGATGTCGGATAACATGGCTGACAACTCACCCTCGGCATCATCTGCGTCTAAATCGTCAATACATGGAATCTCCTCCCAATTTTCGGGAAGTCGCAACATATTGATTCCATCAATACAGTTGTGATGTTTTTTATACATCGGACAATTGTCCTGTATTGCCTCTTCTTTGCTCATTTTAATTGGTTTAACATGATCGTTTTCTGTAAATAAATTGACAGACTTCATACCCAGAGGAAGTTGATTGTAGTACAACGCTCCACATTCAAGCGTATTGAAAACGCTATCGTCAACATAATCAAAGGATTGAAATTCATCGGTACGATTAGCCTTTAAAAAGTACTTTTGATTTTTCCCCATCAAAAAAAGTTCCTTCAAGGTGATTTTATTTTCAAAGTATTGTTTGAGTGCCAATAGGTTTAATGGGGTACAAATCAATTGACTCCCTTTGTTGCAAATTCCTTGCAGAAAGTAAGCGTTTGAAACCACTCCTCTCTTGCCATTGTTGATATGCTCCCGAATAATCAAGATATTTCCTTCAGAATTGATTAAACTCAGCTTTTCATTTTGGTTCTTAAATCTCATTTGTATTGGTTTTAAAAGAGCCTACTTGGTCAGGGTATCGGCATTCCCTTGTAAATTAAATGATGAAAGGACATCACCCTCAATTCACACTGCAAAGTTAAGGTTAAACTCAGCCAACCAGTAAAAAAAACGAGCTCGCATTTATAAAAGGTCAAAGTAAGCCATCTGAAGCATGGAGTGATTTTGAGGGGGATATGAAAAATTCATATAAAGTAATCAAGAAAACTACCCCCCTCAAAGAATTCCCTTTTCAATATCGTAAAGAAATTGAAAAAGATCCAAGCTTCCCCCTTCCATTTGAGATAATGCTTCAAATTCAATTCCTGTTTCAACGAACCCTTCCTTTGAAGCACTACCAGCTCCCCCGTCGAGCCAGTTTTGATACTTCTCCTCCATCGTTTTGCCGGGCCTACTCACAAACCTCCGCATGGACTCAACCAATTCTGAGTTACCGTATTTTTGAAGAAACGCAATGCAAGCATCCTGGTTAACTGTCCGGACATACCGTAGTTCCGGCTTTGACGCTTTTTCTAATGCATCGAGCTTATCCTGCTTGATATTCTGCAGACACTCCTCCGCCTGTTTGCTCATCTCCTGGAAGCTAAGATGCAGCATTTCATTGATCTCTTTATGAGCCTGATTGAATTTAGCAGCTAGCAGCTCTTCATGTATGCTCATTACTTGCCAATTAGGGTGCAGTACAATTTTTTTGAGGATAGACCACACACCTTGTTTTCGGGGAATGCAGATAAAACCCCACTTCCCGCTCATTTTCACGCCCGCAAGTCCCGAATGAAATTTTTGGCAATCTTCATACATACAGGGAAAAAGGATCGTTTTTGTTTTGTCTACAAAACCCCATTTTTCATCCACACAGACAGCAGCCACACCTTGGCTAAAATCCATTGCCTTATTGTATTCAAATGGTATGACTGCTTGGTTGCTCTTATTAACAAACCCCCATTTGCCATTTAAATACACTTTTGCAACTCCTTCACTAAATCGCTCCCCACCATCGTATTGGATTGGAATGACCCTTTTCCCCTTTTCATTGACAAAGCCATACTTATCCTTAAGCTTTACCATGGCCATACCTTCTTTAAAATCCCAAACAGCATCAAATTGGTGGGGGATGTTTTTCTTTCCATTTTGGTGAATAAACCCAAAGTTATGGCCGTTGGAAATCCACTTCCACCCCTCGGAAAAATCAGTTCCCAGGGTAGGGTCTGGTGCTATATAACTCTCTAAACCTCTTCTTGGAACAAGATGTAATAGGCATTTAATCCGATACTGTCCTACTTGCATACTTTTTTTAGAGTAACGTTTGACCTGAAAAGGTTCGATAAACACCCCACTTTTATTTACAAAACCTCTGTTGGTAAAGTAACCGTTGGATTCATCCTGTATCCTTACTTGGGCGAAACCATCTTTGAAATCGTAAACACGAACATAGTTGCAACCGACTTTCACTTCGCCCTGTTTATTCACAAAACCCCATTTCCCATTGAGTTTTACTTTTGCCATTCCATTGCTAAAATTGCCGGCCTCCTCGTAATCCAAACTTACACGCACTCTCCCATAGGCATCTATAAAACCCCACCTTCCACCCATAGCAACCTTTGCCAAACCCTCTGAAAAATCACCGACAGCATCATACTGACAATGGACAGCCAATCCCATGGTTAGCGCTGCCGAAATCCGACTTTTCAAGCGGTCATAGCTCTTGCTTTTAATAAGATGCCCCGCTTTCTTTGTCCGTATCCACACCCAACGCAGGGCTACCTTAAAATCCTGTAGTGTCAATTGCGAATTATCTTCAACACTCTTATAATCG
>Ga0247844_1009202_pt1 | contig 10405 bp, 9 predicted proteins | sample LaCtaG_FD_192421 | JGI IMG/M metagenome (GOLD analysis project Ga0247844, IMG submission 192421) | Freshwater microbial communities from meromictic Lake La Cruz, Castile-La Mancha, Spain - LaCruzMarch201714.5m_1 | ecosystem: Environmental > Aquatic > Freshwater > Lake | place: Spain: Castile-La...
CGAATTAATAATTAACAGCCAAATTAATTAAGGTTAATTCATCTTTACTTTCAAACATTTATCTTTGAGTATCGTATTGACTTATTGATGATTAGAAGTTTTCTTTCAAACACTAAATACAATAAATTAACCCAACGTGACATTCTTATGTGTTGTCTGTTGTTGGCAAAATTCGAAACAGGCATGATTGCCACCATTTTGGATGTAAAGCTCGAGTCGATTACCAAGCATCGTCATCGTCTTCGCACGAAGCTTGAAATGCTAAACTCTGACGATTTGGTCGATTACCTTCGTCTATTCTAATCCATTTTCACCCCTTTCTTGACTTAATTTCACCTTGTCCATATAAGCGCTTTTTCTGTTTGCTTTAAATAGTTGTATTTCAAAGTTTTACTTACTGCGTTTTGGGGCTGTGTCCATATAATAAATCCGATGTTTTTGAAAAATATCGGATTTTTTTTGTATTTATTTGTAGTACAATTCATTTGGCAATTTACTCGTCAAAATAAATGAATTATCACAGAAACAACAAGTACATATCAATTCCAATTTATCTGCCTGAGTTTACAAAAATAGTGAAGTAGTGATTTAACCTATCCCTTTATACGGTAAATGCTGTAAAAAGCATTTACCTACTATGAAAACTTTATAACTGTAAACCTAAACGTAGACGAAAAATATAAAAACAAGCACGTTTTATAATAAAACAAGGACGATTTATATAGAAACAAGCACGTTTTATATAGAAACGTGGACGAAAAATATAAAAACAAGCACGTTTTATAATAAAACAAGGACGAAAAATATAGAAACGTGGACGAAAAATATAAAAACAAGGATGATTTATATAGAAACAAGCACGAAAAATATAAAAACAAGCACGTTTTATATAGAATCGTAGACGAAAAATATAAATACGAGCTTGTTTAGACAAAATACAGCATCAAAACACAGAATTATTCAAGTATCACAACCAAATAAATTATTAATTATTAAAATGTAATGTAAAATGAAAAAAGACCGAATTATTTTAGATTTTGTACGTTTCCCTGTGGCTCAAAAAATTGAGATGGGACGTAGTGTAAGTACCAACATGAAAGCCAATCCTAAATTTACTACGCCCGATGTAAGTATTGGAGATTTGGAAGCTAAAACAGACTTGCTTGAAGTACACAGTATTGCTTCGCAAAGTGGAGGAAAAGAGGCAACTGCTTTGAAGCATCAAACCGAGGAAGACTGGGATGACATGATGCGCAAAATGGCAGGGTATGTAGACCGTATTGCCGACGGTGATAGTGTGGTAATTTTAAGTGCCGGATTTAGTCTGGTCAAAAAAGCCGCACCAGCAGTACGACCTGAGTTTAGCGTAGAGTTAGGCGACAAATCGGGTTCGGTAACCCTACGCCGCCAAGCCATTGAAGGTGCCAAATCGTATATTTGGCAACATTGCATAGGCGAAATGCCAGCAGCCGAAAATGCTTGGACAACCGCACAGGTAACTTCAAAGGTTTCAGTAGAGTTGGTTGGGCTCATTGCTTTAACCAAGTATTGGTTTCGTACCGCTGCAGTTACGCCTTCAGGCATTTCAGCGTATGGAACACCCATTATGCAGGTGGTGATATAAAATTCTCATTAATCAACTTTTCCTATCCATTAGCCAACGGATTGGAAAAGTTGATTACATTGTTTGCTGAAATGCCATGAAATACTGTAATTTTAGTAGATACACTACTCATTCCATTTAATTGAAAATATAATTAGTTTTATTAAAATATAGTATATATCTTTGATGCTGAATAGTAGGAGTAAGAATAAATTACAATGCCGATAATGCGGACAGTAAGATAATATAATGTGGAAGGCAGGAGCCTTCCTTCCCGCAGCGACTGAGCGTGGACGTTGATCCGAACATAAACTACGCAGGATTACGCTACAGGGAACGGGGAGATCAATATTAATGATAGTTTTGAAGTACAATCAGGAGCTCAATTTGAAATTAAAAAATAAGAAGATATGAAAAAAATAGTTATCTATATTTTATTGGTACAGTCCATAGGCATTCATGCGCAAAAATATGTACCATTTCCTACTGAGAATGTTCAATGGAATATGTTTTATGCTTCGAGTTTAAACGGGTCACCAACTGACACAGTAATATTGAAATATTCATTGCAAGGGGATACTATAATTAACAACTTTCAATATAAAAAAGTATGTCGGAATATTGGCACTGATACTCAACCAATATACAGAGGTATAGGTGGACTGCGCGAACAAAATAAGAAAATTTACTACGTAGGGGAAAGTTATACAAATGCAAGTATTCAATTTTATGGACATGAGGATTTGCTTTATGATTTTACCAAACAAATTGGAGATACAGTTTGGATAGACGATTGGCGAAGTGAAAAAAACTTTCGAACTATAAATTATATTATTACCAATATCGATTCTGTGAAGATTGGAAATGAATTTAGAAAAAGATATACAACGAATAAGCCTTATTACACTTCTGAATATATTATTGAAGGAATAGGAAATGTTCAAAGTGGACTCTTTGGAGTAATCACTCCTATACCTACTTGCTCTAATTGTCATCAGGAATGGTACTTTATCTGCTTTAGCCAAGACGGTCAAAGTGTTTACAAAAATCCAGCTTATGTGGATTGTAATTCGACCAGAAAATGGAGTGATATACCTTATACATCTTTTCCCACCGAAAAGGCTATCTGGAGTGAACTTAAATCTTATCAGGGACAATGTGATTATCCAAACTATTGTAAATATCAATATAAAATACTTGGCGATACGTTGATTAATTCTACTTTATATCATAAGATTTTTCAACAGAATGATACTCTCCCTGATAATAATACTGCTTTTTATTATGGAGCACTACGTGAACAAGCTAAGAATATATATTTCTGTTATAAAGATTGTAGTTCTGAAATGCATCTTTATGATTTCTCTAAAAATATTGGGGACACTATCCAGGTTCAACTTGGAATTTGTAACAATATATACAAACAAATTGCTTCCATAACCCGTATTGATACGATTTTAATAAATGATAAATATAGAAAAGTATTCTATTTAAATTCGTTATCTGGTGAATCAATTTGGATTGAAGGCATAGGAAGTACAAACGGACTATTTTATCCTGTAATTCCACCATTATCCTGTATCTGTTCGTGGAATCTGGTATGCTATCACCAAAATAATGCTGTAGTTTATATAAATCACAATAATGCATTAAGTTATTTGACTCCAAATATTACTTGTTTCCCTGCTACAATTGATGGATTGAATAGCCCAACGAGAATTAATACGATTAGCATATCACCCAATCCAGTTACAGGATCAAGTTTAATCAAATGGGAAATTTCAGAAATGAATCAGTACGCTACTTTTATTATAACTGATGTACTTGGAAAAAACATTAAATCAATAAATGTGTATGGTAAAACAGAAATCAACATTAATAAAAGTGATTTAGCAAAAGGACTTTATGTTGGCAGATTAGTTTCGGGCACAGGTTCAGAATCCACCGTGAAGATAATTGTGCAATAGCAATTGAAGCTCCTCAAAAGAATCTAACAGGTTAAACCCGTCCAACCGGATATATAATCAATTAGATGTTTGAAAGGTGGGCGTAACTCATGGGTGGGATTTATTTCCCCGTCCAAGCGGATATGTAATTGATTAGATGTTCTGAAAATGAGCGTTGCACGTGGGTGGGATTTATTTCTAATCCCACCCGATGGCAAAGTCATCGATACGATACGAATGATATTAACGAAATAAACTAACAATGTTCCTTATGAAAAAAATTTTTATATTGATATTATTATCAGGTATTTGCAATTTGTCAAATGCAAGAAACTGGGATTTACTAAAATTAGGTAAACGTTGGAATGTTTTGCAGGTTACATACAATCCTGACATGGTACATCATGATTCGACTACCTATTTTGTGAAATTCGACGGAGACACTATCATTAGTGCATTTAAATACCGTCACGTATTCCATGCGACAAATGCCGAGTTTAATAACAAAACTTTAAAAGGTTATGTGCGAGAAGATTCATTGGTAGGCTTATATTTCCGAAATTTAGAAGGAAACGAAGGATTACTTTATAAGTATAACTTAAAACTCGGCGATAGTGTGGTTATTCAAAACAGGTCGACAACATTGTTGGATTCTATTAGATATTTAGTATCTGGGGTTGATTCCATACTAATTGAAGGTAAGTACAAAAAGAGATATACCATGGTTGAAAAACATTTTGAACATATGCCCGAAACGTGGATTGAAGGTATTGGTAGTTCATCAGGAATCCTTGGTTGCGGTAGTATTGATGTTGGTGCAGCCACGCGGTTACTTTGCTGTTATGATAATAATGTTTTGATTTATAAAAATCCGAACTATCAAGACTGTTATTATTCAATACACACTGCATTACATTCTGTTGTTAATCCTAAATCAGAAATTATTGTGCACTTAGGAAATACAAATGATATGTTTATAAAAAGCCCGATTGAAAATTGTGTGAAAATCTTCAATAGCTATGGAATATTTGTTGAAGCTATTCACATTTTAGCAAATCAGGAATACAATCTAAATGTATCAAAGTATTCCAAAGGTATATATGTAATCTCTCCATCGACAAACTTATTTGGGGCAAAGAAATTTATTGTGTATTAATCAAAAACATAGCATTTGGCATTTGATTAAGAAACTGGGATTTATCTGGTAAAACAGATTAAATATAATCTGACTATTGTGTAAAATTAATTATTGAAAATAAATAATCTGAAAATTATGAAGAAAGTAACCATCACGATTTTTTTCCTTATCACTCTTTTAGCAGCGCAAGCACAATTTATTGACCCTGGATACATTTCGGTAACAATTAATGTATCAACAGCTGGAACTCTATCAACATTAATTAGTGACAATGATAAATTAAAAATTTCAAAACTGACTTTGACAGGAAATATAGATGCTAGGGATCTAAGTTTTCTATATTATCTTTATAATCTATCAACATTAGATATTAGTGATGTTGATATACTAGAATATAAAGGAATTACAATATCGCACCCATTTATTTATAGTGAAACACTTTATCCAGCCAATGAAATGCCACCTTACTCATTTGTGTATAAAGATTACAATTCTACACTTAAATTTCTGATATTACCTAAATCATTAAAATCAATATCCAAATATGCATTATATGATTGTCGGGGATTAACCGATATAACTCTTTCTGATTCTATTGTTTCTATTGGTGAACATGCTTTTTATACATGCTTATTATTGAAAAATATTAATTTGCCGAGTTCCATCACTACTATTGGTGAAAATGCATTTTTTGGTTGTACTGAAATAAATTCAGTCATTATTCCAAATAATGTTACAAAAATTGCCAGTGGGACTTTTGGATATTGTCGCAATTTAACGTCAATTACTCTTCCAGCTAATCTAACTTCAATTGGAAGTAATGTTTTTGTTAACTGTTATAGCTTGGAATCAATTTATGCATACCCAATTACCCCAACAAATATTAATACTTCAGCCACCGCCTTTGATGGTATTGAAAAAACCAACTGTACTTTATATATCCCAAAAGGATCAAAGATTGCTTATCAATCTGAATTTCAATGGAAAGATTTTAAGAATATTGAAGAAATACCGACAGGGATTAAGTCTATCGAACAAAGCGAAATAAATATTAAGGTAGACAACGGAAAACTTATTATAGAAAATGCAAATGTTGATGACAAAGTGGAAATTTACGACTTTTGTGGAAAAAAATAAATGTACAATCAATAGGTAGTAATCATGAAGAAATAATAATGCCAAAAGGAATTTATATAATTCGAGTTGAAAACTATTCAAAAAAAGTGATACTTAAATAGACCGTCCAACCGGATATGTAATTGATTAGATGTTCAGAAAATGGGCGTTGCACGTGGTGTAATAATAACAATTTAAACTACAACAAAATGAAAGCAAAAAAATTGATTTTCTTTTTTGTATTTTTCTGTACATTAGGTATTAATGCCCAAACACCAGTATGTACAGTCAATACCATGGGATGGAAAAAGATACCTACTATTCCAGTTGATATAAAATGTATCTATACATGTATTCAAACACAAGAAGGTTGCAGAAAAATATATAATTCAAGTTCTAATTTTTTTATTTCATTTAATATATGTATAATAAACAACAAGTTGAATTGCAAACATAAGCATTTCTATGAAAAATACGATCTTACAAAATATAATTTAATTATTATGGCATATGGAAAAGGTGATGCCTGTGATATAAGTATGGATTATACCCTTTACAACGATGGAACAGAACGTCCGGCTCTATTAGTTAATGTTCTAATTCCTGAAGTAAGATGTAAAGCCATCAGGAGCTTAGGTCAAAGCTTTCTAGTATTAAAAAAAAATTGTCCAATTAGGCCAAAAGTTTGTTTACTACAACATCTAATCGGATTAAAGGATAATGATTAATATAATTTCTAACACTCCGTTACGCTACGGGGAACTTGGAAGTGATGGTGGTTTGAGTTAAAGAACGGATCGCAGATCCTAAGAATACAAGAGTTGGGATTGCAAATCCCAACTACGCGGCGTCCAATATTTGAATAAGGATTGAGGGGCATATCCGGTTGGACGGGGGAAAAGGAAACATCACCATACAAGGCTCTGAACTTATTGCAGGTATGTATCTATATGCTTTGATTACGGATGGAAAAGTGATTGATACCAAACGAATGATACTAACTAACTAAAAAACTAAAAAAAATGAAAATAAGAAACATAGTCCTTATAGTAGTATTAAATCTATTTATTCATTGCACTGCAACTTCAAATAAAACGTCAGGGACTTCCAATACTCCTACGTCAGTGGAAACCAATATTAAAGCGAACCACAAACAGAGCCAATTTTTAATTGAACGATTTAATAAAATACGCGTTAATAAAAAATTAAATAATATACAAGCAGATACAATCTTAGATAATATATGTGCAAAAATAATGCATATTAAAATATATAGAAATTCTGATAATTCGTTTAATGATGATTCCATACGAAATTTAATGTTCTTAAGTGGAATAACTGATTATCAATACGAGTTAACCGAACTTAATGATATTGACACACTGAAAGGATTTAGTAATTTTATAAGTAATGATAAGTTTAGTAATTTAAGAATGGGTTATATAAAGAATGGAAATAAACATTTTCTATTCAAAACCAAAAATTATTTAAAACTTGATCATACGGAAGCAAGATGTTATTCAGATGAAATTGATCCGATGAAAATCAAATCTTTGAAAAAAACAATCGTATTAAGTATTAGAACAGATTCTGTAAAGTATTTTACTAAGACACTTATTGAGGATGATTATTATTATCAATTCTCAAATAAAATACCTTTAACAAACACTAATATCAAATATACTTTTAAACAAAAAGGGGAAAAATTTAATTCAGATAAATTAGTGTTTTTTGCAAACAATGAACAGGGAGCTAATATGTTTTTGGTAATATTCAACAAAAATGGTACAATTGTTACGATACTAAAATAAAATGACTCAGTTGGGCGTAGCGTAGTTTGGTGGAATCTCAGTTGGGCGTAGTGTACCTCAGTTGGGCGTAGCGTAACTGCGTAGTTTTAGTTCGGCGTATGGCTCCTCCACGATAGCAATCGGGACTACGTCGCGGTGGGAAGGAAAGCTCCCGCTTTCCAAAAAGAAATGACACAAGTTTTAGTGTCATTTCTTTTAATAAATTATCTAACAAAAGAAACTATATTTGCAACGTTAAATACAGAAACAATACTTTCAATGAGTACAGGCTATAAAATAGTAGAGCAAGATGCTTTGCACTATGTTACGTTTCAGGTGGTGAAGTGGATAGATGTTTTTACTCGCAAGGTTTATCGTGATATTGTCATCGACAGTTTGAAGTTTTGCCAAACCAATAAAGGCTTGGAAATTTATGCATTTGTAGTGATGAGCAATCATGCTCATTTATTGATAAGAAGTAACAACGGTACATTTAGCGATACAATCCGTGAGATGAAGAGCTTTACGGCAAAGAAAATTTTGGAGACAATAAATGCAGAGTCGGAAAGCCGCAAAGAATGGATGCTTGATTTGTTTGAGTTTTCGGCAAAACAACATAAAAGGAATGAAAACTTCCAATTCTGGACACACGAGAATCATGCAGAGTTGATTTATAGCGACAAATTCCTATTTCAGAAACTGAACTACATTCACGAGAATCCTGTAAGAGCAGGCATTGTAGAAAAAGCAGAAGATTATCTATATTCTAGTGCTAGAGATTTTGCAGGTTTGCCTTGCTTGTTGGAAATAGTACAAACATTGATGCCAACAGAGAAAATGCCGTTAATGCGGACGGTAAGATAATATAATGTGGAAAGCAGAGCTTTCCTTCCCGCCGCGACGTAGGCTGGAGCCATACGCCGAACTTATACTACGCAGGGTACGCTACGGCGAACCGGGAACGGGGATTAAATAATAACAATTTAAACTACAACAAAATGAAAGCAAAAAAATTGATTTTCTTTTTTGTGTTTTTCTGTACATTAGGTATTAATGCCCAAACACCAGTATGTACAGTCAATACCATGGGATGGAAAAAGATACCTACTATTCCAGTTGATATAAAATGTATCTATACATGTATTCAAACACAAGAAGGTTGCAGAAAAATATATAATTCAAGTTCTAATTTTTTTATTTCATTTAATATATGTATAATAAACAACAAGTTGAATTGCAAACATAAGCATTTCTATGAAAAATACGATCTTACAAAATATAATTTAATTATTATGGCATATGGAAAAGGTGATGCCTGTGATATAAGTATGGATTATACCCTTTACAACGATGGAACAGAACGTCCGGCTCTATTAGTTAATGTTCTAATTCCTGAAGTAAGATGTAAAGCCATCAGAAGCTTAGGTCAAAGCTTTCTAGTGTTAAAAAAAGATTGTCCAATTAGGCCAAAAGTTAGTTTACTAGAACATCTAATCGGATTAAAGGATAATGATTAATATATTTCTAACACTCCGTTACGCTACGGGGAATGGGGATTAAATAATATCAATTTAAACAATAGCATAATGAAAGCAAAAAAAATGATTTTCTTTTTAGTCTTTTTCTGTACATTGGGGATAAATGCCCAAACACCAGTATGTACAGTCAATACCACTGGATGGAAAAATATTCATACTATTACTATTGATTTAAACTGTATTAAGCCATGTATTCAAACACAACCTGAATGTAGAAAATCATATAATACGAGTTCAGATTTTGTTGTTTCGATTTACAAATGCTTGCAAAATCATAAAACGAATTGCAAACACAAACATTTCTTTGACAATTATGATCTTACAAAATATAATTTAATTATTGTGGCATATGGTGAAGGTAATGCGTGTGATATAAGTATGGATTATACCCTTTACAATGATGGTACAGAACGTCCTACTCTAATAGTCAATGTTCTAATGCCTGAAGTAAGATGTAAAGCTGTAAGAAGCTTGGTGCAATGTTTTCTGGTTCTAAAAAAAGACTGTCCAATTAAGCCAAAAGTTTGTTTACTACAACATCTAATCGGATTAAAGGATAATGATTAATATAATTCTAACACTCCGTTACGCTACGGGGAATATGGGGATTAAATAATATCAATTTAAACAATAGCATAATGAAAGCAAAAAAAATGATTTTCTTTTTTGTATTTTTCTGTACACTGGGGGTAAATGCCCAAGTGACGACATGTGAAGGTGTAGATACTACTAATTGGAAAACTATTAATACTATTCCTATCAACTATGTATGTGTTGGTGGTTTAAAAATGCTTAATCCAACTTCTTTCACAGGTTTTATTACGCATATAAAAAAAGCAAATAGAAGTACATGTAACGAATTGAAATTTATCGATATTAAAAAATATAATCTAATAACCTTTTCGTCTACAACGGGCGGTTGTAAGCAACCCTTGGTAAAATGGAGTTTATTTGATAATGGCACAAAAGTACCATTGCTTAAAATATCAATAACTCAATTTGGAACATGTAAAGTTGCTATAGGCATAGTATTTTATTGCTTAGTATTAAAAGAACATTGCCCAAAAGAACCAAAAGTTTGTATTACAAAAAAAATAATTGATGATAAAAGATTATGAAAAATAAATACTACCAAATTATATTCCTCCTATTTAGTGTCAGAAAGAAAACACCCTATTTTTTTCAACAATCTTATTGATCCAAAATGATTCAATTTCATTTCGGTCTTATTTTGATTTATTTCGTTGTGTTTTGTGAACAAATTATCAATCATG
>Ga0247844_1009209_pt1 | contig 10395 bp, 8 predicted proteins | sample LaCtaG_FD_192421 | JGI IMG/M metagenome (GOLD analysis project Ga0247844, IMG submission 192421) | Freshwater microbial communities from meromictic Lake La Cruz, Castile-La Mancha, Spain - LaCruzMarch201714.5m_1 | ecosystem: Environmental > Aquatic > Freshwater > Lake | place: Spain: Castile-La...
CGGTGATGGCAGCATCACCAGGCCTGCGATCCACCAGGCGATGGGGGATGGCAACACCACTGGCATCAGCAAAGGCATTCACCACCTCCAATACCGAACAACCCTGGCCGCTGCCCAGGTTGAGGCTTAGCAATTGGGGTGCTTCCGCCAGCAACATATCAAGGGCGGCCTGGTGGCCGGCGGCTAGATCCATCACGTGGATGTAGTCGCGAATGCCAGTGCCATCTGGGGTGGGCCAATCACTGCCAAAAATCTGCAATTCAGCGCGGCGGCCAACGGCAACTTGGCTCACAAAGGGAAACAGATTATTGGGGGTGCCAAGGGGATCTTCGCCAATCCTGCCGCTGGGGTGGGCGCCAACGGGGTTGAAATAACGCAGGCGGGCGATGCGCCAACCGGCTTCACTGGCGGCTAGGTCAGCAAGCAGTTGTTCCACAGCTGCTTTGCTGTGGCCATAGGGGTTGATCGGTTTTATCGCTGCGCTTTCTGGGATCGGCACCTGATCTGGGATGCCATAGATGGTGGCACTGCTGCTAAAAACCAAGCTGCGGCAGCCGGCGCTTGCCATCGCCTGCAGCAAGAGGCGAGTGCCTTCTAGGTTCACCTGCCAATAAAGCAAGGGCTTGGCTACCGATTCAGCCACGGCCTTGAGGCCGGCAAAGTGAATCACAGCATCGATGGGGATGCTGCTGAAGGCCCGTTGCAGGCTGGCGGGATGGCAGATATCACCAGCCACCAGGCTGATTTTTTTGCCGCTGAGCTGCTCCACCCGGCGCAGGGATTCCGGGCTGCTGTTGCGGAAATCATCGAGCACCACCAGTTGATGGCCGGCTTCTAGAAGCACTAGGGCCGTGTGGCTACCGATAAAACCAGCCCCGCCGGTTAAAAGCAGATTGGCCATGGCAGGGGCAGGTCAGCCTTGGCATTGTGCTACGCCTGGGATGCTCACCCAAAGGAGTTAGGTGGAACAGCTGCAAACTTTGCGCGGCATGGTTGATCTACTGCCGGAGGCAATTGGTTCTTGGCAGCAGTTGGAGAGCAAGGCGCGAGAACATTTCCGCCGGGCTTGCGTAAAGGAGATTCGCACGCCATTGCTTGAGGCCACGGAGTTATTTGCCCGCGGCATCGGTGAGGCAACCGATGTAGTTGGCAAGGAGATGTATTCCTTTGTAGATCGTGGTGATCGCAGTTGCACCCTGAGGCCAGAGGGCACCGCCGGAGTTGTGCGTGCAGCAATACAGCATGGTTTGCTCAGCCAGGGGCCGCAGCGGCTTTGGTATGGCGGGCCAATGTTTCGTTATGAGCGCCCCCAGGCGGGTAGGCAACGCCAATTTCATCAAATCGGCCTTGAATTTCTTGGTTTTGAGGGGGCAAACAGCGATGTTGAGGCGATAACAATTGCTTGGGATTTTTTGCTTGACCTGGGCCTTACCAACCTCAAGCTTGAAATTAATTCCCTTGGTACAGCCACAGATCGCCTTAACTACAGGGCTGCTTTAGTTGGCTGGCTAGAGCAACATAAGCATCAGCTAGATGCTGATTCCCAAGCTCGTTTAAACATTAATCCTCTACGCATTCTCGATAGCAAAAACCCGCAAACCCGTGAGCTTCTGCTAGAGGCACCTAGTCTTAGTGATGCATTAGGGGAAGAAAGTGGTAAACGTTTTGATCTCGTTAAAGAAGGCCTTTCAGCCTTGCAAATACCATTTGTTGTGAATCCCCGTTTAGTGCGGGGCCTGGATTATTACGGCCATACAGCTTTTGAAATCATCAGCACTGATTTGGGCGCCCAGGCTACCGTGTGCGGCGGCGGCAGATATAACGGTTTAGTGGAACAGCTCGGTGGCCCATCAACACCGTGCATTGGTTGGGCCATGGGCCTTGAACGTTTGGTATTACTGCTTAAGGCAGTGGATGAACAATCGGAGGCAGCGCCTGTTGTTTATGTGGTGAGCCAAGGTGCTAAGGCAGAATCAATGGCGCTATTTGCTGCTCGTGAACTACGACAGGCGGGGCATACTGTTGAACTTGATCACAGTGGGGCTGGTTTTTCAAAACAGTTGAAAAGGGCCAGTAGATCAAAAGCCAATTGGGCGGTTTTGATTGGTGAAACAGAAGCCCAAAGTGGCCAGTTTCAATTAAAAAATCTTAATACAAATACCAGCAGTTTAGTGGATCAGTTTCAGCTGATCAAGCTTCTGGAGTGTTAATTGTGGCGAACATTAAAAAGGCATTGATATTCTCAATTTGTGTGCAAATTCTTAGTAAAGCCATTGGATTATTAGCCAATATATTATTGCTTCGATTACTTCCTGTAAACGTTATTGGTGGATTTACTATGTTGGGGAATTCAGCTCAATCCATCTCAAGTATTGCTCGCCTTGGCACAGACTATAACTATCAAGTGACTTCCTGCGCGCTTCCTGCTAGTCAGCGGGGAGGCCTCCAGCGTCAATTTTTGAGGTGGAATGCATGTTTTAGTGGTGTTGCTGCGTTGATAGCATTGCCACTTTTATATCCATCTATTCTCCCATTGGGGTCAAGCCCATTGTTACTAATTATGATATATAGTTATTTGTTAATTGAATCCTATGTGGATGTTCTCTGGGAACCCGTATTAGCAAATCGCGATTATAGTAAAGTGTTTGGACGACATTTGCAGGTTGCAATATTCAAAGCAATATTGCCGCTATTATTTGGCGTTTTTTTTGGCTGGAAGGGTTTGGTAGCTGGATTATTGATAGCAACAAGTTCTAATGCAATAATAGCAATTATAAGTTTAAGACAATTGCCATACGCTGAAGGAAAGCCTCTTCCTTTGCGATCATTTTTGAGTGAAGGGATTCCTTTCTACCTCGTGCCTTTAACTCAGCAACTAATTTTTTGGCCCGCACTTCTATATCTTGGATTTGATAGCGGCCTAGAAAGTGTTGGTCTTCTTAGAGTGGCGCAATTAGTAGTCCAAGTGGTGGGAATTTTACCAACTTCAATAATTCCTATTGTTTTTATAGAAAATGCTCATGGATATGATAAGAATCAGTCGCAGTTGCGCAAAGGTTTGCATGCAGTTGCGCTTTCAGGCCTAGCAATTTTTACAATTTACAGCATGCTTGATGCTACCGTTTTGCCCATAATTTTTGGTTTAAATTATGCTAATGCAGTATTACCAGCAAGGACAATGCTGCTAGCAGCTGTTTGTAATGGGATAAGTCAAATATTTCAGCAGCAGGCATTTAGGGGAAACCTCTTAAGGCAGTTGAGCATTTTGCAGATTGCAGTTCTGCTTATTATTGCACCTATTGGAATCATTTGGTGGTTACCCAATGGTGGTGTAGAGGGTTATGCTTGGTTAACTCTTGCGGTTTCTTTTTTCACCCTATTATCTCTAGTTATTTGGGATCCTAATCATATTATGCAACGGAAAGAAAATTTATTACCAGCCATGGCACTACTGATGGTTTCACCGTTAGCCATTATTCCGACATCAGCTCCATTGGCTTGGAGTTTGACCCTAATAGCTTTGCTACTGATTTTGATCTCCTCTAAAAGTCTTCTGCGATTTAATACTGAATGAATAGTTTAAAGATATTAAAGTTAAGGATAGTACACTAATAAGCTCGTAGGAACCTACACTAAGCGGAATGCTTGTTGATAGTAAAGAAAAAGTTACAAGCGCTAGTAATAATCCTTCTAGATCTCTTGATGTGTACCAGTGCCAGGCAGCTAAAAGAATCGCAATTAGCCAAACTAAGCTAAGGAGATGTCCAGTAAATCCGCCACTACGGAGGGAGTCTAGAGCTAAATTATGCCACCATTTATCATTAACAGTAACACCTGCTGGGATTTCGCTCAGTAGCTCTGCGTCAAAATTTAAATAAGCAAAATATAGTTTATTGAATCCAACCCTGAACGTTTCAGCGCGACCGGAGATTAAGATATCTTCAAAGCGTTTAAATATTGACAACTTGGCTCCTATTATGAACATCGACGGTAATAATATTGCTAACGAAATAAGAGCAGTTCTTTGATCTCTAAGCTTAGTTGAAATCCATGCTCGCCTTCTCCAAAGCCAAGTAGCTAAAACAGCAATTATTATTAGAAGTGCCGTTCGGTTCTGTGCATGTATCGCAAAGCCTAATACTAATACTAATGCAGGGGTAAGCCATGCTTTCTTTACACGAAATAGCAATAAGAGGATCGCACATGCTGCGTAGCCTGGCTCGGTGCTGCCTGCATCCATTCTTCCGCTGAAAATATTATAAAGATGCCCATAACCACTCTGAAATTCCTGACCTAATAGTGATCCAACTAAAGTTGCAGTGCAGTATATTGCTAAGCCAGCTGCAATAAACTGCATCAGTTCCTTGCCTCTAGTATTCATATTTGTATGTAGAAAAGTTAGGGAAAATAAAAACCATGCAATCGCTTTAGCTATTTCAGGGAAAGTTAGGCCAACTACTGATTGTGGTACAACCGGATCAGGAAAAGACCAGTAAATTAGCATTAACAGTCCTATGGCAATTGCTGCGCAGTCTCGAAAGGTGATTTTTGAATAAATTACTAGGGTCTTTTGTTTATGCCAATCCCAAAACTGCGTCATTACCCACATCAGCATTCCGAGCACAGTCCATTCGCTAAAACCGCCAGCTCCAATAAGTAATCCACATATCGCAGAACTCTGAGAACGATAGCAAGATAATTTTTTGGGAAATGTGAAATTTTCCATAAAATAAAATGAAGTATTGAGATAAAATTCGCTATTCACTATACCATGATACTCAGCGTAAGCTGATTCGTGATGACATTAATTTTTCCTTCGATTTCATATGTACCGTTTAATTCGGAAGTCCCCCAGCCTGATTTTTGTTGATAATCTTGGTGTTCAATTTTTGCGCAGTTACCTGCCGCAAATACAAGTTTTTAGTCAAAAATTTGAGTTCCAACAAGCTGTTAATGGTTCTAGGTTTGGATCCAATGTATTTGATGCTTTAAATAATTCCTATTTGCCATTACCTGCTTCTGCTTTTACTCGCCATCATTTACATTCAAAAGTTGCTTCCTCACTTCAGCAGCCATTCTTATTAGAAGCTGGCTTCCTTTCCGTTGGAAACCATATCCTTGTTGAACGAAATCCCGTTAATAAAGACATTCCTAGTCTCTTCAGATTAAAACGTAGGGCTTTGCCCGGTTTGCGTTTTCCTTGCTGGCCATGGAGTGGGGAGCAGAAAGCATGGCGGCAAATCCCTGGCGGATTGCGTTCCAATCAAACCCCTAAGTGTTTGGAGGTATCTGGCTTTGTATTCACTAGTTTTAATAATCCCAATTGGTACCATTGGCTCACAATGCCTGGTTTGGGAAGTTTCCCTCCCGCCGTGGAACCTAATGAGATTTTCCTTTGTGATCGAGATGTTTTTGCGTGCAAAACTTATGCCCCTAATCTGCTTGCAAGGGTTGCTTCTTTAGCCTCAGCGCTATATCCAAGATCTAAAATTAGCCTGGAACAAGGACCTCTGCTAATTCAAGAGTTAGAGACTTGCTTTATTGAAAATCATACTCCTTTGGTATGTGATTCTGTTGGGCTTAATAAATTACGTATTGCCGCACATTCCCTAATTGCAAATTTCCACCATAGAAGTTACTCAAATCTTATTTATCTACGAAGAGGCCCAAATTGTCGAAGACCTTTATTGGCAGAGGAAAAGCTAGAAAATGAGCTGCGCAAACTAGGTTTTACTGTAATTGAAGCTGCTGAATTGCAGTTGGATCAATGCATTTCCATTTTTGCTAGAGCCCGCTGGGTTGTGGCACCCCATGGAGCAGCTCTAGCTAATCTGATATTTGCATCTCCTGGAACTAGGGTGTTGGAGCTATTGCCAGGTAGCCTTGATAAGTATGGGCACTATGCCTTGATGTCTGCAGCACTCGATATTCAGCATAATATCTGGCATCGGCACGGGAAAAGTTCTGATAGATTTGAAATTGATCAAGCTCGGATGCTTGCCTGGCTTTCTGCTCAGATTTCAGAATACTAGCCATGACTATTGCAACAGTAACAGTTTTAATGCCGGTTTATGGTCGTTCGGTTTTATTAGCAGAGGCTTGGCACAGCCTAAAGCAGCAAACAGATCCTGATTGGCAATTATTGATTGCTGATGATGGTTCTGATGATCTCACTGCTAGCTGGATTGCTGCGGAACCTGCTGTCGACTCCAGAACTACCTGGATACGCCGTAGCCAAAATTTAGGTTTATTTGAAAATCTAAATTCTGCTCTTAATACCTTATCTCCTAACTGCTGGGTCCTCTTACTGTGCAGCGACGATAGATTGCTTCCTAATGCGATTTCGAGTATTAAATCGTTGTTAAATACTTGGCCTTCCGCCCGCTGGGTCATAAGCACTCATCTATCTATTGGCTCTGCCTCTGAGCCAAAGGCTTGTGTAAGTGCAGCCGACCATAGCCGCTTTGCGCCCAAAACCCGAATGATTTTTGCAAAGGAATTTGTGCCTCTTTTACTTAAATATGGCAGCATTAATGGCAATCTAACCGGTATGGTTTTTACTCAGCAGTTGTGGCGAGCTGCCGGCGAATTCCACTCTAATTGGCGTCATGCTGCTGATTGGGAGTGGTTGATTAGAGCGGTTCAGCAAGCTCCTGTGCTTCTAAGTCGAGATCCGATTGCAGAAGTTAGATCCCATGGGCTTCAACTTTCAAATGCTAACCGTAATGGTGGGGAAGAGTTGAGAGAAGTTGCAGCCGTGCAACGTTTGTTACTTGGCCATCCCTTGCTCCAAAATGAATCGCAACGCTTGAATTGGGCCGCCCATCGCATGCAGTTTCAGCTTTGGAATTTACTTAAACAATTATTTACTTGCCACTGGAGTGGACTAGGAAGTGGTTTTGCTGATATTCAGCGCACCGTTGGCCTCGGCCGCTGCTTTTTGGCTCTCATTTCCTATTTTCCGCAGCGGCTCTTAAGCCGCTTTCATGGGTGATGAGTAAGGCACAATTGCGAATACTTTTCCTAACTAATGATCGTGAGGATTACTTAGCGGATGGCCTGCTCCATGGCCTGAGGCAGTTGCCTGGGCTGGAAGTGGTTGATTATCCCCGAAAGGAATGTATGTATGAAGGCGGACGTCAATGCAAAGTTGCACCAGAATTTGGAGTGCGCGGTGGTGGCTTCAGCCTATATGGCGTTCTAACGGAACCTCAGGGCGGAATTGATCGCAGTTTTATTTGGCAACGGCTTGCAGCCGGTTGGTTTGACGCTGTGTTGATTGGTAATGTTTGGCGCCAATGGGGTTTTCTCTTGCAATGGCGTGAATTGTTTGCAGCACAACCATTGCTTTTACTTGATGGTGATGATGATCAGCGTCTCTATCCCCGCAGTGGCACACGTTTACGTCAATTTGGTATTGGAACTGGTTTGACCAATTTACTTGAGCTACCAAGCACTCACATGTTTAAAAGGGAACTTACGAATAGAAGCAGGAAATGGGGATTACGGCTTAATGTTCATCCTTTGGCATTTTCAATTCCAGAATCATTGATATCATTGAAGCTGCCAAATAAAAGTCAGCTTTTTCCATCCCATATTGTTGATCGGGATTTATCTAACAAACTTGGGGCTAGTGCAAATTATGTTTTTGCCGATGAACAGTCTTACAGGAGTGATTTAGCTAGCTCCAGATTTGGCATTACAACTCGCCGCGCTGGTTGGGATTGTTTGCGCCATTATGAAATCGCCGCTGCCGGGGCTGTTATCTGTTTTCGTGATCTAGCTCAAAAGCCAGTTGGTTGTGCTCCCCATGGTTTGATTGATGGTTTAAATTGTATTTCATATGGTTCCAGCGATGATTTGCTCAAGCGTATTAATGCATTAAGTCTTCAAGAAGAAGTAGAACTGCAAAGTTTGGCTTTGGCCTGGGCTCAAAGTTCAAGTACAAAAAATCGCTCGCTCCAATTACTAAAATATGCAAATCTTCTTGCTTAATAATAAAATTACCGAGATTTGAAACTCAAAAATGGTTTTTAATTAGTGGAATTACTAATACTTTGATTGGTGCCCTGCCGATCCTGGCTTTTCAGTTATTTCTTGGTAATCTTTAGTTTGCTAATATTCTTGGTTTTTGTTTGGTGGAGGAGTGGATATCTTACCCATGCAGGGTACGTATTTAAGGTTAGATTCTCTAAGCGTAATTTCATGGGTTATATATTGATTTGGCTTACTGGTGTGGGCTTTAATTTGTTGCCGAACGCAAGAATAGCCTCTTCATTGAAGCAGGGAGCAATAATATATATCGAAGGTTTTGATTTCATGGAGATTTTGTTCCCCAGCGAGTGCGCCAAAGGGTTGCTGATCCAATCCTACCAATTTCAGTTGCTCCTAGCTCCTTGGCTAATTGTGCTCTTTGTTTGAGCCGTGCCTCCTTGAATTCTGCATATTGCGGATTTTCTAATTCTGCATCAGTTAAGCTCAGTCTCTCAATAAGGTAGGGCAATTTTAGATTATTTATGGTTTTTACCTGTTCTTTTGTCCATGCACTTCTGCCCTCTTTGGTCCCCTGTCGCCAGTTCCATTTCTCCCTTAGGTCGCCTTCTCCAATTGCTTGGTTGCGAAAACTAATGCCAAGTTCATTTGCAATCATTTGCACATCCACAAGGCCTGCAAATTGTTCTGCTACCTCGCTGCTACTCCAGCATTGAGTTTTGCCTATCGTTTGCGTTTGACTAAGATCAATGCAAATGTTTTTTTGATTTGAATCCGCTAAAATTAGCCTTGAATTGTAGCCGCCCTGCCGCTCAGCATTTCTTTGTATCCAGGCAAAGCTTAGCCAGCAAGCTAATAAATAGCCAAGTATTGCCATTGCTCCTAGCCGTCGCCAGCGGATTGGCCAGGGCTGATGGCCAATGCTAAATATCAAGCCAGCTGGCAATAAAAATAAGCGATGGGTTAAACCTCTGCCTAGGCTTAGCCCCACAAAAGCAGAACTAACTAAAAGCAGTATTGAGGTAAATTCGCAATCACAATTGGAAGGCTTTTTGTATATTCTCCATGCATTTGATAGCATTGCCAGCCAAAATGCCACCACCACAGGCATGAATATAAGCACACCTTTTTGCTGCTCTTTTATGGCTTCTTGGATATTTATTTGTAGCGGTAGCATAAATAGTTTTTGCCACTCCGCTTGATTGGCTGCTTTTGAATTTATTACTAGCGAGTATGTATCTATTATTTTTGGATAAAGCCCCCCCGTTATGGGAATTAGAACGCTGAGGAGCATCGCTGTTGCGCCAGCGCCAATAGTTATCCAACCTAGCTCACTTGCTAAATTCCTAGCCTCCGGTTTTTGAAATTTATTTTTGTTTAATAGAAATGCAATAATCCAGATGCCACTTATTAGTAAGCCTGGCGCACTATTATTTAGCTTTAAGGTGAGTCCATAGGTCAAGCAGGCGCCACTAATTAATCCAAGCCAACGGTTCCAGTTTCCCCTTTGCAGTGCCAGTAGCAATGCAGGCATTAGAGCTACTCCAAAGCTGAGGTGATCACCCACCCAGCCGCCCAGTGGCGGCTTGAACCACATTCCCGTTGCTAAGGCTGCGCTGATGGCAATAATTCGATCGAGGCGCAAACGTTTTCCAATGGCCCACACGATTAATGTGGCCCCAAGGTTCAGGGTTATGCCCACCAGGCTTACGGCCGCCTCTGGTTCACCGAACATATTTGCCAATTGGCCTAACAAAAAATCCATTCCTGGCCATACATTCATCCAGGCACTGCCCCGATCCATCCAAAAGCGGGCGCCATATATGGCGTAACTAACATCCCAATTGGGAAACAACAGCCTGCCTGCCAGTTCCCAGGCCACCGCCCAGATCCCCAACAGCCATGGGTCCCAATTTGAGGAGGGCCACGCCACTTTCCTAGCCATTGGCAGCATCTATTTGTTCCACCAACCGTATCTGAACCTAAAATGGAGAATCCCTGGCCCCAATGGGCGCAAGCGACTGGCGTCTAAGAAACCCATCCTGAATTGGCTTGGGATAATTTTGAAAGTTACTTAAAACCTGATTATTTAAAGGGCCAACCCCTGCAGCAACATCTTAATAATCTTGCAAATGGCGATCAATTTCATCGCTAAAGCTTGATCTAACATTATTTGGCCACTGGAGTGGCACTGGCTTAGTTGACATAAGCCTAGGTTTGCATTTGCGCTGAGCTTGCTTGTGCCCAACCAGTTGCGCATCCTCCATGCCCTACCTGTGTGGGCCCCCGCTTGGCAATATGGCGGGCCCGTGCGCAGCGTTGGTCGCCTTTGCGGCGCCCTTGCTGATAGGGGCATCAAGGTGGAAGTGATCACAACCACCGCTGGTTTACCCGATTGGCCGC
>Ga0247844_1009213_pt1 | contig 10389 bp, 4 predicted proteins | sample LaCtaG_FD_192421 | JGI IMG/M metagenome (GOLD analysis project Ga0247844, IMG submission 192421) | Freshwater microbial communities from meromictic Lake La Cruz, Castile-La Mancha, Spain - LaCruzMarch201714.5m_1 | ecosystem: Environmental > Aquatic > Freshwater > Lake | place: Spain: Castile-La...
CTAACAGCTTTTTGGATGAGTATGAAAGCAATTTGTACCACTTAGTCAATGACGTAAGAAATGATCTGGATATACCTGATCTGCCAGTGGTCATTGCGAGTTCAGGACAGGGTGGGTATGAACAGATCAATGATTCCTGGGTACAGAGCATGCAAAATATAGTTTCTATTGCGCAACAAACTGTAGGTTGCAATGATACCCTCTATAGTGGAAAGGTGGGTTTTGTTGATACCAAACCCTATTACCTGAATCTATCGGCATCACCGCATGATGCCATTTATCACTTTAATAATAATGCCCTTACTTTTTTAAACATCGGAAAAGCAATGGGGGAGGAAATGATCCAGGCAATCAACGACATGGCATTTTGCTATCAGGACTGTAATAACCCAGTATCTCCCGGTATCGTATCAATTGGCAACAGAGTTTGGGACGATCTAAACCGAAATGGCATAAATGACCCCGGCGAGCCTGGTATTCCAGGGGTATCTTTGGTCATTTGGTCAGATTCTGATGGTGATAGTATCCCGGACTGGCAGGGCTTCGGAGGTGTCCGGGTGACAGATGCGGATGGATATTACAGATTTTCTGGCCTGCAACCTGGAAACTACGTGGTCTTTGTGTGGAGTGTCAATAATTGGGATCCCGGAGAGCCTTTAGCAAACTACGTATCCACCCATGGATTTCAACCGGATGCAGACAATGATGCAGATCTGGATAATAATGGTTTTGGCGGTGCTTTCACAGATATCATGTCAGGCATAGTCACGCTTACTTCAGAGGAAGAACCGCTGAATGATGGTGATCCATCCAATTGTTATTTTAATTACGATGCGAGTGGCAACAACACCGTTGATTTTGGTTTCTACAATCCTAATATAAGCGCTGTAAAAGACGATCTATCCATGGAGGATCCATGGATTCAGATTTTTCCCATGCCAGTTCTGAATGCGTTTACGATCAAAGGAAACTTGAGTTTATGCCAGATAGAAATCTATGATGCTGTGGGTCGAATGCTTCGAAAAATCGATGCCAACGGATCGTCTCATACGATTGATATTTCGTCGTTTCCTTCTGGCCTCTATTTTGTTAAAGCGATTAATCAGACCAATAATCGCAGTATGATGCAAAAAATAGTAAAGCGATAGTGGAAATGGTATTGTTTCGGTCTTGAGGGCCACAAGCGTAGCGCTGGGGATTTTCTACTACATAAATGCATGACTCCTCTTGATGGGCCCAAAACAAAATGTGTTAAAAAATACAGAAAAACACCCTTCTTAAACCACTATTTTCCGTATTTTTGTATCCAAAAGATCGTTGCATGGCCCTTCAGGACAAATATATTAACCCGTTTACTGACTTTGGTTTCAAAAAATTGTTCGGCTCGGAGCCGAACAAAGATCTCCTTATCGATTTTTTGAACCAGGTGTTGCCCGTCAAACACAAAATAAAGGACCTTTCCTACGCACGGACCGAGCAACTGGGAAACTCTGAAGCAGACCGCAAGGCCATCTTTGATCTGTACTGTATCGGCGAAAATGGTGAGCGTTTTATTGTAGAAATGCAGAAAGCCAAGCAGAATTTTTTCAAGGACCGAAGCGTGTACTATTCCTCATTTCCCATTCAGGAACAGGCAAAAAAGGGAGACTGGAACTATCAGTTGGCCGCCGTATACATGGTAGGCATCCTCGATTTTACTTTTTCAGAAGATGAGGCCGAGCAGGAAGTGCGCCATGAGGTGCAATTAAAAGACCAAAAGTGCCGGGTGTTTTATGACAAATTGACTTACATTTACTTAGAGATGCCCAATTTTAGCAAACAAGAGGGAGACCTGTACACTAATTTCGATAAGTGGATGTATGTGCTACAACAATTGCCATACCTTCAAAATCGGCCACCTGCACTACAGGATCGGGTGTTTCAAAAACTGTTTGAGGCTGCCGAAATCGCGAAATTCACGCCGGATGAAAAAAACAAGTACGAGGAAAGTTTAAAGTATTACCGCGATTTGAAGAATGTGGTGGATACTTCCTTTGATGAAGGTAAGCTTGAAGGTAAAATAGAAGGTAAGATAGAAGGTAAGATAGAAGGTAAGATAGAAATTGCTGCTCAAATGAAATCTAAAGGGATGGCTATAGCCCTTATAGCAGAAATTACAGGACTTTCGCAAGATGAGATAAAGAACCTATAAAAACATAGCTCATATCAAGTCGCACGAAAATTCCCGATACCACCGAGTTTCGGCAGTATCGGGAATCTATATTAATACCCATTCAAAAATAAACCCGATACATCACATTCGGGAAAAACCCAAACTGCGTCAAATACCCGATACCTTCCGGCGCAGTTTCATCATAGAATTCGCTTATTTTCCCTTTATGATTGGTTACGTTGTCGAGGTTCAGGAACAGCTCGTGGGTAGCCCTGGGCTTGTGCCATTTGTAACTCGCGGAAAGTATGACCTGATACACATCCTCGATCCTGTTATCGAAGGCTTTTTCATAATCCCAGAACTGGTTGTTATCGGGGTCAACAGCCAGATTTCCGTTGGCATCGCGTAACAACGGGATAATCTTTTTCCCTCCGGTAAAAAACACTTTGGCATTGATCCCCAGTGTTTTATTCTTCTTCCTGCCCAGATGGTTAAATTCTTTTCCACAAAGGAAATTCACCAGATAGTTGCTATTGTATTGGGTATTGCGCTCCACGCCTTCCAGCGATTTGTATTTCGACTGATACAGGGAGGTATTGAACAGGAAATAAAAGTTATGATGAAAAAAACGCTCTACCGTTAGTTCGATCCCATAGTTTTTGCCCCTGCCTTTGTTCACCAAATCTACATAACGGAATTCAAGTCCTTCATTGATGGTGGCGTAATAACTGGTGTCGTTGTTTTCAACCGGCAGATTGTATAAATGCTGGTAATAGGCTTCGATTTTGGCGGAGAGATGTTTGCCAAAACGTCGTTCGTAGCCGAGCACAAAATGATGGGCCTTCAGCAGCCCGAGGTCTTTATTGGGCTCTACCAAGCTGCCGTCGGGCAGTTCCACCCTGGCAAAATAGTTGTGGACACTTTCCATCGTGCTGTGGCTGCCGTATCCGGCATTGAAGGCACTCCTGGGGTTCATTTGCCAATGCATGGCCACTCGGGGCTCCAGCGTACTTTTTTTGTTGTACAGCACATTCATGTTTTGCAGACCGGATACCAGCGTCAAGTTTTCATTGATCCTGGACCGCAAACTGACAAAGTTGCGCAGGGTACCAATATTTTCATCAAAATCAACCAGACTGATGCGTTCATTGGCTTCGGAATCCCAATTGCTTTGTTTGAATTGATACCCAAAAACGCTGTACTTCGTACCGATTTGGAGTTTGTTTTTTGGTTTGATTTTGTAATTGTAGGTCAGCGCCCCGCGCCAGGTATTTTTTTGCAATCGGCTGTTGAAATTGAGCGTCCTGCTGATGGAGGAATCCCGCAAAAACTCGCCATTATCATCGTAAATTTTGATCACGCGTTTTTCAAAAATATCGTCGTCAATGCCCTCGCTCGAATAGGCCAGGGTGCTGTGGATATGGCTTTTGTTATTGATGGTGTAGGTATGGTTTAAGCCCGTGTTCAACAGGAACGCACCCTTTTTAAAGTCCTCATTGATCTCACTTTTTAAGGAGTTATTGCCGGGCGTTTCCCAAAGTGCAGGGGTTATGTCTTCGAGCAAAAAACTGCTGTTCCCACCCATTCCGAAAAGGGAAAACACGCCCGCTTTTTTGGTGGGCAGCACCATCTTAAACGCCGCATCCTGAAACTTCAACAGCCCGGCGATGTCAACCAAACCCAGGTCGCTGATCATGGAAATCGTTGAATATCTGTAATTTACGAGGAAAGAACCGCCGTAGCCTTTTTTGAACGGCCCTTCCAAAGTGAGCTCGGTGCCGAGCAGTCCCATGCCGAAAACGGCCTCGAATTTTTCGTTGTTGCCCGCCCTGAGTTTTACATCATATACCCCCGAGAGCACGTCGCCATATTCCGGAGCAAAGGCCCCAGTGTAAAAATCGGAGGTCGCCAAAAGGTTGTTGTTTAAGGTGCTGACGGAGCCTCCCACCGCACTTTGGTCGCCAAAATGGTTGGGATTGGTGATTTCCACACCTTCCAGCCTCCATTGGACGTATTTGGGTGAGTTGCCGCGAATGATGACGTCGTTGCTGCCGTCCTGGGTATTGGTCACGCCTGCAAAATTGGACATGATGCGCGAGGGATCGTTGAATCCTCCGGCATAGCGGTTGGTTTGTTCCGGCGAGATAGAACGGGCGCTCAAGATTGCCATATCATTGAGCGCCTCGCCTTTGTTTGAATTTGCCGAAATCACCACCTCGTTCAATTTCGAAATGGATTCTTGCAAATTGATATTCAGAATCAATTCTTTACCGGAGTTTAGCACCAGATTGGAGAGGGTTTGTTCGTCGTAGCCAACATAAGCGCATTTTAAAGCTATCCTGCCAACGGGCACGTTTCCTAACCTGAAATTACCCAGTGCATCGGTTACTGTGCCGATCCTGGGGTCGGTGTCGAGCATCACGACCTGTGCCCCAATTAAAGGTGATTTACTGTCGGCATCCAGGATGGTTCCCCGGACCGTTTGGGTTAGTTTTTGAGTGAAAGCCGGGCTGAAGCAGGCGATCAAAAGTAAAAAGAGGAGCGCAAGTTTTTGCATGATAATGGAATGTTTTCGTTCAATGATGGGGCAAAGGTCCAGGGCGTCCAGTCCCGATTCATTGACTTTGGGTAAGAAGTGGATGGAACACGGATGACGCGGATGAGACACGGATTTACACGGATTTTAATTATCACGCTAAAATCCATGTAAATCCGTGTCTCATCCGCGTCATCCGTGTTCCATCAGTATAAAGAGAAAATCAAAAAGCCATCCCGAAATACGGAATGGCTCATGTATAATGCTGGACATTTTTATTTCACACAGATGTTACACAGATAATTTACGCAGATGTTACGCAGAATTTGTCTGTGTGACATCTGCGTTTCAAATCTGCGTAACATCTGCGAGAAAAATGTCCAGTAGTGTTATTTATCTCCCCATAATCCGCTTGCGTATTCTGCTCAATGATTCTGGCGTAACACCCAGATAACTGGCCAGTTGATACTGTGGAACCCGGTCAATAAGTTCGGGCCGGGTATTTATCAAATTCAGGTAACGTTCCTCCGGACTGCTGAGCATAAAAGCAGCAAAATCATGCTGACTTTTGCCCAATTCGTCTTCTACGGCAATCCGGCAAACCGTTTCAAACTGCGGGAATTTTTGAAAAAATCGAACCTCATCCTCGGGCGTTCCGACAGATAAAATACAATCCTCCAAACAGGATAAATAGAATTTGGAGGGCTTCTTTTTAAAAGTCCCCTCATTGGGTGAAATCGGCTGTCCCTCGGTATAGAAATTGGTAGTTTTTTCTTCCCCATCCATCAGGTAATATTGTCTTACACATCCTTTTACATTAAAATAGCACAGGTTGGATATTTGACCTTCTCTAAGCAGGATGTCTCCTTTTTTATAGGCTCTAAAATTAATATTTTCGAGAATAATTTTGGCTTCCGCTTCGCTCAATTGCATAAATTTTGAAACATACCGGATGACCTCGAACTCGGGTGAACGTTGGCGGGAGGTTTTGGCCCAGGCGGTCTCCGGGGCGCCATTCATTGTTTGTTCCATGATGTGGATTTAATAAGTTCCTGAGTGCTGATTTTAACATGAGTCTCAGAGGATCGGTGGTTAAAAGCCCCATCGGGGCGACAACGTTTATAGCACATAAATCAAGCAAAATAAAGAGGGGCGCTAGCCCCGGCAACCAAGACGACAACCAATGTTGCCGCCGCTACGCGGCTCTTTTCTACTTCGTCACGAAGGCTATAAACGTTGTCGCCCCGATGGGGCTTTTAACCCCTGATTCGCATGCGTTATTTTATTTTTGCAGGTTAGCCTTGGCAAGATAAACCACCATAATGCCCAGCCCATATCCCTTTTCGACGGATTGCTGGCTCAAACCGTTGATTTTGTCCAGGTTAATCTACCAGTGGAATTGTTACAGCACAAATTACAACTGTCCGAAATCGAACACCCTCGTCCAGTTTCGAGCATTTTAAAATTAAAAATACTTCTGTAAATTATTGAAAATGAATAACTTGAATCCTTGGCAATCAAATTGCCCGAACATTTTTGAAACGATGTATCAGCAAACAACACCATGATTCAACACTATCTCCTCCTGGCTATCAGAAACCTGCGCCGCCGCGCATTCTTCTCCTTTGTGAACATAGCAGGTTTGGCCGTTGGCCTGGCGGCTTGTTGGCTCATCGGACTGTATGTGTGGCAGGAGAAAAGTTTCGATGCCTTTTTGCCCCATGCCGACCGCATTTGCGCCGTAGCGCTCGACCTGAAAATGGGCGAGGAAGAAGGACGAACCACCAATACCCCGCCACCCCTGGGTCCACGCCTGGCGGCTGATTTTCCGGAAATTGAACTGGCAGCCCGCACGTTTTATCTCCAGGAAAGCAATGTACGGCTTGAAAAACCTGGGCAGGCCCCCCGCTCCTTTTCAGAAACCGGGGCGTATGCTGCCGACACCTCGTTTCTCGAATTGTTCAATTTCCCTATGGCCGAGGGAGATGCGGCCACCGCGCTCGATCAACCGCGCAGCCTTGTATTAAGCGAACAAGCTGCCGAAAAATATTTTGGGCAAACCGCTGCCATCGGACAATCACTTTTGCTCAATGACCGTCCTTTCACCGTTTCCGGGGTGGTCAAAAAACTGCCCGCTACCTCCAGCATTCAGTTCGATTTTTTGGTGCCCATGGCTGATTACAAAGTCGTTGAACGTTTCGCCTGGTCATGGATTTGGTTGCAAGTGGACACCTGGGTAAGGTTGCGTGCCGTACCCACCGCTGAAAGTTTAGCCCAATTGGAAGCAAAATTTCCAGGCATGGTGCAACGTCATGCACCTGCTGCTTTCGAGCGAATCGGTCAAAATTTTGAAGAACAGCTGCGGCGGGGCGACCGTTGGAATGTGCAATTGTTGCCCCTGCCGAGCCTGCACCTCGGTCATGCCGACCTTGCCACCCGGCTCCCGACACTCGGTGACGGGGCGCAGGTACGCATGTTCGGCATCATCGGTGCGCTGATTTTGCTCTTGGCTTGCATGAATTTTATGAACCTCTCTACCGCACGCTCTTCGGTGCGTGCCCGGGAGGTGGGCGTTCGCAAAGCGCTGGGTTCGAATCGCAGCACGCTGATCGGGCAATTTTTGACCGAAGCCATGCTGTTCAGTGGCATAGGGATGCTCCTGGCGGCTGGTTTAGCGGGTGTGAGTTTGCCACTTTTCAACCAACTGACCGGGCTGGAATTGAGTCTTATGGATCTTTTTTCCATCAAAAATCTCAGTTTGGCGGTTGTTTTGACTTTGCTGACCGGTTTTTTGGGTGGTCTGTACCCGGCTTTTTTTATGTCAAAATTCAGTCCGGGAGAAATTGCCAAAACAGCCAGTGCCAAAGGCGGCCATGCCAGGGTTCGGAACGGACTGGTTGTGTTTCAATTCTCTGTTTCCGTGGCACTTATGCTCGGTTCCTGGGTTGTGTTGCGGCAGTTGGAGTTTGCCCAAAAAAATTCGCCTGGCCTGCAGCGCGAAAACGTGCTGGTGCTGCCTGTGCTTCGCAATATGGAAGGGCCGACGGAGATCGAATCATTTCGCCAGCAAATTGAGCAATTGCCGGAAGTAAGTGCTGTATCAAGAACTACTTTTTTGCCCTCTCTGGGCAGTTTTGGTGACTTTTATGAACCCGAACAGGGCGAGCAAAGCCGTCCGGTTACGCCCAACCTGATGCTTTCGTCTTTCCTTGCTGACACCCGTTTTGTACCAACACTTGGCCTTGATATCATTGCCGGGCGAAATTTTCAAGACGACACGGGCCTCGGCGACTCCTGTTCCGTGATTTTGAACGAGGCCGCTGTCCGCAGTATCGGTTGGGAAAACCCGCTTGGCAAATGGATGCGCTACCCCGGCAATGCCAACCAACGGTTTCAGGTAGTGGGCGTCATGCGTGATTTTCACCTCGGTTCGGTACGCGCGGCCATTGAACCGGCAGCCGTTTTTCATCAATCTTCCAATTCGTACCAGGTGTACGCCTCCTACGTAGTGGCCCGCCTGCGCCCTGGCACAGAAAAGTCTGCGCTCGATAAAACGGCCAAACTCTGGGCCAGCGCGATGCCAAATGCGCCTTTTGAGTTCGATTTTTTGGATGCGTCCTTCGCCCGGATGTATCGTTCGGAAGCAAAAATGGGTTCCGTGTTGAGTGTTTTTACGGGACTTGCCTTGTTTATCGGGTGTCTGGGATTGTTTGCCCTGGCAGCCTTTACCGCCGAGCAGCGCACCAAAGAAATTGGCGTCCGAAAAGTGCTGGGTGCATCGGTGGCGGGCATCACCAGTTTACTGGCCAGGGATTTTCTTAAACTGGTATTCATCGCCATCTTAATCGCGTCACCGATCGCGTATTATTTCATGCAAAAGTGGCTCGCTGATTTCGCTTATCGTATTGAATTACAATGGTGGATGTTTGTAGCGGCGGCTTTAGTGGCGGTGTGCATCGCTTTTTTGACGGTGGCGTTTCAGAGTGTTCGGGCGGCTTTGGCAAATCCGGTGAAATCGCTGCGGAGCGAGTGAATCGTTCCAATCGAATCAATCCTTCCAATCGAATCAATCAAAAAATGCTACTCAACAACCTAAAAATCGCCCTGCGAAACCTTTATCGCAACCGCAGTTACGCCACCCTGAACATTTTGGGACTCGGGCTCAGCATCGCTTGTTGTGTATTGATTTTTTTGGTGGTGCAACACCATTTGGGCATGGACCGATACCATGCCAAGGCAGATCGCACCGTCTTAATCGTGACGGAAGCCACCGGGGAGTTGACCTTTAGAGAAGGCAATGTCCCCTACCCTATGAGCGCTGCACTTCGTCAGGAATACGCTTTTTTGGAAAAAACGGCCATGGTGTCTGCCCGCCGGAACGCGCTCGTAACCCTAACGAAAACTGGGGAGGCTCCCGTGAAATTCAAAGAAGAAAACGAACAAGCTTTTGCAGAGCCTGAACTCTTTGAGATTTTCGACCTGCCCCTCGTGCAAGGCAGTATGGAATCCTTTTCCCAACCCAACACGGCGCTTTTGACCGAAACCATGGCCCGCAAATACTTCGGTTCCACCGAGGCCCTTGGCAAAACATTCAAGGTCAACAACCACACCGACTTCCAGGTGGTCGGCATACTTCGGGACATCCCGGCCAACACCGATCTCCAATACCAGATTTACTGCTCCTGGGCCACGCTGGCTTCCGATCCCGATTTTAAGCGGATGCTCGAAAACTGGGGTGGTATACACGGGGGTACCCAATGTTTTGCAGTCCTGCGGGAGGGCCACACGGCGACGGAGTTGAATACGGCTTTCGTGGGTTTCCGGGAGAAATATTTTCACCCCCGCGTGCGTGAGTTCTATTACAACACAGCGTCCTTAGCCTCCGTCCATTTCGACCCTGATTTGGGTATCGGCATCCGCAAGGCTTACATTTGGGCTTTGGGCCTCATCGGATTGTTCCTGTTGCTGACAGCCTGCGTCAATTTTGTCAACATGGCCACTGCTCAAGCGCTCAACCGCGCTCGTGAGGTGGGTGTTCGCAAAGCCATCGGCAGCAGTCGCGCTCAACTTTTTTGGCAATTTATGTCTGAAACAGGGCTAATTGTGCTGTTTTCGACCTTGATTGGGCTGGCAACGGCCTATCTATCTTTGCCCTCGCTCAATGCGCTCATTGATACCAAATTGAGTTTGCATGGGGAAAACGGCACGTTTTTTTACGGTTTTCTGGCCGCGCTTATGATACTGATCGCCTTTTTATCTGGCGCCTATCCGGGGCTGGCGATGTCCGGTTTTCGTCCGGTGGAATCCCTCAAAGGTTCGGTGGAAGGGCAAAATGTCGGCGGTTTTTCACTGCGGCGCTTGTTGGTTGGAACCCAGTTTGGCATTTCTCAGGCACTTATCATTGGAGCGGTGACCGTGACAGCCCAAATGGCGTTTACCCGAAAATCCGACCTCGGATTTCAGCGGGAAGGTATAGTCGTCCTGCCTTTGCCGGGTCGTTACGACGCCGTCAAACAAAGCACGCTCCGACAACAAATGGGCAGTGTAGCTGGGGTTGAAAGTGTCTCCCTTTGCTTCCAACCGCCCGCTTCTGATGCCAACTGGAACACCCGGACACGCCTGGAAGGCAGATCGGAACCAGAAGTCTGGGATGTCAATATGAAAGCGCTCGACCATCGCTATCTGGAAACCTTTGGCCTGA
>Ga0247844_1009220_pt1 | contig 10387 bp, 7 predicted proteins | sample LaCtaG_FD_192421 | JGI IMG/M metagenome (GOLD analysis project Ga0247844, IMG submission 192421) | Freshwater microbial communities from meromictic Lake La Cruz, Castile-La Mancha, Spain - LaCruzMarch201714.5m_1 | ecosystem: Environmental > Aquatic > Freshwater > Lake | place: Spain: Castile-La...
AAGGACAATCCCCAGGTGGTGCGTCTGCGCGCAATTGCCAGGAAGATCATTCCGTTTGCGATGGAGTGGAATCAGCGTGCGCGCACCTGGCAGTGGGAAGTCAACCTGATTGACTCCAACCAGATCAACGCCTATTGCATGCCGGGGGGCAAGATTGCGTTTTACACAGGTATCCTTCAGCAGTTGCAGTTAACCGACGATGAGGTCGCCATGGTCATGGGCCATGAAGTTGCCCACGCCCTGCGCGAGCACGCCCGCGAGCGCATGGGTAAAAGTGTTGTCACCCACGGTGCGGCCCGCATTGGCGGCGCGCTGGCGGCCAGCTTTTTTGGTATTGACCCGCGCCTGACCGACGGTATTGCCAGCGGCGGCGCCAATTTGCTGACGCTGGAGTTTGGCCGTGAAGACGAATCCGAAGCCGACCTGGTGGGCATGGAGTTGGCAGCCCGCGCTGGCTACGACCCGCGCGCGGGCGTAACCCTGTGGCAAAAAATGGGTGCCGCCAGCAAGGGCGCGCCACCCCAATGGCTGTCCACCCACCCGTCGGGTAAAAGTCGGATTGCCGACATTCAGGCCAACCTGCCCAAAGTGATGCCTTTGTACGAGCGTGCGCGTATTCGCTAGTGTTGCGCAAAAAGTCACGAATGCAGACGATGATCGACGATGCTGCGGGTGCGGGATGCGGTTCCTCGTTGGGTGGAACAGTATGATTGCTCTCTGGCCTTAGCAAAGCCACCATCCCATGGTTACCCTGAACAAATACAAAGCTTTAATCGAGCACGCCAAGCGGCGACTGCTGGTTTACAACGACTCCGAAGTAGACGCCGCCGATGTGGTCGGCCTGCTCAAGAGCATCGGCTATACCGCCGTCACCGTAGTGACCGATCCGCGCAACCTGATGGCCGCTTTGACCACCGCTGGAGCCTACGCCACGCTGGTGATAGACCTGCGCATGCCGAACCTGGACGGACTCAAAGGCATTTACTTCATCCGCAAGAAGTTTTCTGCGGCGGAGCTGCCCATCCTGGCGATCAGCGATGCGGACGCGCCCGAGCTGTGCAGTGCGGCGCTCCTGGCCGGCGCCAACGACCATCTGTTTCGCCCCGTAGACCCGGTGGACGTGGGGCTGCGCATCAGAAACCTGTTGACCATCCGCAGCCTTTACAAGTCGGGCCAGGATGCGCAGAACACCTTGGCACGTGAGGTAGCCGCACGCACGTCCAAGCTCAACATGCTGATTCAAAACGGCCTGCTGATGTCCAGAATCAAGAACCCGGACACTCTGATTCGCCACACCCTGTTTGAGGGTCGGCGCATCCTGCATTGCGACGCTGCCACCATGTACAAAGTGACGCCGCAGCGCTCCCTGAGCTTTTGCATGCGCACCCGTGCCGATGGACTTCCAGACGGTGAAATTGCGCTCTATGACCCCGCAACCGGGCTACCCAATGACCGCTATGCATCCACCTGGTGCGCCCTGAACCAGCAGGCGGTACGCATTGACGATGTCTACACGGAAACGCGGTTTGATTTGAGTGGCACGCGAAGCATTGATTCCCACACCGGCTACCGCACGGTTTCCATGCTGACGGTGCCCGTGATGCCGCGTGAAGGCTATGTGCTGGGTGTCTTGCAGTTCATCAACAAGCTCGATGCCGACACTGATGAAGTGATTGCGTTCTCTGACGAAATGGTGACGTGGGTCGAAGCGCTGGCATCACAAGCCGCTGTTGCGCTGGACAACCTGGCGTTGAACCAGGCGCAGCGTACGCAGTTGCAGTCGGTGTAGCGCACCCACCCTGGCAGTTCAATCCAACAGGGAACTGTGGGGTCTTTTTGCGCCAAGGCAAAATATCCTTATGAAACTGATTTCTGATTTGGTAAGCGGCATCCTGCGGGGCGTGGTCAAAGTGGCCTTGCTGGTGCTCACTGCTGTATTCGTTTTGGGCGTGTTGTGTGTGGGCCTTGTCGTGGTGCTGGCTGCGGTAGTGCGTTTCCTGCTGACCGGTCGCAAGCCAGCTGTGGTTACCACCTTCACCCAATTCAACCAGGCCGCACAGAAGTTTCGTCCCGGCAAGGGAGATGTTGTCGACGTGCAGGCCTACGAAGTGCGCGCCGCGCCAGAGGCTGCGCTGCCACCTAAGGCCCTGGACTGACCGTTCGGCCTGTTACTCCAGGCTTTAGTCGTAGGTCGCAACCGGCGGGGGCAACTCGTCGTCCAGATACAGTTCGTATTCGTCCCATGCGCCTTCGCCAAAGTGGTCGTCGCACTGGTCGGCAATGTCATCGAACGTCGTGAATTCCGCTACAAACATGAAGGTGTTGAACACCTGGCGGTAAGCGCGGCCGGACGCGTCTTCCAGCTCACCGGCTGCGTCAAACACATGTTTGCAGCAATGCACCCAGACATAGTGGCCTTCGAGTTCGTCCTCCGCTTCCAGCATCCCCAAAGCAAAGGCCTCGTCGTCCGCACTGGGCCAATTTTTGTGCAGGCGAAAGGTCTGTCCATGCTGGGGGTGGGCAGGGTCCAGCTCCAGGTCCAGGGTCTGCCAGTCGGCCGTGATCTGATTGGCAACATCCATCAACTCCTGCGGGGTGATGTCGCCCTCCCAGTGCACATCGGTAATGTGGCGCGAGGTGCCAAACGCGCCCTCCCACAGGCTGGCTTTGTGTTTCATGGTTTCTGGGTGCATGGCAATTCTCCGTGGTTGTAGATGCACTTTATCGCAAAGGGCAAAGGGTAACTGCCCTTGTAGCAGGCCCGAGCAGCGCAGTCTGATAGCCTTGCCCCATTCGCAGACGGAGATTTTCTGATGACGCTCAGTACCTGGTGGCTTTTTATCGTGATGACGTTCGTGGTCTCGGCCACGCCGGGGCCCAACATGATGTTCGTCATGAGCATCAGTGCGCGCCATGGCATACGGGCAGCGGTAGTCGCCATGCTGGGCTGCATGACGGCTTTGCTGGCGATGATGAGCGTTTCGGCGGCGGGCCTGGGTGCCCTGTTGCAAACCTTTCCCACTGTGTTTGAAGCACTGCGCCTGGCCGGGGCCGCATATCTGGCGTACCTGGGTGTCAAGTGCTGGCGTGCGCCCGTACAGGATCAAACGGGTGGCGCAGCTACCGACGCTTCGCGGGCCATGGCGAGCGCAGTCAAGACCGGCTCCATATACCGTCAGGCTTTTCTGGTGGCAGCCAGCAACCCCAAGGCGATCCTGTTTGCCGCAGCATTCTTCCCGCAGTTCATCAACCCGGACCAAGCCAAACTGCCCCAGTTCGCGATTTTGCTCGCGACCTTTACCGTTATCGAAGTGAGCTGGTACTTTGTCTACGCCTTGAGTGGCAAGCGGCTCTCAAGCTACCTGCAGCGCGCCACGGTCATGCGCGCCTTCAACCGGTTGACCGGTGGCGTCTTCGTGGGCTTTGCGGTCTTGATGGCTACGGCACGTGACTGAGTGATGCCTTGCGCTCCAGCAAGCGCTCAAAGTCTGCCAGCGGCACCGGGCGACTGAACAGGTAACCCTGGTAGGTTGCACATCCATGCAGGCGCAGGAAATTCAGCTGCTCCTGGGTTTCAACCCCTTCGGCAATCACGTTCATGCCCAGCGTATTGCCCATGGTGATGATGGTTTGCACGATGGCGGCGTCATTGGGGTCGTGGCTGATGTCGCGCACAAACGACTGGTCGATCTTGAGCTGGTCTAATGGCAGCCGTTTAAGGTACGCAAGCGACGAATAACCCGTGCCGAAGTCATCCATCGAAAACGTCAAGCCAAGGGCTTTGAGCTGGTGCATTTTCTCGATCGTGTCGGCAACGTTGTCAATCACCATGCTCTCGGTCATTTCCAGTTTCAGGTAGCGCGGATCAATGCCGCTTTGCTCAACAATGTTGCGAGTCAAGGCCACAAAGTCGGCCTGGCGGAACTGGCGGGCGCTGACATTGACAGCGAGTTTCAGTTCGCGGGTTAATTCCTTCTTTTCCCATTCCTTGAGCTGTGCACAGGCGGTCTCCAGCACCCAGATGCCTATCGGCAGAATGAGCCCCGATTCTTCCGCCAACGGTATGAACTGCACCGGCGACACCAGACCCCGCACCGGGTGTACCCAGCGAATCAGCGCTTCCGCACTAACCACGCGCCCCACGCTGTCGACTTGCGCCTGGTAATACAGTTGCAACTCGTGGGAGGGAAGCGCCTGGCGCAATTCGAGCTCCAGTTTGAGGCGCTGCTCCAGAGCCGCCTGCATGGCAGGATCGAAGAACCGCACCGTGTTGCGGCCATCGGCCTTGGCACGGTACATGGCTGTGTCGGCGCGCTTGAGAACTTCTTCGGCGCTGTCGTCCTGCGCATGAAAAACCGCTACGCCCACGCTGGCCTGGCTGGTGTAGGCAATAGCGCCCAATTGGTACGGTTCGCGCAGGGTTTGCAGGATCTTTTCGGCCACCATTTCGGCACGGGTTACCGCTTCGTGTACTTCATGGCCCAGGTCTTCCAGAATGACGATGAAGTCATCGCCGCCCTGGTGGGCCAGGCTGTCCTGATCGCGCACGCAACCCATCAGGCGGCGCGCCACATCCAGCAACAGCTGATCGCCCACTTCATGGCCTTCAGTCTCGTTGAGCAACTTGAAGTGGTCCAGGTCAATTTGCAGTACCGCTCCGCAAGTCTTGCGCCGGGCGCTTGATGCCACGGCACGGTGCAAGCGATCCAGCAGCAGGCGCCGGTTGGGCAACTGGGTCAACGGATCAAAAAAAGCCAGGTTGTGCACCTTGGCCTGCGCTTCTTTCAACAGCGAAATATCGGTAAAGGTTGACACCCGGTGACTGACTTTGCCAGTCGCGTCGTGAACCGAGGAGATGGTCATCCACTGGGGGAAGTCTTCGCCGCTCTTGCGCCGGTTGGTGATCTCACCTTTCCAGCGGCCCTTCTGCGCAAGGTCTTTTCGCATCGCGGCAAAGACACTTCTGTCCTGGTGGGGAGAAGTCAGAAGCGCCGGTTTCTGGCCCAGCGCTTCGGATTCGGTGTAACCCGTCAGCTCGGTAAATGCACGGTTGACGCGAACAATGACATCGTTCAGGTCGGTCACCATCATGCCGTCCTGCGTGTTTTCAAAAACCTCTGCAGCCTGTTGCAGTTGTGCTTCGGCCAGCTTGCGCTGCGTGATGTCACGTATAAAGACAAAATGCCGGCCCTGCTCGGGCCAGAAGTTTGCACTGACTTCAACTGGCCATACCTCACCATTTTTGCGGCGATGCTGGGACTCAAACACATCACTGCCGTTGGCAACGATACGTTGAATGCGTGCAGCAACAATCGCCGGTGAGTCAACACAGTCAAGCTTTGAAATCGGCATGCCCAGCAATTCTTCGCGCGTATAGCCCGACATGCGTGCATAAGCTTCGTTGACCTCCATCACATGTCCTTGGCTGTCGACAATCCAGAACCCATCAACCGCGGTCGACAGCATGGCCCGGTATGTTTCGTCGCGCGCCTTGAGATCCGACTGCGTCTGGAATTGGGCTGTTATGTCGCGACTGATGCCCAGCACACCGGCGGCTTCGCCCTTTGCATTGCCAAACGGCGTCTTGACGGTGTTGAGCAGAACCTGCCGTCCGTCGGGATAGCTCACCCACTCCTCGTTCTGCCGTGTCTCGCCGCTTTCCATCATCCGACGGTCCTGTTCGCGGAAATAACTAGCCGTTTTGTGGTCAAAGAAGTCAAAGTCCGTTTTGCCGACCTGTGCCTGCTCAACCCGACCCGCAAAGGCCTCAAACGCCTCGTTGCAACCCATGTAGCGACCCATTGCATCCTTGAAAAAGATCAGGTCAGGAATGGTGTCAATTACGCGCCGCAACAAAGCCCTCTCGCTAGCCAGAGCTTGCTCTGTGGCCCGGCGGCCTGAAATATCCAGTGACATGACGCCAACCTGTCCGGGGCGCGTGCGAAATGCCCGCACGTCGAATGTTTTATTCAGGGCTGCACTGAAGCTTTCAAATGCAGCGGGCTCGCCCGTCAATGCCACTTGGCCAAACCGTTCAATCCAGAAGGCCTCGGTCTCAGGCAACACTTCAAGAACACGCTTTCCGAGCAAGGCCACCGCTTTCAAACCTGTCATTTCTTCAAAAGCACGATTGACGGCCACAAAACGGTAATCAATGGGCGTTCCGGCTTCGTCGCAAATGATGTCATGCACGGTGAAGCCATTGCGCATTTCGTCAAACAAGGTGCGAAAGTCCGCTTCATTCTGGGCCAGCTTCTGGTGCTCGGCCAACATGGCGTCGAGCATGCGGTTGAAGCGCACAGCTAAGGTCTTGAATTCGCGAATGTGCCCCACTTCACCCATGGGAACGCGCGCCTGTAAATCACCAATCTGGACCGTGCGGGCGACGGCCGCCCCTACTTCAATGGGGCGTACGACATAGCGTTTTCCAAGCACCAGCAACAGCGCTGCAAACAACAAAGCACCCGAGAACAGGGCCAGACCGTGGCGCTGGGCTTGAGTCAGCTCGGCGCCCATGGCTTCAGTAGGGATGCCCACCGATACAACCCATCGTGTTCCCTCGACCGGACGCACAGCAAACAAGCGTTCGATGTGGTCGGTTTGAGATGTTGCCTCGAAAAAGCCTTCACGTAGTTTCAAGGCCTGGGTAACCTGCGGAAAGCCGCTTCGATTGATGCCTACCAACTTCTCCGCGTCCCGAGACCGCGCCAACACCGTGCCATCGTCGTCAAAAAGGGTAATGACGGTGTCTTTGGGCAAGCGGCTGAGCGCGCTTTCGTTGAGGGGACTGAGCCGTACGAGATCCAGCCACGCCGCGATATTGCCCCGTGCGCTGCCACTGTCGTCGAGCACTGGCTGGCTGATGGGCAGCACCCAGCGCCCGGTAATGAAGCCCTTCTGTGCGCGCCCCAGTGCGAAATGGGGCGCACCACCAGCAGATTCAGCCGCCAAAGCAACGGTGAGCGTGGGTTTCTCGTCCCCTGACCGCAGTGAACTGCACACCAGCTTCCCGTCCAGCGTGGTGGTAGTCAATGCGGTAAAACCGGGGTGCGACTTTTGAAAGTCCGAGAACACCGGATCGCAGCGTGACCGCTCCACTGCCTGCACGCTGGCGCGACCCGCCAATGTAGCGAGAAATTGTTGCGTATCGCCCAGTTGGCGTTCCAGCGAGTGGGCTGATATTTGGGCCAGATTCATGGCCGCCGACTCGGTGCGCACGCGTATGCGGTCGGTTTCGGACCGGACGCTGAATGCCAGGAAAATCAGCAGCGGCACCAGTAACAGAAGCGCTAAAAACAGCAGCACGCGCCTGATGGGCCAGGACCACGTCCTGGCTTTGGCCTCGCTGACCGATGGCGACCGCTTCAAGAAAAACTCCAATAAGGCGTGATAGCCTGTGTGGCCTTTACCAGCGCTACAACGCGCTCCCCGACTCTTGTACTGCGGCTATTGCCATGCCAGATTGATGCGCATCAAAGGTTTGCATGAGGGACCTTGTCTGGAGATTTCCCCACCAGTTGCGGGGTCGAAACTGGCGAAAAGAATCGCCTTTTCCCGCTTGCCTCTACGATCCGACCTATGGAATTCTTACTCGACCCGAACCTCTGGATTGCCTTCGCCATGCTCACCGCACTGGAAATTGTGCTGGGCATAGACAACATCATTTTCATTTCCATTCTGGTGGGGCGGCTTCCTGCGGACGTGCGCGACAAGGCGCGCAGACTGGGCCTGGGCTTTGCCATGGTTTCACGCCTGCTGTTGCTGTTTTCTTTAAGCTGGGTCATGGGGCTCACGGCTGATTTGTTCACCGTGATGCAAATGGGCTTTAGCGGGCGCGATCTCGTGTTGCTGCTGGGTGGCCTGTTTCTCTTGTACAAGGCTTCACACGAAATTTTTGTGGAGGTCGAAGCCCGCGAACTGGACGCGCCACCCGCCGCTGACGCAGTTGCACTCAAGGCAGCAGGGACCAAACTGTTCTGGGCCACTATCGGGCAGATTGCGATCGTCGACATCGTGTTTTCTCTGGACTCTGTCATCACCGCGGTGGGTATGGTGGACCAAATCGGAGTCATGGTCGCGGCCGTGGTTGTGTCCGTCGGCGTGATGCTGGTAGCAGCCAAGCCGATTGGCGAGTTTGTGGACAGCCACCCTTCGGTCAAGGTGCTGGCGCTGGCCTTCCTGGTCATGGTGGGCATGGCACTGACAGCAGAGGCCTTTGACCAGCATGTGCCAAAGGGCTACATCTATGCCGCCATGGCGTTCTCGCTGGGTGTAGAGGCACTCAACATCCGGGCCCGTGCCAAGCGGCTTGCATTGGCCGCCGCCAAAGGCTGACGTCCACGCGACTGAAGTTCAGTCGGTATTGCCGTCGCGAGGCAACTGCACATACACCGCTGGCCGCTTTTCCAGAAACGCAGAAATGCCTTCCTGCGAATCGGGCAGCAGTGCAGCAGTTGCCATGCGCTCCACCGCAAACGCATAGGCCTCTTTTTGGGGCAGATCAACCTGGCGGTAAAAACCTTGTTTGCCCAGGTCTTTCGACAAGGCGCTGCCACGGGTAGCGCGCTGGATCAAATCCAGTGTTGCCGCTTCGAGTTGGCCGCTCGGCACTGACCTGTTGATCAACCCCCACTCGGCTGCCGTGGCGGCGTCAATCGCATCCCCCGTCAAGGCCATTTCCAGGGCACGCTTGCGCCCCACGTTGCGGGCAATGGCAACCAGGGGGGTGTGGCAGAAAAGCCCCGCCTTGCCGCCCGGAATGGCAAATGAAGCGGTATCGGCCGCCACCGCGAGGTCGCAACTGGCCACCAGCTGGCAGCCTCCGGCGGTCGCCAGCGCGTGCACGCGTGCCACTACCGGCTGGGGTATCGACTGGATGGTGTCCATCATTTCAGTGCATACGGTAAACAGTTCGCGCGCCTGCTCCAGCGTTGCACCCGCCATGTCCGCAAAGTTGTGGCCCGCGCTGAACACCGGGCCGTTGGCTGCCAATATGACACCGCGCGCGTCGGTCTTGGCAATGGCGCGCAGGGCGAGGGTTAGCTCCTGCATCACATTCAGGGCCAGAGCATTGCGCTTGTCGGCGCGGTTGAGCGTGACGGTGGTTATGGCGCCGTCGGTGGTTACAAGCAGATGTTGGTAGGTCATGCAACCATTGTGGCAGCGTCAAGACGCTGCACAAACGCCCAGTTCGGACAGCATGCGGTGACGGCCAGCATGTTGTTGGCGGCGCCAGTTGGGCCGACTGCTGGCCATTGGAGGTTTGCACAGCGCGACGGGGCGCTGCGACAGCTTGGACAGCGCTTCCTGCACCCCACTTTTTGCATCGTCCTGCATACTGGCGTTCTGCAGGGCTTTGGCTACCAGTGCGCGGTCTGTCTCATGGAACAGCATCTTGCGGTTGCCGGCAAAGCCTCTGCGTTGCGCGTCGTCATAGGCATTCCATTGCGCTGCCAGTGCAGGCGTTGGCAGCGACAGCAATTGCGCCCAGACCATGGCTTCCATCGCCTGCTGTTGCGGATAGATCCAGCTGGCAGTGACCTTGTCCGGCACAGTTTGCAGAGCCTGGGTTGCCACCTGCATGGCGTCTGCAGCACGACTATGGTCGATCAGGAACCAAGCCAGTTCGGTGCCTGCCACTACGCGCTGCAAACGGTTCTGCAAGCCCTTGCGGGAGCGGTCAGACGCATCAGGCGCGGGCGTATTGTCCAAGCGCATGCGCAGCACCGCCTCGGCCCCGGCGGCATCACCGCTTTCGTCCAACGCGTAGGCCAGGGAGAGCCGGGTTTGAGACAGGGTGTGGTCCACGGCAGGCACCGCTGCCAGTCGCAGGGCCACCGCATCGCGCAACAGTTCCACGCGCCCGGATGCCGGCAGGTCGGTGTACGACAGCTGCTCTTTGGCACTGGCCACGCGCGCGCGCTCCACACCCTGGGGCAGAGCCAGTTCAAGAACGATGAGGTTTAGCGTTTGGCTCTGTTCCTGGTCCGAGTCGGTCGTCTGCGCCAGGCCTTCCAGCGCGTCAATACGGCGCAGGTCACGCTGCGGCAGGTCTTTGGCGACTTGCCAGGCAGCCCGGAAATGGCCCAGCGCCGTGGCGCGGTCTTCAGCACCATTGGCCGCCTGACCCGCGCCCAGAAGGGCAGCCAAAAGGTCTTCTTTGGAAAGTGTTGCTGCTTCTGTCAGGCGGGCATTCCAGTCGATTGCAGGGGGGGCTGGCGCAGGCACGGATTCGGGGTCCACATCGTCGGGCGCAATGGACATCGCGCTTACCACCGAGGGCAAAACAGCGCCCAACTGCGGCACTGCCACAAGCGCAGTAGCGAGCGGTCCCAGCAAGCAAATGCCATAGATCAGCACACCTGAAACGACCTCGCCACGGCGGGGG
>Ga0247844_1009221_pt1 | contig 10386 bp, 13 predicted proteins | sample LaCtaG_FD_192421 | JGI IMG/M metagenome (GOLD analysis project Ga0247844, IMG submission 192421) | Freshwater microbial communities from meromictic Lake La Cruz, Castile-La Mancha, Spain - LaCruzMarch201714.5m_1 | ecosystem: Environmental > Aquatic > Freshwater > Lake | place: Spain: Castile-La...
GGATAAAGACAGGCTCGCCGATGTCGAACGCGCCGCCCTGGATTACCGCCGTCAAGCGGAGCCGATCTTAAAGCCGTTTCAGGGTCTGTCTCAGGATCAGGCAACCGACGTGCTGAAGCTGGCGCGGCGGTATCAGCAAGATAACGCCTATGAGGTCTTACGCCAAAAGAGGGCCGCTGAGAATGCCAAGGCTGCCGAGCTTGCCAAGGCCGAAGCCGCACGAATCGAAAAGGCCGCGGAGTTAGCGAGGGCTAAGGCTGAGAGAGAAGCAGCACGGAAAAGCAAGAGTCGGGGTAGTCATGGGCGGTAGGAAAAGGAAGCCGGGTAATCCTCAGTAATCTTCTTTCCTACTGCCTCTTATCGGACCTACCAGAACCCTCGAGGCTCGCTGACTGGCGCTGACCTTGCCGGCCCTTCCCCCTGCAAGCCTCTTCTGGGGCCTTCCAGCGCGCTCAGGGGTCGCTGGCTGGTGTTGCCCTTGCCGACCCATCCCCGTCTTCGTCCTGACGGCTCTACGGCCTTCCTGGGGGCTCTAGCGATCGATCCAGGGCGAGGCCCTCGCCGGCTTCCTCCTGGCGTAAAACCGTCTTCAGAGGTGGCCACAACCGCGAGTTATCCACAGGCTGAAACGGTCGGGGCGCGGATCTTCTTTGTATTTCTTGTTTGTAGGGCGGGATTCCTGATCTAGATCATGGGGTTACAAGGGGTATTCTGCCTTTTTTTGAGTCATTCTGCCTTTTTTTGAGTATTTCTGCCTTTACAGAACTAAGCAGAATAGATAATCTGCCAAATCCTTAAACGGCAGATTAACCCCGGGAGAGCCCCCCCCCATGACCGACTCGACCCAGCTCGCCGAGACCGACGAACCAGGGCAAGCCCTGTTGCCCTGTGGCGTCCGCCTGGTGACGCTCGACAACGCCCTGAACCGCGCCGCTCAAGGGCTCTCTGTCGCAGAGAAGCGCTTGATGATGATCGCGGTTTCCAAGCTCGACCCCCGGACGCCGGCCGTGTCGCCGACCGTGGCACCGCTCGTAACCAAAGTCAGCGCTGCGGAATATGCAGAACATGCCAAGGTGGACATGCCCGCCGCTTACATGGCTCTAAAGGCCGCGGCTGAGGATCTGCATAAGCGACAGATCACGATGCGCGAGGACCTACCCGGCGGCGGTAAACGTCAGCGGTATATTCGGGTCTCCATGAGTTGGGTCGGACGCGCCACGTACCACAGCGGGGAAGGCTGGATTGAGCTAGCTTGGTGGCATGAAGTAATGCCGTACCTGACCGGCCTACAAAGCAAGTTCACTCAGTACCAGCTTCAACAGGCTGTCGCCCTGCGGTCCCTGTATTCCTGGCGGCTGCTTGAATTGCTCACGCAGCATCACGATACCGGATGGCTACAGATCACCATCGAGGACTTCTGCCGGGCGATGGAAGCGACGGAGAAACAGGAAGCCGATTTCGCCGCGATCCGGCGCAAGATGATCGAGCCCGCGGTAAAGGAACTGAACGACAAGGATGCTTGGTTCATCACATGGGAACCGATCAAGGCCGGCCGGAAGGTGACGGCGCTACGCTTCGAGTTCATCCGGGATGAACAGCTATGCCTGGACCTGGGCAAGCCTCCTCCAACGCCCCGACCGCAACCCCGGCCGGCCGCCCTGGACGCTCCGGCGCCACCCAGGCCGGCACCCAAGGCCGCACCCAGGAGGCCGCGGCCCGAACCGACCGAAGCCGAGTTACAGGCGTTCGCACTCCCGGGCGAATCTCGCGAGTCGGCGCTTGCCCGCTGGCGTGCGAGGGGTCCGGCGGCCGTCCTTGCGGCGATCCGCGCTGCTTCCCCCCCGTGAGTTTCACATGTGAAACTTCTAGCGCTTCACTAAATCTAAATTTAGTGTTACACTAATTTAGTTTCGAGTGGTTCCACTAATCCGGGGGTTTAGTCGATGTCTAGCAGGATGACAAAGCAGAGTCGTGAAAACTTGGCGGTTGCCGAGCGTGCCGAGCTGGTCAACGTCCAGGACGAAGCGGGCGGATCGTCTTGGTACATCCAACTTTGGCGCGGCGGCCGCCTGGGCATCGTCTACGGTGGGGATGGTCTCGTCATGCTCTACCCGACCGCCGGCGCGGCCGAGCGGGCATTGCTCCGGGTCCGGCCTGGCTCCCCCTTCTCTATTTCCACTATGGCCCGTCAGGCGGTGATCGTATGAACTACAAACGCGCAACTCGCCGGTACTGGGCATTGTCGGCTCTCGTGCATCGCTATCTGTCTCGCGATCCTATCGCCCTGGTCTACCTCAAGGAGGCAGAACAGGCAGGGGCGCAAATCCGTTGGAAGATAGATCAGCACTACATCCGCACGGATCGCCGCGAAGCTGCGCGGGCGGCGCAGTGGGAAGCCGATCACGCGGCCCGGGTCGCCGCCTGGGAATCGGAGCGCTTATCTGTCTCTGCTGCTGGGTGCGACCGTTAGTCAAACCTCCGCCCCGCCGCCCTGGCGGCGCGGGCTCCCCTCTTGGGGTTCCAGGCCGCCCCCTCGGGGCTGGCCTGGTCCCGGGGTCCAGGGGGCGCGCCCTGGCTCACCGACACCCCTTGTAGAAGCCGCAGGCTTTGTACAAGGGGTGTAGCCCGTGTATTCCTGGCCGAATTGGTCTCTAAGCGCTTTCCAATGCAAAACAATCGGGCGCCCTTCTATTCGATATAAGCGCTGAGCCAACCAGTAGTAAATATCCAAAGCCAAGGATGACCCCTTTAGCTCTGCTAATGCCCGCATATCCAACGGCACGGCATGTTCTTTTAATGTTCGGTAATACTCATCTGACAGACGAACGACACCCGGCCACAAACTCGGTTGGTCGTGTTTATCGTTTACAAATGCTTGGAATTCTTGTACCGGCTGCCCATTATATGTATACGCTATTCCGTTTGCGGTGAAGCCCAAGACCATGTGACAGGCGGCTAAAGCTTGGGTCTGTTTGCGAAATGTAGTGAACGCTCCGCGCTTACCCCCATCCGTACCTTTCCCGAGCATACGCAAGAATTCGCTTGCGCTGTCACCCACCGGCACCTCTGGTGAACTTAAACGCAGGGCATAAGTGTTCAGGTACGCCATAATCAGACGGGGCATAGGGCCGTAAGGGATCGGTTGCGCAACCAACTCCATACCGTCCCATAGATCGCCTCCAGTTATCTTTAATACGGCTCCCCCGCATTGCCGAATAAACTCATTACCATCAACTTTGGATCGCGGCATTCCGACGTTGCACAGTATCGCGTGCGCGAAAGCCCTATCACCACTGCACATAGGTTCGGTTGCGATCTTGACCGATGTATCAATGAGTCTTTGCGTTTTCCTGGTCAATTGCTTGACCGGCTTTTCGTTCTCTTGCTCGCTCATCTCCCAATCCCCCCCGGTTTGCTGATTTTGACTGTGACTCGGCGTCGGCGACCGTGCCCGAAAAGTTTCACATGTGAAACTACCGACCTCCGCGGGGGCGGCCCTCACTCCGCCCCGCCGGCTTCTGCGGTGGCCGCCCGTCCTCGCCCTGGTTCTTGGCCTGACCCCGATCCTCCGGCGGCTCCAGGGCCTCGGGGACCTTCGCCGCGGCCTGGTCCTGGGCCTGCCGCTCGGCCCGGGCTTGCTGGATCGGTGCTTGAAGCTCGGGGTTCTCGATCTTAAACCCGTGCTCGGCAGCCAGCTTGACCACTTGGGCCTTGTATTCGTCGCTTCCGTTGACCTGGAACGTCTCCCATTTTGCGGCCGACAACTGCAAGGCCGCAAGCACGCTATCCGGCTTGAGGTCCTGAATCCCGATCCGTGCGCCGCGGTCGATGAAAGCGGCGTCACCGGCCCGCGGGCCTTCCTTCCTGGTGTAATGAACCTGCTCGCCGTGGATCTCGGGCCTGAAGGCTCGAATGTCGCGGGGCGTCGGCGGCTCGGTCTTGTCACCCTTGACGACGGCGAGGGTGCGCCGCGGCGTCTTGGTCTTTGCGTCGGGGTCCGTCTGCTGGCGCTGCCAATCCTCAAGGGAGGGCCAGGGCGTAAACCGCTCGCGCAACTCGCCGCGCTCCCGGCCGTGGCGTTCTACCAGGGCGGCCGTCTCGGCGGCCTGCTCAGCGGCCATGACGCTTTGCAGGGCGTTGCGAAGCTCGCCCTTGCCCTTCCAGGACCCAGCCAGGACACCGGCCCGCCGTGCCTTTTGCTCTGCGGCAAGGGCCTTGCGCTCGTCCTGTTGCTGCTTCTGCTGGGCCGCAACAGCGGCGGCCTTGGCGGCGGCCCGCGCCTTGCGCTCGGCGTTGTATGTCTCCCACCCGGTGACTTGACGTACAGGCTCGGGCTTGCGGTCAGCGACGGGTTGCCGATCGGGCGCCGGTTCATATGTCCCCAACCGCTTCTGTAACTGACCCAAGGCGGCGGCCCGGTCGGCGCTGCTGGCCTTCACGGTCACATCACCGACCTTTAGGACTGCACCGCTCCCTGTGCGCTCGTACCGAATGCCGACCTTGGCAAGCTCCCGGTGTAGCTCCTGCCAGGACTGCGAACGCTTGATGATCGGGGCCGCGTCCTCGATGCCGATCCGCTCCGCGGACTTCTCGCCGGTGCGGTGTTCTTGGTCGCGCTTGGGTTGGTCGGGTTGCTTGAGCCGGGGCTTGTCGGGGTCGCGCTGGGCTCTGCTTACCGTCCCGTCCTCCTGCACCTGATAGCGCCCGTTTTTCTCGCGCTCCCATCCCTGCGCGTGCTCGATCCTGGCGACGGCCTTATGGACTGCTTCAATGTCAAAACCCTTGTTCGGCTTCACGACGTGCAACGTGTCGGGGTCAACGCGGTTGACCATGATGTGCAGGTGCATGTTGTCGGTGTCGGCGTGAAGGCCGTAGATCGCTTGATGCTCCTTCAGGCCCAACTCGGCAAGGAAAAGGGTAACCGCTTCCTCGACCTGGGCCGGCGTCGGCTGCTCGCCTTCCTGCCAACTCAGCATGTAGTGCGTTACCGGGTCCTTGCTCTTAACCGCCTCCTGGGCCAGTGCGATCATTTCAGCCGCGCGGCCTTCCGGCGTCTCGGCCAGGAAGCCGCGCGCAGAGGTGTAGATGGTTTTCTCGGTGTTGCTCTTTTCTTCCGCGTCGCGGATGTACTCATCAAGGTTGCCAATCCGGGCGGCCTTGCTGGATGACTTTTTGGGATTCTTGACCTTCTTACCGACCATCGGCGCGGCCCTGGGCAAGCTGCTCGATGTACCCGCGCAGGGCCACCAGGGCGGCGGCCGTCTCGCGGCTGTATACTCCCCCGGTCTCGTTGTGCAGGTGCTTGACCAGCCCGCCCAGGCGGCGAAGCTCTTTGATCGTCACGGCGTCGGCCTGGGCCAGGACTGCCCGACCAAGGGCGCGGCGGCGGACGTACTCGGACACCGACAGGCCCGCCAGGTCGGCGGTCTCCTTGAGTCCGGCTTTCTCGGCGGTGGTCAGGCGGACGTTAACAACGGCGCTCAAGCGGTCAGCCTCGGTGGGCATCGGGTCGGGTCTCCTGGCCCGGGGCCGGGGGCCGCGGGGTGTGTTTGGGACGTGAGAAGCGCAGCGCCGAACGGCCTCCCGGGGTCCAGGGGGCGCGCCCTGGCAGGATGAGCCCGACCGTGAGAAGCATAGCGCCGAATGGTCGGGCGTCCCTTGGCACAGACACGCGCAGCGGGTGTGTGACAAGGGCCATCCTGTACCCACCCTAACCTTTATCCGTGGCGCTCGATTTTAAGCGCGTATCGCCTGACTTTGCAACGACTCACTTGCGCGGTATGATGGCCGCTCCCAACCTATGACTTCGGTCACAAAATCTATGAAAGCAAAAAATCCACAACCGAAATACACGAGTGAACAACTCGAAGCGATTGCATTAAAACTGCGCGAAATGCCAGAACCGGAGAAAACGCAGAAAGAGCATAGCAAGCAAGACGCAATCAAAGTGTTGGCAAAAGAAATCACGGCACTGCAAAAGCGTGGCTATACGGTCGAACAGATTGCGGATTCACTCACCGGGGCAGGACTCGACATTGCGACCCCAACTTTACGGAACTACTTAACCCGGGCGAACGCATCAAAATCAACACCGCGGAAGAAAGCCGCAAAAAAGTCTGAGGCGGCCGAAGCATCCGCAACACAAGTGACCCCGGGAGTTTCGCGACCACTCGACGAAGCAAATGCAACATTTGTAATTGATCCAGATGATAGGGTGTAAACATGGCAAAGCGTATCTACTTAAGCGGTGGAAGCAAAGGCGGGGTCGGTAAGTCGCTGGTCTCGATGGCAGTCATTGACTATCTGCAAGAGTGCGGTGAAACAGTGCTGTTAATCGAATCCGATACCAGCAATCCGGATGTATACAAGTGCTATCAAGCGACCACTGAAACAGCCGTCATAAACCTTGAAACCGCAGATGGCTGGATCAAGTTAGTAAACACTGTTGACAGCAAGCCTGATAGCGTTATTGTCATCAATACCCAAGCGGCAAACAGCAAGAGTGTCACCGCCTACTCGGAAACACTCACGGCAACCTTAGAAGAACTCAAACGCGACCTTGTAACCCTCTGGTCAATAAATACACAACGGGATTCGTTAGCACTATTAAACAAGTACCTCGACGCGGTTCCTGCATCCGTGGTGCATGTCGTGCGCAACCTGCATTATGGCGATGTCGAAGATTTTGATATGTATGAGGAGTCGAAGGCGCGGACGGCGGTTGAAGCACGCGGCGGCAAGGTGATCAACTTACCAAAGATGGCGGATCGGGTAGCAAAGGAGATTTACAGCGATCGTTTTAGCATCGCTGCTGCATCGAAAGACATGCCGATCGGAAACCGCGCAGAGGTCCAACGTTGGCGCCGACACGTCAAGAGGGCGTTTCAAGGAATCATCGCATGAGCACGATTGATGATAGCTTTGCAAAGCTTCTTGGTCGGCAACCGAGCGACGATGAAAAGCAAAAGCTATACAGGGTCAAAGACGCGCTACACCTCGATAACGACGACGCACTATGGTTAGTGTTGATCGCGTTGCAACACTATCAAACACTCTATGAGCAAATCCCGGGAGCGATCGACAAAGTTGCTGTCGATATCCTCCGCGGGTTCCGGATCACTGCTGAAGCAACTGCGAAAGCAGCAAACGAAAGCGCTAAGGCCGACCTATCGAAAGCGGTGGCTGAAGTCGCTCACCAGGTCGCGACGGACACCGCAAGAAAAGATATGTGGCAGTGGGCCGGTATGGCATTTGCGCTTGCTGTATTGCTTGTCGCCTTAGTGTCATACATGCTCGGGGTGCAATTTGATAAAGGCGTTGATGCGGGAAAAGTAGAGGGCGCGGCAACTGGGTATCAGCAAGCAAAGGACGAAAAAGCCGCGGCGGCCTGGGCGAACACCCCCGAAGGACAAATGGCGTACAAACTCGCGCGGGCCGGGAGTCTCGAAAAGCTAGCGAATTGCGGTCTGCCCGGCTGGTTTATTTCGGACGGTGCTTGTTACGTCAAGCCAGCTGCGGCCGACGGTTCAATCTATGGCTGGGCTCTCTCCCCTGGGACGGGCGAACCGAAGCCGATCAGCGGTAAAAAGGGTGCGCGATGACTGAACAAATTTCACATGTGAAAACCGCAAAGGGCAGTAGGAAAAGAAGGGTGCGCGATGACTGACACAATTCCCAATGAGCCCGCCGGCATTTGCATTCGTTGCGGCCCCTATCTGTTAAAACTCAGCGAGGGGGTTATCTGGCTAGAGAATGCAGAAGGTGAGGGAATGCAAGTTAAGCCGGAAGATTTCAGCGCGCTATTAGACACGCTATTCAAAGAGAAGTTCTAAACACCAGGGGTGACGCGATGATTCAGGCAAGCTTGAGCGGCCGACTTGGCAAGGACCCGCGCACGATAGAGACCAAGACCGGAACGCCGATGGTGTCGGCTCCGGTCGTGGTTGATGTGAGTTCGTATCGCGGCGAGGCGTCCGTTTGGGTCAGCGTTACCGCCTTCGGCAAGGGTGCCGAAATTCTGAACACTCACGCCAAAGGGGACACCATTGCAGCCTCGGGCAAGCTGGAAATGTCCCACTGGACGCAAGCCGACGGGGTAGAGCGCGACAGTTGGACCCTGATCGCCGACCACATCCATTCGGCCAGGACCGCACGCCAAGGGGGGAGGTCGGGGGGCAAGGGGCGACGGTCGCAAGCCGACGCGCCGGCCGGGGCAGGGGCCAGCGAGGCAACCCCGGACCAGGGCGAGGCCCCGCCGTTCGTGCCGTTTGATGACGAAATCCCGTTTTAATATGAACAACAGTGCCCGGATTTTTAGTGCAAGTCTTGCCATCCTGCTTTTCTTATCGCCGATTCCTGCCGCGGCTGAGACATACACCGGCACAGTGGTTCGAGTGCTCGACGGTGACACGGCGGAAGTGCTGGACGCCAGCAACACCCCTCACAGGGTGCGCCTAGCGGGAATCGATGCGCCGGAGAAGGCGCAGCCGTTCGGCGCCAAGTCGAAACAGAACCTCCTGAGCTTGGTCGGCGGCCGACAGGTCGCGGTTGATTGGACCAAGACCGACCGCTACGGCCGTCAGGTCGGCAAGATCCTTGTTGAGGTTGACATCCTCGCCGACCTGAAGGACGGCGATTCCTACGGCGCTACGCGCAAGCAAGCTCGCGAATAGTCGCTTCGGCGGGTTCCTGGGCCGACGCTCCAATGAGCGAAGTATCTCCGCAGGCTAACCGGGCGTGTCCCGCCCTTAGAACATTGATCGCGCCGACCAAATCGGCGTTTTCCTCGAAACCGCACTCAACACACGCGAACCGGGCCTGAGTCTGCCGGTTCTCCTTGGCGATATGCCCGCAGCACGGACAGGTCCGGCTGGTGTTCTGTGGGGGCACCGCGACCAGGTGCCCACCGTTCCACGCCGTCTTGTAGTCCAGTTGCCGGCGGAACTCGAACCAACCCTGATCGAGAATGGCTTTGTTCAGGCCGGACTTGGCCCGAACGTTGGTGCCCGGCGCTTCCACCGTCCCGGCCGCCGACGCCGACATGTTGCGAACCTTCAAGTCCTCGATGCACACCATCGCGTGGTTTTTGCTGATCGTGGTCGTGGTCTTGTGCAGGTAGTCGCGCCGGGCGTTGCCGATGCGGGCATGGATGCGCTGGACGTGGGCTTTCGCCTTCTTCCAGTTGTTGCTGAACTTGGTCTTGCGGCTCATGGCGCGCTGCGCCTTCACCAGCGCCTGTTCCTGGCGCTTGAAGCTGTTGAGGGGCTCGAACACCGCGCCGTCGCTCAAGGTGGCGAAGCGGACAATACCCATGTCGATCCCGACGGCCGTGCCCTGGTGAACCGGGATCTCGGCCTCGCGCTCGGTCTGGATCGACACGGACCACTTGCCGCCCGACTGGCTGACGGTGATGTTCTTCACCGTGCCGAGCACATCGCGGCTCTTGCGGTAGCGCAGCCAACCCAGCTTGGGCAGGAACAGGCGGCTGTTGGCCTGGTCGAGCTTGATCTGTTTCGGGTCGGGGTAGCGGAAGCTGTCGCGGGACCGGCCTTTCTTCTTGAAGCGGGGAAAGTCGGCGCGCTTGGCGAAGAAGTTGGTATAGGCCCGCTCCAGATCCTTGAGGGTCTGCTGCAGCGGATGCACCGGGGACTCTGCGAGCCACGCGGTTTCCGGGCTGTTGCGCCACTCGGTGAGGCACTTGCACAGCGCCGGATACCCGAGCTTTTTCGCCCCCTGCTCGTGCAACGCCTGTTGCATCGCCAGCGCCCGGTTGAAGACAAAGCGGCACGATCCGGCGAAGCGGCGCATGTCGCGCGCCTGATCGCCGTCGGGCATCAACTCGAACTTGAAGGCTTGGAGACGTTGCATGTCCATAGTATAGTTTGGTCTATGAGCAACGACAACGACATTCGACACGGGCGGCACTGCGTTTTTGCGATGCACGTCCACTTGGTCTTTGTGGCGAAATACCGCCGCAAGGTCTTCGACGGCGAGGCTATCGCCAGCCTGCGCGCGATCTTCGCCAAGGTCTGCACCGACTTCGAGGCCACCTTGGTGGAGATGGACGGCGAGGACGATCATGTTCACCTGCTGGTCGAGTACCCGCCCAAGGTGGCGGTGTCCGCCCTGGTGAACAGCCTCAAGGGCGTCTCCAGCCGGTTGCTACGCCAGGAGCGACCGGACATCCAGCGGCGCTACTGGAAGGGCGTTCTCTGGTCGCCCTCCTACTTTGCCGCCTCCTGCGGTGGTGCCCCGATATCCATCGTGCGCCAGTACATCGAACAACAGCAAACCCCGCACTAAGACGGGACCGCCCCGGTCCCGAATACGCACCCCCGCGCTATCCTTCCCCGCCCTGAACGGCGGGGCTTGCCGCGCACCGGGTCA